>FQKF010021818.1_pt1 | contig 10812 bp, 10 predicted proteins | sample 1504521 | NCBI WGS metagenome assembly FQKF01 (sample SAMEA4475357, study PRJEB15587) | soil metagenome | biome: Soil; feature: Field | place: India | collected 2015-03-11 | depth 0 m
AAAGCCAAACAACTCACCAACTTCCGCTCCTCAACGGGGGATGAACTGGTGCAACTGCAAGCACCCGTGGAAATGAGCCTAGAGCGGGCACTGGAATACATTGGCCCCGATGAACTAGTGGAGGTGACCCCCCAATCCATTCGACTGCGGAAAATGAGCAAGAAGCTGGCACGCCGCTAATGCTTACGAATGCCTTTTTTGCCCTCTCGCTGTTGCCCTATTTGGGGTTCTTGTACTTTATGACCCGCAACCCCAATACACCCCGTTTAGCCCTGATTGGCTTCTATGGGACGCTGGTGTTTGTCGCTGTCACGATTCCAGCGGGACTCTATGCCCAAAAGGTTTATGGTACAACACTGGCCAACGTGGATGGGTTGCACGGGGGAGCGGAATTTTTCTTAACGCTGGCCAATATTCTCATTGCCTTAGGCTTTCGCCGCACCCTCAAGGAGTCCGCCTAATTTGCCTATTGCCAGCGGCATAGCCAAAGAAAGCGAAGCCAACTGCGCAGGAGCGCCAAACCCGCGAGTGCTGCTACTGTAAAAAGAGCGATCGCCCCCCCCAACGCTTTGGCTGACCACAGCATTCCCCCCGCCAAGAGGGTAAAACCAGCCAGTCCCAAATAGACTAAACAAATCAACAAACTCTCAATCCGCCGCAGTTGCCGCTCCATCATGGGATTGCGCACCGACAGTTGCAGTTCGCCGCGAGCCAAGCGATCCTCTAACTGTTGTAGCCGCACTTCAAGCCGACTGGGCTGCTGTAATCGCTGGCTGATTAGGGTTTGGGTTTGGTGAATCAGTTCTCGCCAGCCCCCCCGCGAGTGACGCATCAATTCCTTGACAAAGGGTTGGGCCGCCGCACTCAGGTTGTACCCAGGGTCTAAACTGCGGGCAATCCCATCAAGGGTTGTGAGGGACTTGAGAATATAGGTCATCTTTGCGGGTAGGCGAAAGGGTTGCTGCTCAAAAAGGGCATACACCTCCTGTTGCAATTCCCGAAAGGCGGTTAAATCCACAGGCCGTTCGGTAAATCGATCCAGAATCAATTGCATAATCCGTTGTAAGGGCACCCTATCGGTAACAGGTATCAATAGCCCCAGTTCAATTAAGGCAGCAATCACGCGATCGCTATCCTTTTGCAGCACCGCAAAAAATGTTTGCACCATCTGCTCCTGGTTGAGGGCTGGCACTTCCGTCATCATGCCGTAGTCATAAAAGATGAGATCCCCCTCTTTGGTCACCGCCAAGTTCCCCGGATGGGGGTCAGCGTGGAAGAAGCCATCAATCAATAACTGCTTGAGGTAGCAACAAATCCCGCGCTGGTTAATCATTTGTGGATTCAAGCCAAAGGCTTCGATGGCAGCGCGATTGTCAATGCGAATGCCGGGGAGATACTCCATCGTCAGGACATAGCGGCAAGTATGCGTCCAATAGACCTTAGGAACACGGATATGGGGGTCTTGGACAAAATTGGCCCGAAAGCGATCGGCATTTTGCCCCTCCTGAACGTAATCAATTTCCCGCAGCAGAATACTAAAAAACTCCTCATAGATCTCTTGGAGGGCATAGGGACGTAGAAAGGGGAGCCAGCGATCGCCCCAGCGAATGAGTTCACCAATGGCCAGATAGTCCAGATACAGTTGCGCCTCTAGGTGTGGGCGTTGCACCTTCACCACTACCTCTTCACCACTGTGGAGCGTTGCCCGATGGACTTGGCCCAGACTGGCGGCTGCAAGGGGTTTTGGATCAAATGTGGCGTAGAGATCCCCAAGGGATTGTCCCAAGTGCTGCTCAATCAGGGTGATCGCCCGCCGTGAGTCAAAAGGAGGCACCTGATCCTGTAGTTTCCTCAGCGCCTCAATGTAGGCGGGGGGCAACAGATCAAACCGAGTCGAGAGAAATTGACCAATTTTAATAAACGTTGGTCCCAAGACCAATAATTGCTGTACGAGCCAACGGGCCCGTTGCGATTGGGCGCGATCGCTCCGCCGCCGCCAAGTATAGTCCCACAGCAGTTGACCCCCAAAGCGCCCCAACACCCCCACAATTTGGCTCACACGGCACAACAGCAGCCAGCGACTGGGACGATAGGTAGAGGCAGTAACCAGCATTCAGCAGCAATCACGAAAAGTGCCCAACCTCAACAATACCCCCTTTTTCACGGGCATTCAGACTTGCTGCCCCTGATTCTCTTCTGCGGTGTCTATGATGAGAACTAGAGTCCTGATCGGAATTTGCTATGGCGACGACACGTCAATTTAGTAGCTTCAGCGATCTCCTAGCCACCACAGATAAACCCCTCTTGGTTGACTTTTATGCCGACTGGTGTGGTCCCTGCCGCATGATGGCGCCGATTTTAGAGCAGGTCAAGCAAGTCATGAAATCAGGCGTTGAGGTCGTCAAAATTGACTCTGAGCGCTATCCCCAACTGTCGAGCCAATACCACGTTCACGCTCTGCCAACCTTGATTCTCTTCCACCGCGGCCGTGAGGTTCAGCGCTGGGAAGGGGTCCAGCCGCCAGAAGTTCTGATTGACGCCATTCGCCGCCTGTAAAATTCTTCAAAAGATAAGGGGTTTGAGGAATCAGTCAGGATTGGCCAATATCAGCTATTGGACGTTGCTCGTACCACCGTTGGCGGGGGGCGTCATCGGCTACTTTACGAATGATTTAGCCATTACCATGCTCTTTCGCCCCTACAAACCTATTTATGTAGGGGGCAAGCAACTCCCCTTTACCCCTGGTCTGATTCCCCGCAATCAGGAGCGGCTGGCTCGTCGCATTGCCGATGCCATTCTGGGCTCTTTGCTGACACCAGAGGAACTGCAAAACTTAGCGCGGCGGCTGTTGCAAGTGGAGCGAGTGAAGGCGGTCATCCATTGGCTCCTCCAGACAAGTCTAAGCCAAATTCAGGCTCAAAGTGAACAGCGATCGGCCCAAGTTTTGGCCAATATTCTACGGGATTTTTTCGGCACTGCCCTACCCCGTTTGATGAAAGTGTGGTCGCGGCGGGAAGATTTTCTGGAACCCCAACTGAATCAACTGTTTGATCAGGTGCTAGTGGAGCTGCAACTGAGTGATGAACAGGCGGAGAAGCTGGCAGATTGGCTGCTGTCGGTCATGTTGCCCCCCGATCGCCTGCGACTGGCGATTATTGACTTTCTCACCGATCGCACGATTAATGTTCTCGATCAAGAACTACGCCAAAATACCAGTGGCACCTACTGGGTGGTGGCTAATCTGGTGGGGGTGCGCAATACGTTAATTCGCCTGCGGGAGTATTGTCTCAATGAACGCGAAGCCTGTAACCGCCGCCTTGGAGAATTAATCACGGCATTGGCACTGCGGCAACGCTTGGTGGAAGCGCTGCAAAATATCACCCTACAAAGTTTACCCCTCGGTACGGTGCGGGAGCTACGGCAACTGTTTCGGCAGACGGTGCGCAGCTACATCCAAGAACAGGGCTTTGGCGTCATTGAAACGGTGAGCCAAACGGTGGAGTGGGAAACGATTTCCCTGAGTATTTTGCGGCGACTGCGGGATTCGGCAAGTCTGGGTGCTTCGCTGGCAGTAGTTAGTGATGAATTGGCTCTAGTGCTCGATCGCTATCTGGAACGGGATATGGAACTGATTATTGAGCGGGCAATTCCGATTTTGGATTTGGATCGGGTAATTGTGGAGCGGGTCAAGGCCACCTCGCCAGAAAATCTGGAACTAGCCATTCAGGGCATTGTTCGCAGTGAGTTGCAAGCCATTGTCCGCTTGGGGGGTATTCTTGGCTTTTTGATTGGTGTCGTGCAGGCGGGCTTTTTGTACTGGCAAAGTCTGCAGGCGCCCTAAACTGGGACTTTCACCTCAGATTCACCCGCCAACTGGCGCAGGTTTTGGCAGCGAATCAGTTCAGTGACATCAAGGACACGACGGCGCTCCAACTCTGCCACCTGAGAAATGCCTGAAAGGAGGGCTTTGGCTGCCTCTTGTGCACTGTAGCCGCGCCGTTGAGCCAATTGCAAAGCTTGGCGATCGGCCGCCACTTCCACGGGAATTCCCCGCGTATTTTGCCACACTTGAAGCCCAGCAAAGGTGGTTAGCCCCCCGGCTACCAAAATGCCGACAGGATCTGCTTGGACAACTTGTAAAACTGTACCCAGCAAGCCTGCCACCGTGAGTCCTTGGTAGAGGTCAAGTTTGATCAAACCCGTGGTGTCAAACCAAGCTACTGCCCGCAGCAATAAGAGATCGCGCTCTGGGGTATCGAGATGCTGCCACAGGCGAAAGTTAATTTCAATCGGGCGATCGCCCCAAGGGAGAGCGGGCTGATAGCGCAGGACTTGGCTTTGTTGTGGTCGAGAAACCAACTTACAGCGCATCCGTGCCGACGCCGGCATCAGATCAAGTAGACGACGAATCTCAGCCTCTGGGGTCATAGGGGTAGTCATACCATCAATGCTCTGCCCCTAGTCTGCCATTACCCTACCTTTCCGGCAATCTTCTGGATTCCTTAAAATAAAGGGGCATGTGTTTTTTGTGCCCAAATCAAAATGGTGATGACATCGGCCTTTGCCCCCTTAGAACAATCGCTGGTCGCTTCTCCCCAAGAATTGCCCGCCGTGGATGTGGCGATTGTGGGTGCGGGGATTGTGGGTCTGAGTTTGGCCTGTGCTCTACGCAACAGTGGCCTAGCGATCGCCCTCATTGAGGCAACCCCCTACGCGCGGGAAAACACCAAAGGCCAAGCCTATGCCCTGCACCAAGTGTCTCGTTATTTCTTTGAGGGGATAGGGGTGTGGGATAAGCTAATGCCCCATGTGCAGCCCTTTGAGGTGGTGCAACTCTCCGATGGACGGTTCTCCTTGACGGTTCGCTTTTCCCCAGCCGATTTAGGCACAGAAGCCATTGGTTATGTGGCTGAGCACGCCGCGATCGCTGAGACCCTGCAGAGCGTTTTACAGGCCGTTGATAATGTTACATTCTATTGCCCGTGGCGGGTGGTGACCAATGAAGTGCAAGGCGATCGCGCTCAGTTGACGCTCATTTCTGGTGACTCTGCCGCACCCAAGGTGGCTCACTTGGCAGCACGTTTAGTGGTGGCAGCAGATGGTGGCAAGTCTCCCCTGCGGCAGCAGATGGGCATTGAACCTAAGGGATGGCAATATGGTCAGTCCTGTGTGGTTGCCACCCTCGATGTTGCCCATCCCCAACCCGTGATCGCCTATGAACGCTTTTGGCCAACAGGCCCCATGGGGGTGCTGCCCCTACCGGGGAATCGCTACCGAGTTGTTTGGACACTGCCCCACCCAGAGGCGGAAGCCGTTGCTGCCCTCGACGATCGCGCCTTTCTAGCGAAACTTCAGCCCTATCTTGACCCGCAGATGGCGGAGATTACTGGTGTCAGCGATCGCTTTATTTTCCCCACCCGCCTGATGCAGGTCAGTTCCTATGTGGGCGATCGCTTTGTTGTCATTGGCGATGCTGCCCATCGTTGTCATCCGGTGGGAGGGCAGGGGCTAAATCTAGGCTTGCGGGATGTATGGGCACTGGCACAACAAATTCTCGCTACGCCTTGTGAGAGACTGGGCGATCGCCCTGCCTTGGTGCAATTTCACCGTCAACGCTGGTGGCAAAATGCCCTAACCCTTGGATTTACCGACCTACTCAATCGGCTTTTTTCCAATGCATGGTGGCCTTTGGTGGGGGTGCGCCGCTGGGGCTTGTGGCTGTTGCGAACCGTTTTGCCTCTCAAGCGTCTGGTGCTGCGGTTTATGGCCGGTCTCCTGCTACCCCTACCGAGCGATCGTAAATTCCCCAGAGGGCATTAAAACTTTCTACGCAATTATCTCTAGCGCCCTCATTCTGTAGTATCAATTTGACAGAGAAACGAACCGCTTGGGAGAGAGGGATGGCTGCTACGGATGATCTCGAGAAAATTCGCCGCCAATTTGACTATGGCCCCTATCCCCGCGTTGCCATTGAGAAAACTCCCAAGGATGAGCCGAATGTTCTCTTTGTCCACGATTTGGTGACCGCCTTTTATGTGCGGGATCATAGGGTGCCAGAGACCAAGGGCAAGCGGATTCTCGATGCCGGCTGTGGTACTGGCTATAAGTCCTTAGTGCTGGCGATCGCCAACCCCGGCGCGGAAATTGTCGGTATTGACCTATCCCCTGAATCTGTGAAGTTGGCGGCAGAGCGACTCAAGTTCCATCACTTTGACAACGTTTACTTTGAGGCGCGCTCGATTTTAGATTTACCCAGTTGGGGAGAGCAGTTTGACTACATCAATTGCGATGAGGTGTTGTATCTGCTGCCTGATCCGATTGAAGGCCTCAATGCGCTCAAAAGTGTCCTTAAGCCCGATGGCATTCTCCGCAGTAATCTCCACAGTGCGCTGCAACGCTTCCCCTTCTTTCGGGCCCAAAGTCTCTTCAAGCTGATGGGCTTGATGGACGACAATCCCGAAGAAATGGAAATGGACATCGTCCGCGAGATCATGAAAGAACTCAAGGAGGGCGTGGATCTCAAAGCCCGCGCGTGGAACCCCCGCTACGAACAGGAGGACAGCAATGAGACCCTCTTGGCGAATCATTTACTGGTGGGCGATAAGGGCAGCACCATTCCCCAACTCTTTCAATACCTAGAGGCAGCGGGTCTGGAATTCATTTCCATGGTCAACTGGCGCCACTGGAATCTCGTGGATCTCTTCAAAGACCCAGAAAACTTGCCGACTTTTTTGGCGCTGAGCCTGCCTGATGTGCCGCAGTCGGTACAGTTGGAGATGTATGAGCTGCTGCATCCGGTACATCGCCTCTTGGATTTTTGGTGTAGTCCGCAACCCCGTGCCACCGTACCCGACTTAGGGGAATGGTCTGAGGAGCAATGGGATCAAAGTCGGATTGATCTGCATCCGCAACTGCGTACGGAAACCATTAAGGAAAAATGGCTGGGGTACCTCAATGACCGCATGATTGTCGATCTGGGTACCTTTATGTCCTTCTCTAGTCCCGGCCCGACCTATATTGACCCCCTTGGACTAGCGACACTGCTGCCCCTCTTTGATCAGCCCTTGGCCTTTCCAGAGTTGTGCGATCGCTATCAACGCTTGGCACCCCTTGACCCCGTCACCCTGAACCCCATTGAACCAAGGGTGGCACGGCAACAACTGCAAGCCCTCTTGACCCGCTTGGAGGTGAGTTTATTTGTTTTGGTCAGCCTACCCTAGGCCCATCCAGCCAAGAGCTTGAGCAAGGGCCAGTCCCAAATAGTTGGCGATCGCGTAACCAAGCAGTCCCAAGGTAATCCCTACCCCCATTAACTGGGGCTGATGCCGACCCGTGGCTTGGGCAACGGCTGTGGTTGGTCCCCCCACTGCGGCTTGGGAGGCAAGGGCAATCAGTTCCAGATCCAACTTCAGGAGTGCCCCAAGGCCAAAGGTGACAAGACCGTGGGTAAAAACAATCACCGTAGTAAAGAAAATCATTTCCAGTCCCACTGGAATCAGGGAGGGCACATGGGTACCAGCACCAATCACCGTAAAAAAAAGATTCACGCCAAACATCCCCAAAGCGCCCGTGCCCCGCAGATAGCGCATCCACTTAAATTGCGCCAGTGCCAAGCTGAGGGTAGTGAGCCAGACAATGGTGGGAATCAGCGGCCAGAACTGATGCAGTGCTGTTGACAGGACCAAGATAGCCACAGCCAAGCTGAGGAGAATGGCTAAATCTAGGGGGGCGATCGCTGAGGTAGTGAGCAGAGGTATGACTGTAACCGCTTCCCCCTCATCCCGTCGGGGATAGACACGTGCTAGCAGTGAAGGCAGACTCAGGGTAGTGGCCAGCCAAATGGCCGTGAGCAGGTTATCCGCTGTCGTGGCCGCACTAAAGAGCAAATCTGAAAGGTTGAGGGCACGCCCAACCCCCACAAAGTTAATGCTGCCGCCAATGTAACTGGCTGCCAAACTCCCCGCCAAGCGTGGCGTATCCCCGAGAAAGCGACTGTGGAAGAGCATACTGGCAAGGAGGGCGCCCACCAAGGTTCCAAAACTAGCAAGGCCAAAGGCCAACAAAGCCGATCGCCCCAAGCGTCGCACATCCTGTAAATTCACCAGCAGCAGTAGCCAGACAATCGCCAACGAGGTGATCGTGCCGTAGATCGTGTCATAGACTGGCGATTGCTGGGGAATCAGACCCAAATTTGCACAGAGGGCCGCCAACATCAAAATGATCAGCGAAGACCCCAAGCGTGTCGCCCAGCGAAAGCGATGCTCCAGCCATAGCCCCAGAGCCGTCAGTGTCAATAGGATGCCCCAAAGGGTCAAGTCATCCATGGGGGGTCAACTCCGGTAGCCGCTGTCCCAACCGTGTGGGTTGCTCATAGACCCGCCGTAGGGTATTCACATCCCGCTGCGAAATTGGTGGTGGATCTGCCACTTGGGCAAAATAGAGGGCATCAGTGGGTAGGGGGCTGTGTCCCCAAATGCCGAGGGCATGACCCAGTTCATGGCGCAGCGCCGCGAGGACAAACTTGGCGGCTTGCGTCGGACGCACCATCACACGGCAGCGATGGCGCAGCACCCCTTGGCTATCCACAAAGAGTTCGTAGCTGGTTTCAGCAAAGCGGGCGCGGCGGTTATTTTGATCCGTGGGTCGCTGCGAGAGGAGGCGAATATTGGCCGGTAAACTGGCATCCACAATTTCTAGGGGCAAATAGGCGGACCACTCTACTACTGCCTGTTTTGCCGCTGCTTGCCACACCTGGTTCGGATCCCATGGCGGTGGTTCAATGGCAACGGTGACTGGGAACTGAGTCCACAGCAGATAGCCCACTTCCAGCGGCTGAACGGCATCAAAATAGTCCTCGCCTTTTATGGGAATTTCGGCTAGGGAGGGGGGCAACGGATAGTGCACTGCCGCTGGCAATTGGATATTCTGGCGCGTCAGGTTTGCGGTACCCGCCAAGGACTCCCAATTCCCTTGGGTACCGCCTAGCATCAGTCCTAAGGCAACCATGCACACCAAGAACCACCAGCGACGCTTCATCCTTGCTCCTCAACAGGTCTGTACAAAGGGCCAGCCCGGAAATCGCCAGAGAATGATGGGAATTGCCACTGTCCAGAAAAAGGCATTGAGCAACGCAATTTGACCCGCCAGATTCATGGGCAGATGCAACCACCCCTGCAACACCCAGCGATCCAAGGGCAAGACCAAAAGCCACATGAAACAAAGGACGGCCATTCCGCCCCAAAAGATTGGCCAGCGGGCGTTGCTATTGAAGCCCTCAAAAAAGGTTTGACCCACCAGTTCTTCGAGAATGGCGACGGGGGCAGAGCGATATTGCCCACCCGTGACTTGGGTAGCGGCGGCTAGTTGCGGAGCATGATCACCGACGACAATGGCGTTGATTTTTACTCGTTGTTGGCGGGCATTGGCAACCACACCGGCATCCACTGGGGCTTCCCCATCGGTAATGAGGAGCAGTTCGCGACAGCGATTGGGGATCTGTTGCAGTTGTTGGCTGGCCATGGCGATCGCCCCCGAAAGATTGGTTGCACTGGGATCCACTTGGGCGAGCAAATCACTGCGATTGAGGGCTTGATCCAGTTGGGTGAGGAGGAGATCACTATTGGTCTCAAACCGGGGCGTCAGAAACACCACATTGCGGCCAAAGCCGTGGATCATGACTTCGTTGGGGTTGGTGAGATGCCGGTGGTTACGTTGTAAGTAAAGCTTGGCAGCGATCACCTGCTGCGCCATCACCGTTTGTGGTTGATTAAATTGCAACGGATTATTGCCAAACGTACTGCCGCTGAGATCAAGGGAGAGGACAACAGCGACACTGGGGCGTCCCCAATTCAACAACCAGAAGAGCAGCGCTAGCAGGACACAGCCTACGAAGAGAATAAGGGGAATCTGAAAAAGAGGGTAATACCACAGTTGTCGTTGACGGGTCATAGCTCAGGCAAGGTACCGCTAAAGACTGCAAGGGCAGGCCCGGTCATATACAAATGTTGGCTCGGCAAATCCCAGCGAATATGGAGATTTCCCCCCGGCAGTTCAACCGTGGCTTGGGCTTGATCGCCCACAGGACTCAGGCGATCGGTCAAAACGGCAGCGACGAGGGTGGCACAGGCTCCCGTGCCACAGGCAAGGGTCATACCAGCTCCCCGTTCCCAGACGTGCATCCGTAGGCGATCGCTCCCTAGGACTTGGACAAACTCAGTATTGGTGCGCTGGGGAAAGGCGGGGTGATGTTCAAACTGTGGGCCAAGGGTTGCTAGATCAACCGCAGCAATCTCTTCGACAAACGTGACACAGTGGGGATTCCCCATACTCACGCACGTTACCAACCACGGGCGATCGCCCACCATTAAGGGCACATCAATCACCTTTTGATCTGCGGCTGCCAAGGTGGTGGGAATCTGCTGCGCCAAGAGTTGGGGTTTGCCCATATCCACCGTTACCTGACCATCCGCTCGTACCTCTGGCACAATCAGACCGGCAAGGGTGTCGATGCGGTAGCGCACGATTTCGCCGGCAGAGCGACCCTCAAGGGCAAAAATAAACTTGGCTAAACAGCGAATGCCATTACCGCACATTTCGGCCACTGAGCCATCGGCATTGTACATTCGCATGCGGTAGTCGGTATCCCCCGTGCCTCTCAGCAAAAAAATGACACCATCGGCGCCCACGCCAAAGTGGCGATCGCACCAGTGTCGGGCTTGTTCTGAGGTTAAGAGCAGCTCTTCCTGATGGCGATTGTCAATGAGTAGGAAATCGTTACCTAACCCTTGGTACTTCTGAAAAGATAGGCTCATA
>FQKF010030178.1_pt1 | contig 10806 bp, 9 predicted proteins | sample 1504521 | NCBI WGS metagenome assembly FQKF01 (sample SAMEA4475357, study PRJEB15587) | soil metagenome | biome: Soil; feature: Field | place: India | collected 2015-03-11 | depth 0 m
TCCCCATAAACTGGAACGTCAGGTGCAAGTCATGAATGAGCACCCAGAAGTGATCTTGGCGTTCTCCCAAGCGCGTTATATTGATCCAGTGGGCAACCCTACGGCATTTTGTGGAGAATGGCTTGATGGCAAGCCCGTCAAGGATATTGAAATTCGCTCGTTTTTTGAAGACTTTGCGCAGGGGAATGTAGTTTATGGAGGCGGTTCTACAGCGTTAGTTCGTAAAGAGGTAATTGAGAAAGCGGGAGGATTTGATCCCGCCATTACCCATGGAGAAGATTGGGATTTGTGGTGGCGAATCTCAACACTGGGACCGTTCGCCTACATTCCAGAACCTCTCATTTATTACAGGGTTTTTGGCTGGAAGAAGCTGCTTCAGCGACAATCCACGGAAAGAGCCTTACAGGAACATCTGTATGTCATTGAGAAAAATCTGGGGCATCTTCCTCCGGAAGCCAAACAGCGCTTGTATCCTTTGGCACAATGCCACATGACCGTGCTTGCGGCGCTCGGCTCCTATCAATTGGAAGAATTTGAACGCGCCCAGAAATTTCTCAAGAAGGTGGGCGAAATTGATCCCTCCTGGATTAGCCCTGAGCGAATCTTATGGTTAGCAGTAGATCGGGCAAAAATCATCGAACGGGATACCGGCTCTTATGAAGAAGCCATTGCTTTCATACGAAATATGTTCCAGCATTTGCCTTCAGAAATTCAAATGCCAGCATCCTCTCTTCAAAAAGCACTCGGGTGGTTGTACATCAGTGGAGCATTCGAACAACATGCCAGGGGAAATCTGAAAAAAGTTCGCCAGTACCTGCTCCAAGGTATCCCACGGGTGCCTCAGGCACTCTCTAACCGAGGTGTAGTTTCCATTTTAATTCAATCCCTTTTAGGGAAGTCTTTTATCCATTCTCTCCGAAACGTGATGGGCAAGAAGGTCAACCAACCTTATGCCTGAAGTGACCATCGTTCTTCCCACATACAACCGTGCAGATATGATTCTGGATGCCATTCGCAGCGTTCAAGCCCAAACTTTTCAGGATTGGGAAATTGTAGTCGTAGATGATGGCTCTACCGATAACACAGAGGAGGTTGTTCTCAGTCTTCATGATTCAAGAATCCATTACGTGTACCAGGAAAATAAGGGCTTAGCCGGAGCCAGAAATACCGGCATCCGCCATGCACACTCTGAACTGATTACTTTTCTGGACTCAGATGATGCCTATTTGCCTCAAAAACTGGAGTGGCAGGTAGGCTTGATGAAAAGCCGCCCTGGTCTTGGTTTAGTGGCAGGAGACTTCTTTTTTGCAGACCCTCACCTCACTCCATTATCTGAAGCACGTTCATGGCAATCCCACCCGAACCTCAAATTGAAGGATTGGATTCTTGGATGCCCGGTGATTGTTTGCGCGGTCATTGTGCAACGCACTTGGTTGGAAAAAGCAGGCGGTTTTGACGAGACCATGCGCTACGTGGAAGACTGGGATTTATGGCTTCGCCTGGCTTATCTGGGTTGTCCTATGGACTGGCTTCCCCTTCCGGTGGCTTTGTACCGCATTCATGGACAAAATATGGCAAAGCAGGCTGTGCTGATGAAACAGGGCATGTTAAGAATGTTTGATAAATTCTTCACTCTCCCTGATCTCCCCCAAGATATCCAATCCCTGAAAGAGCAAGCCTACGCCCATGCCTATCTGAACGGCGCAGCCCGTGCATTTGCCGGAGGAGATGCAGAAGAAGGTAGGAATTCCCTGGAAATGGCTTTGAAGCTCGACCCTTCCCTGCTAAGCGGAGAACCTCCGCAAGCTCTGAACTCTTTAGCCTCTTTCGCCAATTCTCCTCAATGTCATTCTCCTTCTGTGTTTCTGAGCTCTTTGATACTTGGATTGCCAAGCCAAGCCCAGCAATGGAAGCCCAGGTTTATTCGGGCAGTCTTTCACGCAGTTGCAGCATTTGAGAAAGCCCGACAGGGGAAAAGGAGTCAAGTTTCCATGCATGCTCTCAAGGCTATGCTACTCGACCCCTCCTGGTTGAAAAACCGTGGATTACTCGCTATTACGGTAAAATCGCTTCTTTTCCCTTTTTTTCCGCTTAAGGAGAGTGTATGAGCAAAGTGCTGGTAACCGGTGGAGCGGGGTTTATTGGCTCTCATCTTGTAGATCGCCTCCTGCAAGAAGGATTTGAAGTGCGCATTCTCGACCTTCTTGACTCCCGGGTTCATCCAGCGGGAAAGCCAGCCTGGGTCTCAAAAGAAGCCGAGTTTATTCAAGGGGATGTGCGAGATGCCCAGACGATGTTGAAAGCCCTGCAAGGGGTCAGCATTGTTTTTCACGAAGCCGCATATCAAGATTACATGCCAGACTTTAGCAGATTTCTTCATGTGAACAGTGTCAGCACAGCACTTATCCACGAACTCATTCTGGAACATAAATTGCGCGTGGAGAAAGTCATTGTAGCCTCCAGCCAGGCAGTATATGGAGAAGGGCAATATCGTTGCACGAACTCCAACTGCCAAAATTACCATCAAGTGACTCAACCACCCGCCAGAGAAGAAAAGCAATTACAGAAAGGGCATTGGGAAGTCATTTGCCCGCTTTGTCAGACAGACATGGAACCTCTCAGGTTGAAAGAGGAATACGCTAACCCCTACAACGCCTATGCCATCAGCAAATATGCTGAAGAACTCTCTGCCGTGCGTCTGGGAAAATTACACCACATTCCCAGTGTTGCACTACGATATTCCATTGTGCAGGGCCCAAGACAATCGCTGTTCAATCAGTATTCAGGCATTTGCCGCATCTTTTCCGTGCGTCTCATGAATGGGTTACCTCCCATCATTTACGAAGATGGGCTACAGACTCGGGATTTCACTCACGTGGCAGATGTTGTAGAAGCCAACATAACCGTTCTTAAAGATGCTCGCGCAGATTACCAGGTTTTCAACGTTGGCAGTGGCCATGCTACAACCGTTTTAGAGTATGCCAGAGTACTGACCCGCCAATTTGGCTTATCCATCGAGCCTCTTCTTCAAGGAGAATACCGTCTGGGTGATAATCGGCACAGTGTATCCGATATCTCCCGATTACAGGCTCTAGGATGGCAACCCACCAGAACGCTTCATCACATCTTTGATGACTATCTGCAATGGATTGCCAATCAGGGAAACGTGCTGGATTACTTCAAGGTAGCGGAGACCTCGATGAAAAAGGCTGGTGTCGTTCGCAAAGTTTCTTCTTTTCACGAGTGAAGCACCATGCCGAACAGGACTGCTTTTGAATTGCGCCTAACCATGCACCACATTTACCTTTCTCCTCACCTTGACGATGCGGTCTATTCATGTGGGGGAAGGATGTTCCGTCAGAGACGGGAGGATGAACCGGTTACGGTGGTCAACTTCCTGAGCGGAACCCCACCGGAAGGTGAACTTTCTGCATTTGCCCGACAATATCATGAAATGTGGGGGAATCCTTCCAACGCTGTTGCCTTACGCCGGCAGGAAGATATGGAAGCATTGAGCAGGTGGGGTATTCAAGCGATTTATTGGGATTCAAGTGATGCCATTTACAGGCAAATCCATGGAACACCTCTCTATCCAAACGTCTCTTCCCTGTTTGGTACTCCACACCCTGAAGATGAGAGAGAACTTCTGACTTGCTGGAATGAGACCTGGACTCGTTTGAGATTTTCCCCTGAACAAGTTCACCTGTACGCCCCACTTGGCGCAGGTAATCATGTAGACCATGTCCTGGTGCGAAAGTTTGCTCAGCAATTGAAATGGCAGGGGTGGAGAGTCTGGTTCTATGAAGATTTTCCCCATGCTTATGACTCGCGTACCCTTCAAGAGGCTCTGAACGGGTTTGGAAATGTCCGGTGGAAATCCCATACAGAATTGATAGACGCTGAAGAAAAGGTCAAAGCCATGTGGATTTACGCCTCACAAATTTCCATGATGTTTTCCGACAGAGAAGACCTGAGAAAACGGGTGAAAGATTTCAGCGCAGAAAGAGCAGTGGACATTCACTGGGGAGAGCGTCTCCGCAAAATTCTAGCCGGTAGTGGTGGAAGGCGCGAGCGAATCTGGCGACTTCTCTTTGGATATCTGGCACATGCAGAACGTTACTGGAGTTATGAATGACCGCCACAGACCCTAATACATCTCTGCCATACTTCCCATCCGTTTCGATTGTTATTCCCGTCTATAACGGTCGAAAAACCATACAGACCTGCCTGGAGGCAATTCTTCAACAGGAATACCCCAGAGAACAATATGAGGTAATTGTTGTAGATAACAATTCATCCGATGGAACACCCGATCTTGTTCAAAAGTATCCGGTGAAACTGGTTTACGAGAAAGAGATTCAAGGTCCTCATGCTGCAACAAATACAGGCGTCAAACAAGCCAAAGGAGAAATCCTGGTTTTTACCGATAGCGATTGTGTTCCCGAACCAGATTGGTTAAGAAGGTTGATCGCTCCGTTTTCGGATGATAGTGTAGTAGGAACTGGAGGAAGGATTGAAGCCTACAAGCCCTCCACACCGGTTGAGCGATTCTTAGATCAAATGAAGCCCTTTAAGAATGCATACCAGGCTAGCCCCAACTTCCCCGCGGCATTGATTACCGGCAACTGTGCGATTCGGAGGGAAGACTTCATGGCCGCCGGAATGTTTAATCCCAATATGTACACCGGAGCAGAGGTGGACTTAAGTTATCGGGTGCAGTTGCAAACGGGCAAACGGGTGATCTATGTTCCCGAAGCGGTGGTTTACCATATCTTCAGCCCCACGGTCAAACGTTTGGGAAGACACTTTTACATCTATGGGTATTCGGAAATTTTGCTGGGCACAATTTATAAAGATGTACCCGGATATCCCTGGACACCTACCGAACAGTTCAAAATTATGCTCAGGCAGGTGAAAGCCTTGTTCACCTACCTGGCTTCTTTTGGCTTCCGGGTGATTTCCTACCCATTCCGAAGGAAAGTTGACCAGGATTATTTCCTTACCCCCTTGTTCTGGTTCTGGGTGGAGTTGAACAACCTGCGAGGCAAAATCGAAGGCTTGTGGGTCACACGATTCTACCGTCGAAAGTTCTGGGAAAAGGGAGTTCGGGTCATCTAATGCGCATTGCCATTTTCCACAATCTGCCTTCGGGAGGAGCAAAGCGCGCTCTGATGGAATGGACGCGCCGACTGGCACAACGTCACGAAGTGCATGTCTATACCCTCTCCACAGCAGACCACGATTATTGTGATCTCCGTCCTTACATCACACACCACATTGTGTACTCTTTTGAGCCCCTTCCATTGTTCAACAGCCCATTTGGACGTCTAAATCAATGGCAACGGTGGAAGGATTTGGGAAGGCTTGCTGTTCTGTACCAGTCTCTTGCCCAACACATTGATAAAGAAGGGTACGATGTGGTTTTTACCCACCCATGTAAGTTCACCTTTATTCCCATTCTGAATATCTATTTACGTTCGCCGACAGTTTACTATCTTCACGAGCATTTTCCCAATCAAGTCAATCGTTCCATCCATCGCCCCTACACCCGTTCAGAGGGGGTTAGGAAAATACTGGACAGAGTTGATCCTTTGATTGGGTTGTATCAAAACCAACTGAGGGCGCTTCAAGACCTGGCGGTGGCAAACACCCGCCTCTTTCTGGCAAATTCGGACTTTACCCTGCGTCAGTTTCAGGAACACTACTCCGCTCCTTCTGCTTTAAGTCGTTATGGGGTCAATACAGAACAATTTCGACCCGATGAAAATACACCACGTGAAAGACACATCCTCTCGGTTGGTGAACTCAGTCCCCGAAAGGGTTTTGACTTTCTCATCCAGAGCCTGGCAAATATCCCGGACTCTAACCGCCCTCCCTTACGGATAATCTGCAACATGCAACTGGAACAAGAAAGAGAGTACCTTTCCCAATTAGCAGAAAAGTCAGGCGTTCAAATGGAAATCCTCACCAACCTGAACAGTGAGCAACTGGCTCAAGAGTATCAGAAATCCCAGTTAGTGGTATATACCCCAGTTCAGGAACCTTTTGGACTGGTACCGTTAGAAGCCATGGCATGCGGTACACCCGTGCTGGGAATAGCCGAGGGAGGGGTTCCCGAAACGGTGATTGAGGGAGTAACCGGGCGTCTTTCTCCTCGCGACCCCGCCAGGTTTGCGGAAATCCTGCAGGAAATGCTCAAACAGCCAGACCTGCTGAGAAAAATGGGACAAAATGGCGTGGACATTGTGCGAAAAATCTGGAGTTGGGAACAATCCACTCAAACGGTCGAACAGCATCTCTTAAAAGCCAGCAAGGCAGGGCCCAATTGAACCAAAAAGTCCTGGCAATTGTCTTGAACTGGAATAACCCCGAAGATACCCTCCGATGTCTGGAAACCCTGGGGGATTCGACTCCGCGCTTAGTTGTGGATAACGGCTCCACCCCAGAATCCAGAGAAATTCTCCTGAAATCTATTCAGGGTATTCCGATAATTGAATTGCCGGAAAATCGGGGATATGCAGGGGGAAATAATACTGGGATTCGCTGGGGACTGGAACACGGTTTTGAATGGCTTCTTCTAATAAACGATGATGCCCTTCTGACACCCCCGGAACTTTTCCGTCTATTGCAAATTGCCGAAACAGATCCATTGGTAGGTTTTGCCGGCCCTCTCGTCCTTCACGCAGAAAGAGAGAACCTCATTCAAAGTGCGGGGGGGGTTTTGAGCCCCTTATGGCAGGCTTTCCATAGAGGACAGAACCAGGTTAATCAGGGGCAGTATTCCCAGCACGAACCGGTGGACTGGCTTTCAGGATGTGTGCTTCTGGCACGCTCTGAGATGATTAAGGAGATTGGATTGCTCGATGAAAGTTTCTTTCTATATGAAGAGGAACTGGAATGGTGTATTCGAGCAAGGCGTGCTGGATGGAAATGTCTCTTTGTGCCCGAGGTCCAAGCCAGACATGCCGGCGTCCGTCCAGACTATGAACCACCTCCATATGTAACCTATTACATGTATCGCAATCATTTTCGGTTGCTTGCCAAACATCGGGCAGGACTGTTCCCATGGGGATATGCCCTTTTCCAAAGCATGCGCACGCTGATCAGTTGGAGTGTGCGCCCAAAGTGGCGCTCCAAGCGTTCCCATCGAGATGCACTCTGGCTGGCGGTCAAAGATTTCCTTCAGGGAAAATCAGGACAACTTTCCCAGAGGATTTAGAGGCATCTCCTATGCACATTTTATTTTTATCTCGCTGGTATCCTTTCCCGCCCAACAATGGGTCTAAACTGAGAATTTATAATTTACTCCGTTTTCTGGGGCAGAGTCACACCATCACCCTGGTGTCCTTCTATGACCCTGACGAAGGGATTGTGCAGGAGCCTGTACCCTCATTTTGCAAAGAAGTATATACCCTGCCCTGGAAGGAATTCCGTCCTACCCATTGGAAAGCCTTATTGGGGTTCTTCCACCCATACCCCCGTTGGGTTGTTGATACATATTCCAGAGAAATGGAACATCTGGTAAACGGACTGCTCGAAAAGCACTCTTTTGACGTAGTCATCGCCAGTCAAACGATCATGGCACCATATGCAAGAAAAATCCAGGGGACTCCCAAAATTTTAGAAGAAGCCGAAGTGGGGGTATTCATTCATAGAGCCAGAAAATCATCCGGTACATTGGGAAAATTCAGGCATTCTCTGACATGGCTTAAGTATCAACAATATCTGCAAAGGCTTTTCAGAGATTTTGCCAGCATTACGGTAGTCTCTGAAGAAGAAAAATCAAACGTTCTCCCCCTCACCCCGCAGCCAGAAAAAGTGGAGATTATTCCTAATGGCGTAAAGGTCCAGGATTATGAGACCGTCATGAGAAATCCCGTTCCTAATACGCTCATTTTCACCGGCTCGTTCCGCTATTCCGCCAACTATGAAGCCATGATATGGTTTGTTTCCCAGGTATTTCCCCTGATTCAAGCCGAAATCCCTGAGGTTCGATTAATTATTACCGGAGATCCGGCAGGAAAACGCTTGCCATTTAATCCTCAAGTGACCCAGACAGGGGGAGTTCCAGATGTGCGCGAATGGATCGCCTCTTCCTGGGTTGCTGTTGCTCCCCTTCAAACAGGGGGAGGAACCAGGTTGAAAATTTTGGAGGCAATGGCACTTCGCACTCCGGTTGTCTCCACCTCAAAAGGTGCTGAAGGGCTGGATGTTCATTCCCCCAAGCACCTCATCATCGCTGATTCCCCGGCTGAGTTCGCCAGAGCCGTAATTGCTATTTGTCAGGATCCTGCTCTTCGAGAAAAAATTGCCACTTCCGCCTTTGATCTTGTGAAAGAAAAGTACGATTGGGATTCCATCCTGCCACGATATCAGGAAATTCTTACAGGAATCACCTCTCCCAAAGTACTGGAAAGAGGGTAAGAAAATGTTCTCTCGCATCGCTCAAAAATGGTTCAAAATCGATCTCGAGTCTATTCAAGATTGGCTGGATGAACATAAAAACTTCCTGATTCGAATCATTGTTATACTCGGCTTGGCGGGATATCTGTTTCTACTGCCTCGCTATGCCATTGGCAAACACCGCATCCCCCAAATGATCATCTTTGCCACTTTAGGAATCGGTGGATTGGCTGTTTTAATTTCTCAACCGGTTCTGGCAACTTTGCTGATCATTCCGGCTACTCTCATCGTACCTTTTGGAATTGGCACGGGTACCCAATCGAACCTGAATGCTGGCATCCTCATGGTGCTGGCTTGTGCAGGATTATGGGTGCTTGAAATGATCGTGGTTCACAAAAAAATATCTATTATCCGCTCCAGACCCTTTCTGCCGTTATTTCTGCTCATGGTTTCCTCTGTAATCTCTTTAGGGTTTGGACAACTGCCCTGGTTTAACATGCCTCACGCCTCAATGGCTTCTCAAATCGGTGGCATGATGATGTACATTCTGGCAGGATTGACCTTTCTCGTAGCAGCGCATCACCTCTCATTACCTTCCCTCAAATGGGCGGTCGTCTTGTTTCTAGGACTGGGTAGCATTTATTTGTTTTTGCGTCCTCTGACAAACCGCTATTATTCACTGGTGTATCCTGTGGTGAGTCTTTTCGAGCAAGGCGCAACAGGAAGCATGTTCTGGATTTGGATTCTCAATATCAGTGTTGGACAACTGATTTTCAATCATCGTATGCCCCTGCTTTTAAAAATTGGGCTGGGTGGAATGCTTCTCGCCTTTTTGTACAATTCTCTTGTTCTCGGACGAGAGTGGACCTCAGGATGGCTTCCGCCGCTTCTTGGGGCAAGTGCAATCATTTTTGTAGGGTTTCGTCGGACAAGAATTCTCATTGGCGTATTCGCTTTGATCGCCATCATCGCTACTTTCCCATCCCTGCAAAGCACGGTCATGGGTGGAAATGAATACAGTCTGGTCACCAGAACCGAAGCATGGGAAATCCTGCTCAAAGTGGTGCAGGTAAACCCGATTTTTGGTGTAGGACCTGCCAATTACTACTTCTACACACCTATCTTCCCTATTCGGGGATATTACGTACAGTTCAACTCTCACAACAATTACATGGATTTACTGGTACAGACCGGCATCGTGGGTTTGGGATTATTTATCTGGTTCATGACCGAACAATCCATCCTGGGTTTGCGAATGATGGCAAAAGTCCCCGAAGGATTTGCCAAAGGGCTGGTGTATGGAATTTTTGGTGGAACCATCGGGACCATTGTGGCAGGGATGTTTGGTGATTGGGTCATTCCCTTCGTCTACAATGTGGGCTTTAACGGCTTTCGGGCAAGCATTCTAGGCTGGTTTTTCATGGGGGGACTGGTAGCGCTTGAACAGACTTTTTCTCAAACCCAAGAAGGCAAATGAGGTGTTATGGATCTCTCAATCGTCATTGTAAGTTGGAATGTAGCCTCGTACCTGGAAAATTGTTTGGATTCAATCTTTCAAAATGCACCCAATTGTCCTTTTGAGGTTTGGGTAGTGGATAATGCCTCTGTGGATCAGAGTGTTCAGATTATCAAAGAGCGGTTTCCTCAGGTTCATCTGATTGAAAACTCTCAAAACGTTGGATTTGCCGAGGCAAACAATCAGGCAATCCTCCAATCCACGGGACGGTACGTGCTTTTGCTCAACCCCGATACGCTGGTTCACCCTTATGCCCTGCAAAGGCTGGTAGATTTCATGGATGGACACGTGGAAGCCGGAGCCGCCGGTTCGCTATACCTTTCCCCTAATGGAAAAATGCAACATTCCTGCATGCCATTTCCTACAGTGAGCAGGGAGTTCTGGCGCCTTTTCCACCTTGACACTCTATGGCATTATGGCACGTATAACATGGAGAGATGGGATCGCCAAAAGGAACATGAAGTAGAAAGTCTTCAGGGGGCTTGCCTGATTTTGCGTCGTTCCGTGCTGGATAAAGTTGGGGTGTTAGACCCGGATTATTTCATGTACACCGAAGAGGTTGACCTGTGTTATCGTATTCATCACAAAGGATGGAAACTCTATTGGGTGCCTCAGTCGGTTATCACACATTTTGGGGGACAGAGTACTCGTCAAACTGCAAAGCAGATGTTTTTGTGGTTATATCGAAGCAAAATCATGTTCATCCGAAAACATTTTGGGGAAAAGAAAGCCCGGGAATACAAACAGGTCATTCGATGGGCTTCATTGCTTCGAATTGGGATTGCACCTTTTGTACAACTTTTGCAGTCTTTTACTCCAAAGGACTATGTTAAGAATATTGAAAATTACCGTGAACTGATGAAACAACTACCTGCAATGTAAGGGGG
>FQKF010027847.1_pt1 | contig 10784 bp, 8 predicted proteins | sample 1504521 | NCBI WGS metagenome assembly FQKF01 (sample SAMEA4475357, study PRJEB15587) | soil metagenome | biome: Soil; feature: Field | place: India | collected 2015-03-11 | depth 0 m
GCTCGAACGACCCTTTGCCATCATCGATCCGGTGACCGGCGAGGGGATCGAACGGGCGACGCCCGACACGATGCTGCTGATTGCAGTCGATGATCCGCAGGCGGCGCTGAACCGGCTGGCAGCCTATCACCGGGGCATGTACAATCCCGTGGTGGTCGGCATCACCGGGAGCGTAGGCAAGACCTCAACCAAAGAGGTGACCGCCAGCGTTCTGCAGCGCAGCTTTCGCACCTTAAAAAGCCCAAGAAGCTATAACAGCGAGGCGACATTGCCCATCGTGCTGCTCAAGCTCGCCGCCGATCACGAGGTGGCGGTGCTCGAAATGGGCATGTACGGTCCGGGCGAGATCGCGCACCTTGCGGCTCTCGCCCGGCCACGCCTCGGTATCGTTACAAATGTGGGACCATCGCATCTCGAGCGAATGGGGAGCATCGAAGCCATTCAGCGCGCCAAAAGCGAACTGCCGCAGGCGTTACCGGAAGATGGATTCGCCATTCTCAACATCGACGATCCGCGGGTGCGCGCTATGGCGGAGGTGACGCGCGCCAGACCATTCTTCTATGGTCTCGACCCAGCAGCCGATCTGTGGGCGGACTCAATCGAGAGCCGCGGGTTGCACGGCATCAGTTTCCGGGTGCATTATCAGGGTGATAGTTTGTATCTGAACCTGCCGCTGCTGGGGCGGCACAGCGTGCATACGGCGCTTGCAGCAGCGTCCGCCGGGTTGCTGCTCGGCATGGAGTGGGAAGCGATCATCGCCGGGTTGCGCAGTGAGGGTGCGCAACTCAGGGTGCTGACCGTTCCAGGAATCAACCAGACGACTCTGATCGACGACACCTATAATGCGTCGCCTGTCTCGATGCTGGCGGCGCTCAATCTGCTCTCGGAACTCAATGGTCGGCGGATCGCCATCCTGGGTGATATGCTGGAACTTGGCAGCATCGAGGAAGAGGCGCACCGTATGGTCGGCGTGCGTGTGGCGGAAGTTGCGCAGATCCTGATCACGGTCGGGCAGCGGGCGCAATGGATCGCCGATGAGGCGCTTCACGTGGGAATGCCTCCCGACCAGGTGCACAGCGTTGGCGACAACGATGCAGCGGCGCAACTGGCGCGCAGTCTGCTGGCGCCCGGAGACTTTGTGTTGATCAAAGGGTCGCGCGGCATGTTTATGGAAACGATCGTGGCGCAGTTGCAGCAGCACAATCCCTGACGTTGCATCGTCCTGGGTGGCCGTTCATTATCGTTCCAGAGAGCAACGACGTAGAGGAGCAAACACGTGCGCGAAACCCTCCAGGCACTGCTGGTGCAGGATATGGCACGAGCGCTGCTGTTGGCGGCAGCCGCCTTCATCCTGACCCTCGCAACGGGCGGGTACTGGATCCGGTTCCTGCGTCGCCATCGAATCGGCAAGCAGATCCGCCTTGAAGGACCACAGAGCCACCTGGTCAAGACTGGCACCCCAACTATGGGCGGGATTATCATCTTGCTGCCGGTGATTGTGTTGACCATCGCGTTCAACCTGATCGATCGCTGGTCGATTCTGCTGCCGCTCGCGGTTCTGATCGCGTTTGCGATCCTTGGCGCCATTGACGATTATATGTCGCTGGTCGGCAGTCGCTCGAAGACCTACGGCTTCACGCCGCGCACCAAAATGGCGCTCATGCTGCTGATTGCCTTCGGCGCTGCGCTGGCGCTCTATCTGCCGCCGCCGTTCGGTCTGGCGAACTCTGGTCAGGTGCGCGTTCCGTTTGTGGGGCAGTTCGATATCGGTCTGTGGTTCATTCCGTTCGCCATGCTGATCATCGTCGGCACGAGCAATGCCGTGAACCTTACCGATGGACTGGACAGTCTGGCGGGATGGAACCTGACGCTGGCGTTCGCCGCCTATGGCGTGATTACGTTCCTGAATGGCGAGTTCATCAACCTGATGGCGTTCTGCTTCACGCTGGTCGGCGCGTGCGCAGCGTTTCTCTGGTACAACGCGCATCCGGCGCAGGTGTTTATGGGCGATCTCGGTTCGCTCTCGCTCGGCGCCGTTCTGGGGGTGATCGCCCTGCAATCGCAGCAGTGGCTGCTGTTGCCGGTCGTCGGTCTGGTCTTTGTTGCGGAGGCGCTCTCGGTCATTATTCAGATCGGCTATTTCAAATGGACCAAACGGCGCACTGGCGTCGGGCGGCGGGTGTTCAAAATGTCGCCGCTGCACAATCACTTTGAATTGCTGGGCTGGAGCGAGACGCAGGTAATGCAGCGCTTCGTGCTGGTGGGCATGGTGGCGGCGCTGGTCGGCATCTCGCTGGCGTTGACGATTAACGATGCGCAACGGGCGCGCATGACGGTTGAGCGACCGGCGATTACGGTGGAACGATAGACGTCTATGCACCTTCAGGGAAAGCGCGCGCTGGTGATGGGGCTTGGCGTTCATGGCGGCGGGATCGGCGTTGCGCGCTTTCTTGCCCTCCAGGGCGCAGAAGTGACAGTCACCGATCTGCGCACGCCCGATGACCTGCGCGCATCGCTCGACGCCCTCGCCGGTCTGCCGATCCGCTTCGTCTTCGGCGAACATCGGGACGATGATTTCCGCCAGGCTGAGATGGTGGTGCGCAACCCGGCTGTGCCGCCAACCTCGCGCTATCTGTGCATCGCGCGCGAAGCCGGCGCAGCTATCGAAATGGAGATGACCCTCTTCTTCCGGCTCTGCCCCGGACCGATTCTCGGCGTCACCGGGACGAAAGGCAAAACGACCACCACACTGCTCCTGGGCGCCATGCTGCGCGAGCAGTTCCCGGATACGGTGGTCGCCGGCAATCTGCGCATTTCCGCGCTCGATCAACTGCCGTTGATCGGCGCCGCCACGCCGGTGGTGCTGGAACTCTCGTCGTTCGTGCTTGAAGGATTGGGTGAAGCCGGTCTCAGTCCGAAGATCGCCTGCATCACCATGATTGCGCCGGATCATCTCGACCGGCACGGCACGATGGAGGCGTACATTCGCGCAAAAGAGGAAATCTGGCGTCACCAGCGCCCTGGCGATACGGTTGTGTTGCATGCTGGCTCGCCGCTCATGCGCGAGATGGCGGTCGTCGAGCAACGTCCAGGCGACGTGGTCTGGTTCGCCGGCGCGGATGATGCGCGCCATCTGGAAGGAAAACCAGGCGCGTTCTGGCGCGACGACGAACTGATCTGGCAGGATCGCGCAGATGGCGGGCATGCGACGCATACCGTCATCTGCACCCGCGACGATGTGCGGCTGCCCGGCGCGCACAATCTGGCGAACATTGCCGCTGCAACCGCTGCCGCCTGCGTCTTTGGCGTCGCACCAGAGCGCATCCGGCGCGCTGTGCAGACGTTCACTGGCGTCGAGCACCGGTTGGAGTTTGTGCGTGAACTCGATGGCGTGCGCTATATCAACGATACGGCGGCGACTGCGCCCGAAGCGGCGATTGCCGCGCTCCGCACCTTCGATGCGCCGATTGTGCTGATCGCTGGCGGCGCCGATAAGAATCTGCCGTTCGACGCTTTTGCGCGCGAGATTGCACAGCGCGCGAGAGCAGTGATCCTGCTCCAGGGATCGGCGACGCCAAAACTGCTCGATGCGCTGCATACGGCGCGCGCCGGTGTCGATATTCTTGGTCCCTGCGATGATTTTGAGCAGGCGCTCGCCACTGCCCGCCGTATTGCTGCACCGGGCGACATTGTGCTGCTTTCGCCAGGGTGCGCCAGTTTTGGCATGTTCCGCAACGAGTTTCACCGCGGTGAAGCATTTCGCCGCATTGTCCAGAGTTTCACGTGAGCGACGACAAGAACGACGCCGAGTATCAACGCATCCTGCGAAACCTCGAAGCGGCAGGACGTCCACCCGAAGAACCTTCGCCGGTGGAAACGGAACCACAGACAGCATCAGTGCAGGTGCGGTTCCCGCTCTTTACGCCATGGGTTGCGCGCATTTTGCTGGCGATCAACATCGCCATCTTCGTCGTACCCTGGTTGCTCGACCTGATCGGCATTCGGGTCATGGGTGCAGTGAGCGTCTACGATTTCCTGCTGATCTGGGGCGCAAAGGACAATGCGGCGATATTTGCCGGCGGCCAGCACTACCGGTTCCTGACCGCCATGTTCCTCCATGGCGGGCTGGCGCATCTGTTCTTTAATTCGTTTGCGCTCTATTCGCTGGGGTTCGAGACGGAACGGCTCTTCGGGGCGCAGCGGTTCCTGGCGATCTATATGATCGCCGGTCTGGGGGGCGGGGTGGCATCGTATGCATTCAATCCCAATCCTTCCGTCGGCGCGTCCGGCGCGATCTTTGGTCTGATCGGCGCGCTGATTGCATTCTACATGGTTGCGCGCCGGGTGTTGGGCGGGATTGCGCGCCAGCAACTCGGAAGCCTGATATTCATTACGCTGATCAATCTGGCGCTCGGTTTCACCACGCCGTATATCGACAACAATGCGCACATTGGCGGTCTGTTGACCGGCGTGGTGCTCGGATGGCTGCTGGCGCCGCAGTTCGCGCTCGATACACGGTCCTATCCGCCAACTCTGGCGCGTCTCAGTTTGCGTGGCGGGTGGGCGCTCACCCTGGCGGTGCTGGTGACGCTGATCATTCTGGTCATGCTCATCACGCCGCCGCTCTAGCGCCAACGCCTGTTTCATCGGAAAGTGGAAACCTATGGCAGAAACGCTCGAACGTAAACCAGACTATGTACTGCTCGCCGCCGTCGGGACTCTGGTGCTGCTCGGGCTGGTGATGGTGTACAGCGCGTCGTTTATGCGCGCCTACGCCAGTGCTGGCGATCCGCTCTACTTTACCTGGCGCCAGATCAATGCTTCAGTCATTGGCGCGATCGCGCTCCTGGCGGCGCAGCGCATTGATTACCGGGTCTGGCGGCGTTTCTCGGTACATGTGATGGCGGGCACGCTCTTCCTGCTGGTGCTGACGCTGATCCTGCCCGCTTCAATGACCGAAGCCAACGGCGCGCGCAGCTGGATCCGCATCGGCGCCTTCAGTATGCAGCCGTCGGAGATTGCCAAACTGACGATGGTGATCTACTTTGCCGACTGGCTCTCACGGCGTGGCGAGAAACTGACGAACGTCACCTACGGGTTGGCGCCGTTCGCGCTCATGCTTGGCGTGGTGTGCGGGTTGGTGATGCTGGGGCGCGACCTGGGCACAACGATTGTGCTGGTCGTCATTGCGGGCATGGTCTACTTTGCCGCTGGCGCCAACCTGCTGCACATCATCGGCGCGGCGCTTGTGGCGGGCAGCGCGTTCTGGGGGCTGATCAACATCGCTGCCTACCGCCAGGAGCGCATTGCCGCATGGATCGATCCGTTCGCGCACTATCAGGGGGCGGGGTATCAACCGGTGCATGCGCTCTATGCGCTGGGGAGCGGCGGATTGTTCGGCGTCGGGATCGGGCAGGCGCGCCAGAAGTTCTTCTGGTTGCCCGAAGCGCATACCGATGCGATCTTTGCCATCATCGGCGAAGAGTTTGGCTTGATCGGGACCCTCTTCGTTGTCACCTGTTTTCTGGTGATTGCCTATCGCGGCATGCGCATTGCCGGGCGCGCGTCCGATCCGTTCGCTGCGCTGCTCGCAACCGGCATCACCTGCTGGCTGGTCTTCCAGGCGCTGATCAACATCGCAGTAGTGACGACCCTCATTCCGTTTACCGGGCTGACCTTGCCGTTCATCAGTTACGGCGGAACATCACTGGTTGCGTGTATGGCAGCGGCTGGCATCCTGTTGAATATCTCGCGTCATACCGGCAATCCATCGCCAGGTGAGTCCTATGAAACGGTCACCCGATCCGGGCGCTCAGAGTCCTTTGCGCGTCTGGCTGGTTGGTGGCGGAACCGGCGGCCACGTCTATCCGGCGCTGTCCGTCGCCGCAGCACTCAACGCGCCTGGGGCGCGATCCGCCGTCGCTGAGGCGCATAACGCACCGGATGGCGCCAGACCGTTCGATACATACTGGTCGGCGCTCTATGTGGGAAGCGTTGGCGGTATGGAAGCGGCGCTGGTGGCGCGTGAAAGCGCCTTGCCGTTCCAGGCGATACCGGCGGCGGCGCTGCGTGGACGGAATCCGCTGGCGATGGTGCGCAACCTGGCAACTCTGGCGCGTGGAACCACGGCAGCGCGCCAGCTTGTCGAACGGGATCGACCGGCAGCGATCCTGGGCACCGGCGGGTATGTGTGTGTGCCGGTGTTTCTGGCGGCGCGATTGGCGGGCATACCGGCGATGGTCTATCTTCCCGACGTGGTTCCTGGACTGGCGGTGCGATTTCTGGCGCGCCTGTCCGCTCTGGTCGCCTGTAGCGTGGCGGACTCTGGGCGCTACCTGGGGCTTGAACCGTTCGACTATGCTGAGGCGGTCGCGCGACGCAGTGCGTCTGATCGGGCGGTTCGCCTGGTGGTCACCGGCTATCCGGTGCGCCAGGAACTGTTTTCTGCTGACAGGCGGGCATGCCGCGCGGTATTCGGCGTGAGCGACGAATTGCCGGTATTGCTCGTCGCTGGCGGCAGCCGTGGTTCGCGTAGCATCAATCGAGCGATTGCTGCGTTGCTGCCAGCATTACTTCCGTTTATGGACATCATTCATGTGTGCGGTCGTGAAGGAGATGCCACATTCCTGCGTGCAGCCATGCGAGAGTTGCCAGAAAGCCTGCAAAAGCGGTATCATCTATTCGAGTATCTCCACGGATCGTCCGAGACGCTCGCCAATGGCGCCACGTCTCCAGCGCCGACCATGGTTGCAGCGCTCGTCGCCGCTGATCTGGCGGTCTGTCGCAGCGGCGCGTCCGCGCTCGGAGAACTGCCAGCCGCTGGCTTGCCAGCGGTGCTTGTGCCGTACCCGCATGTGCATCAGGAAGAGAATGCCGATTACCTGGCGCAGCGTGGTGCGGCGGTCAAGATCAGCGATGCAGCGCTCGCGCGCACATCGGAGGAAGGGTTGCTCTTTCGCGAAATCTACCGGCTCATCCATCGCCGGGACGAACGATACGCCATGGCGGAACGGATGCGGGCGTTGGCGCAACCTGACGCCGCTCACCGGCTCGCGTTCCTGCTTCAGACGCTGGTGATCAGGAGACAGACGGTATGATAACGATCGATCTGAGCGGTCCGTTTGTGACCTATTCGATCCTTGCGGCGCTCGGCATTCTTGGTTGGGTCTGGGGCTTTCGCTACTTCGTCAGCCTGGGGTTGATGACGACCCTGGCGTATCTGGTGGCTGTGCAGGGCGGTAATTTCCTTGTCGGGTTGATCAACCGGACGTACAGCAATCTGCCAAGACTGGCGGCGTTTGTAACTGGCGGCGATACCTCCCAGGCGACGCCGCTGGGTCCGATTATTCCAGAAAATCTTGAGGCGCCGCTGTTGTTGCGCGTGCTGGTGTTTGTTGCGCTGGTTGCCGTGGGGATCGGCTACTCGTTTCCCTGGGAAGGAAAGCCGCTCGGCGGGTGGGGCGGCAAGCGTCCGCTCCGTATCCTGGGGGCGCTGACGGGACTGTACACGGCGGTGTTGTTGACCAGCGCCATCGCCATTTTCTGGCGCGAATTCGCGCCAACCGCCACGGTTCCAGACATGCTGGCGAGAGCATTGAATAGCCTGCCAACGTGGACTGGCATTATTCCATCGACGGTCACGGCGTTTGTGATCACCCTGCTGATCGTAACGGTCATTCGTTTCAATCGTATCTGGGCGGTTGATGGCGGTGGCGGCGGCGGCGGCGGCGGACAAAAGAAGTAGCTGCTGGGATAGTAATGGCATGCACTATCATATCGTCGGCATTGCAGGCGCAGGAATGAGCGCCATTGCCCAGATCTTGCTCGATCAGGGGCATACGGTGAGCGGTTCGGACCTCCAGCAGAACGCGCTGACGGCTGCGCTTGAGCAGCGCGGCGCACGGATTCGCTGCGGGCACGATCCGGCTTCCGTCGCTGGCGCCGACCGGTTGGTGGCGACATCCGCCGTTCGCGACGATCATATCGAACTGGCGGCAGCGCATGAACGCGGCATTCCGGTGCTCCGGCGCGCCGATCTCTGGCGCGCCTGGTCGCGTGAGCGGCGGGTGGTGGCAGTGGCTGGCGCTCACGGAAAAACGACCACGACGGCGTTGATTGCGCTAATGCTGACGCAGGCTGGCGTCAATCCCGGCTTTTTGATCGGCGGAGAAACGCCCGATCTCGGAACCAATGCGCGATGGGGCGATCCTGCGGCGCCGCTCGTAGTTGAAGCCGATGAATACGACCGGACATTTCTGGCGCTCACGCCTGACGTCGCCGTCATTACGAACGTTGAGTGGGAGCATGTCGATATCTACCCATCGCCGGAAGCGTATGAAGCGGCGTTTCGCGCATTTGCCGGAAGCGTGGCGCACCCGCAGCGCCTGATCATCTGTGGCGATGATCCCGGCGCTCTGCGGATTGCGGGTCATCCCGACGTTCAACAGTATGGCATCGAAGAAGCCGTCGCCTGCAACCCGGCGTCGTGCCGTCTGGCGCTCATGGACTGGATGGCAGCGAATGTGCGCTACGATGGATCGATGACGTGGTTCGATCTCTGGCGCTACGACCGGCGCACCTTCGGTACGCGGCTCGATGGCGCATACACGATGCAATTGGCTGGCGATCACAATGTGCGGAATGCGCTGGCAGCCATTGCAGCGGCGACAACGCTGGGAATTGATCGAACTGCGATTGCTGGCGCGCTCGCCAGGTACCGCGGCGCCCGGCGCCGCTTCGACCTCAAAGGTGAAGCGAACGGCGTCATCGTGATTGATGATTACGCGCATCATCCAGCGGAAGTGCGGGCAACCCTGGCAGCGGCGCGCATTCGTTTCCCAGAGCGGCGCATCGTGGTCTACCTGCAACCCCATACATTCTCGCGCACGTATGCGATGCTCGATGCGTGGGCGGATGCCTTCGATGCCGCGGATGTTGTGCGCGTCGGCGATGTCTATGCGGCGCGTGAAACAGGCGATCCGCACGCGGCTGCGCGTGCGCTTGCCGCGCGTATTGTCCATCACGATGTTCAGGTTGCAGGGGATGTCGAGGCGGCAACGGCAATGATCGCTGCGCTGCTGCAACCCGGGGATCTGCTCTTAACTCTTGGCGCTGGCGATGGATACCGTGTGGGTGATGGGATCATTGCACAGACTGAACATCGGAGTCGAGCGTGACGTGAGAGACGAAAGCACACCTGCATTTCACCGGCGTGTCGCCGGGGAGTTGGGCGCCCGCTACGGCGGCGACGAACGCGCGCCCGAAGGATGGCGCGAGATTCAGACCTGGCACTGGGAACAGGCAGGCGCCTACACGTCTGCCATCGAAACGGCGCTGTCGATTACCGAAATGCGGGTTGCACGGCTCGACTTTGGCGGCGCACGCCAGTGGACGGAGCGGGTATTGACGTTGCTCGAACGCATTCCCGTGGAGGAACGGCCTCCTTACGAACTGCGCGCCTGCGCTCTGGCGCTAGCAGTGCTCGAATTCGGCGGCCAGTATCGGGAAGGGCTGGAGTATGCGCGCCGGATGTTGCGCGCAGCGCAGCGCACCAAAAACAGTGAGGCGGAGGCGCGTGCCATGCTCGGAGTCGGGCGTATGCAGCGCGAACTGGGACAACTGGTTCACGCGGAAGCCGCCTTGCAAAACGCACGCGATCTTGCGTCCCGTGACGACTTGAGCGACCTCGAAACCGAAGCCCGTCTGCACCTGGCGAAAGTGCATCAGTTGCAGGGGCGGCATCTGGAGGCGCTTCAGGAGTTGCAGATGGCGCGCGAGGAGCACGAAAACGACGACGATAAATTGAAACTGGCGCGCGTGCTCACTGGCATCGGTGATGTCTATCGCGTGCTCGGAGCGAACCAGGAGGCGTTTACGTTCTACACCCGCGCGCTGAGTCTGGAACAGGGACGCGGCAGCCTGATCGGGCAAGCCATCCTGAAAGATAAACTCGCGCTGGTGCTGCTCAATCAGAATAAACCGTCTGACGCTCTGGTATCGGCTGAGGAGAGCCTCTATCTGCGCCAACGGATCAATGATGTCGTCGGTCAGGCGCGTTCGTATACGGTCATTGGCGCGGTGATGAGCCGGCTTGGGCGTCACGAACAGGCGATGGGGTCATACAAACGCGCATATGAGTTGCAGGAGTTGACCCAGAATCCGCGCGGTCAGTGCATTGCGCTGATCCATCTTGGCGATGCTGCACGTGCGCTGCGCCAGCCACAGGCGGCGGTGCTGCACTACGAACGAGCGCTTGCACTGGCGCGCCGTGATCAGGATCAGATCGGAATCGCACGTGCGCTCGAGCGGCTTGGCGATCTGCATTATGCGCAGGAACAGCGGTCACAGGCGCTGGCGCGCTGGAATGAGGCGCTTCAGATCCGCGAGACGTTGCGCCACGTGGATGAAGCGGACCAATTGCGCTATCGCATTCGTGCACTACAGCCAGCGGAATAAGGTATGCAGTATCTGGAAAACGAACCTCTCGCGCCATACACCTCCTGGCGCATCGGCGGTCCGGCGCGCTATTTCGTGCAGGCGACGAGTGCAGCCGAGACGGTGCAGGCGCTGGCATGGGCCGATCAGCGCGGTCTGCCGGTCTTTGTGCTCGGCGGCGGCTCGAATGTTCTGATCCGCGACGCCGGTTTTCCTGGGCTGGTCATGCGCGTTCGGGCGCACGATCTGCGCTTCGAGACCAGCGGCGATGAGGCGCGCGCAGTTGTCGAGTCCGGCGCGCCAATGGCTGGCACCGCGCGCCGGCTGGCGCGCCAGGGATGGGCGGGTCT
>FQKF010012873.1_pt1 | contig 10778 bp, 10 predicted proteins | sample 1504521 | NCBI WGS metagenome assembly FQKF01 (sample SAMEA4475357, study PRJEB15587) | soil metagenome | biome: Soil; feature: Field | place: India | collected 2015-03-11 | depth 0 m
TTCCCAGTTGTTGGAAGGCAGCGGAATCTGATTGCAGGCGTAGAGTGTCTGGCCGCCCGGATCGGCTTGGCCAACCCACGCGAAGGCGCCCAGCTCAAAGTCGCGGCGGCGCAGGCCAGTGCTGCTGCCGAACCACCACGAGGCCGGGGCGTAGGTCGGGATGACCTGAATGCCACAAGCCGCCATCTGGCGGATGAAGACCGCCGACCACGTCTGGCGGAATTGGGCATTGGTGGTGGTGAAGCTCAGTGCCAGCGGTTCGCCGTTAGCATTGGCGCGGATCGGGCTGCCCGTCCAGCCGGCTTCCTCGAGCAGCGCCTTGCCCTTGTCGGGGTCAAACGGATAGGTGGTGATGTTCTCCTTCGCTGCTGCCCAGTGAGCCTTCGGCAGGAAGGTGTCCATCAGCAGGTTCTGCTGCTGCTCGGGCGTCAGGTAGGGGTAAACCGACTGGATCAACTCGGGGCGATTGGTGCAGTAGGCGATTGCCTGCCGGACGCGCAGATCGCTCAGGATCGGATGCGGGGTGGTGTACTGCTCGACTTTTACCTCTTCAGTAACCACAACCGTCTCGCGCACCGGCTCGGCCGTCTGCACGACCACAACGGTCTCGCGGACAACTGTCGGCTGGGCGGTGGTGCTGCCACAGGCCGCCAGCATGGGAATCACCATCGCCATCACCATTGCGACGGCAATGATTCGCTTGGTAAAGCTAGCCATCTGTCTGTGTCCTCCTTAAATCTGAGGGCAGCGAAACGAACGAATTCCAATCTCTTGCCATACCATATCTCGATCGGCCGCGCCATTGCGTTCTCTCTTCGCCGCATCACCTCCTTTCCAAAACCTGCACGCCATTTGTCCTATCACAGTATCAGCCTGTGGTTGATAAACGAGCGGAGGCTTTACAAGCCGGTATACGTGGACCAGAATAGCATGAGGAGAGGTGCGGCGACGATCGACTGGCGTTGCTAAGAGACTGTACATCGTTAGGCGGGATTATAACGGTTCTGTTAGCGACTGTCAACTTTATCAACAAATTGGCAACAGAGTAACCCATGGCTCTGTTGCCTACTCATCATGCGTGCAATCTTGCGCGGCATAGCCGGCCATGTTATGATCGATGCGCTGATGGCTCTAAGGATAACGATATCAGGATCGGTATGCCCGCCTCGCCTCATCCGCTCATTCTGGCTTCTGCCTCGCCCCGCCGGCGCGAGTTGCTCGCCTATCTGGGCGTGGAATATACGTGTCTAGCCAGCCCGGCTGAAGATCATCCCGCGCCAGTGCCGGTTGATCTGGTGGCGGCGTTACCGCCGTTGCCGGAACCTTTGCCGATCGATGCGCATCCCACCCTCGTTGCATGGCGCAAAGCGGTTGATATTGGCCGGCGCTATCCTGATGCGATCGTGCTGGCTGCCGATACCGAAGTGGTGCTCGATGGCATGGTGTTGGGCAAGCCGCGCGACGAAGACCATGCTTGCGCGATGATCCGGCGCTTGGCTGGGCGCGCGCACACGGTATTGACCGGTTTGTGCCTCTTGTTGCCCCAAGCCGCCGAGCGCAGCGGGGCGTTGTATGATGGGCGGCGAATCTTGGTTGACCTTGTGGCGAGCCGGGTACATTTCCGTGCCCTGAGTGATGACGAGATCGCTGCATACGTTGCGCTTGGCGAATCGCTGGATAAAGCGGGCGGCTACGGTTTGCAAAGCGGTGGCGCGGCGTTGATTGATGCGATCGAAGGCAGCTACACTAATGTGGTAGGATTGCCGCTGCCGGCAGTGGCGCGCCTGCTCCGCGCTGCCGGTATGGACGTGCCCGTTGAGCCGGTTGAAGCATATCTCAGATGGCTGCGCAGTCAGGGAAAGGAACCGGCGCCATGGCCAACCCAACCGTAAAATTGTTGATCGTCGATGATCATCCGCTGTTCCGGCAGGGGGTGCGCTGGGCGTTATCTCACGAACCGGGCATCCAGATTGTGGGTGAGGCGGGGAATGGCGAAGAAGCGTTGCAGTGGTTAGCCCAAGTCGATCCCAACCTCGAACCGAATGTGATGCTGGTTGATCTCAATCTGCCGGGCATGAGCGGTTTAGAGTTGACCCGGCAGGTGCGCCGGCAGTACGCCAGCATTGCCGTCGTGATGCTGAGCATGCACGAGAGTGATGAAGCGGCGTTTAACGCCTTGCGCGCCGGTGCCGCCGCCTACCGCTCGAAAGATATCAAGCCCGCAGCCTTGGCCGACATCCTGCGGCGCGTGGCGCGTGGCGAGTATGTGATTAATGATGTCTTGACCGAAGCGCCGCGTGTCGCGAGTCGGATCCTCTCGCAGTTTCGCAGTCTGTCGGAAGTGCAGATGGTTGCCGAAGATCTCGGCTTGCAAATTTTTACGCCGCTGAGCGAACGCGAGATCGAGGTGCTTGAGCGCATTGCCGCCGGCAGCAGCAACAAAGCGATTGCCGATGAATTAGGCATTAGCACCCAGACGGTCAAGAATCATATTTCGTCGATTTTGCGCAAATTGTCGCTCAATGACCGCACGCAGGCGGTGATCTTCGCCCTGCGCCGCGGATGGATCGAGACGCCGCACAATATCCAGCCGGGTGAACCGGAAGCGTAATCGGCTCGTAAATGTGCGCGGCGCCCGGATGGGCGCCGCTTCCTCACCAAGCCCTCTAGAACACCGACGTCCGCTCAGCTAATTTCTGGTTAATCGTCTCTTGAATCGTCTCGCGTACCTGTTCCGACAATTCCAGCACCGTGATCGGATCATCGGCGGCATCGGGACCATAGCGCGTCGTGTCAATCGGCGGGCAGAAGGTGATCGACCAGCGCGTTGGCAGCGGGATCACGCCGAGCAGGCCGAACCACGGGAAGAAAGGGGTGAGCGGAAAGTAGGGGAACCCGAGCAGTTTGGCGATCCCTTCGGCGTTGGCAAACATCGGATAGATCTCTTCCGCGCCGACTACAGCGACCGGCACGATCGGCGCTTGGGTGCGGAGCGCGGCTTGCACAAAGCCGCCGCGGCCAAAGCGGGCTAGCTTGTAGCGATCTTTGAAGAGCTTACCCACCCCCTTTAACCCTTCGGGGAAGACACACACCAATTCATCGCCCTCGAGCAGGCGAATGGCATTTTCTGGGATGCCGGGCACTTGACCTAACGCGGCGAGCGTGGGTGCAATCACCGGCAAGGTCGTAAACCAGTGCAGGTGGAGCGAGCGCACGATTCGTTCGTTTTGGGCCGGATGGTCATTGACCACGGCGGTCGCGATCATCGCTCCATCCCATGGCAACACGCCGCTGTGGTTGGCCACTAACAACGCCCGACCTTCAGCCGGCACATGCTCTAGCCCGCTGGCCTGCACCCGCCACCACGTATGGTACATAAACGAGAGAAACGGGCGGGCAATGTCGATAATCTCGCGATCCATACCGAACGGATCGATCGTATACTCGCCCCGCTGCCGGCGCTGGATAAAGTTGATCTGTTCATCAAGCTGATACCGTAGCACCATCCCGATCCCCTTCCAAAAATCGGGATCGAGGTAATCGCGCAGATCAACCCCCTGCAACATACTATTGACCCGCTCGACCTGTTCATTGGTCATGCGCTGGAGATTTTCGCCGATCAACCGCACCACGCCGGCGGCGAAATTGCCGAGAGCGGCTTGTGGGCCGGGTTGTTGTTCGCTCTGCTGGCGAATATCAATCTCGACCTCAAATAACTGCTCAGCCGAACGGCGCGCGGGGGGCGATTCATCCCATTCGAACGGCGTTGGCGCTGGCGGCGGATCAACCGGGTCAACGGGCGCTGCGTGATGATTCGGAGCGCCGGTGGGCGGCGGCTCGACTTCCATCTCAACCGCCACCGCTCGCGCCCGGCCCCGGCGGGGACGGCGTGGCTCTCCCGGATCGCTGGTTGGCGGAGTAACCGGCTCGTCGTTCATTCTACCCGTCTCCTGCGGTTGAGAAACTCATTCAAGGCGCGCGTAGCTGCGGCGTATTCTTCTTCCGGCGATTGTGGCTTGAGGGTGTCAAGCGCGGTTGACATATCATACTTCGCCGCCCATCCTAGCGAATGGCAAGCGCGTTGCGGATCGATGACGCAGCGGTAGCGCAGAAAGTCAACCTCAAACGGCCATCCCGGTGGCGGTTGGTTGTCGAACAGCGGCCCCATCGTGGCTGCGGGTTGCTTGCCTAACCGCCGGATCACTTGGCTCAGCGGCATTGGCTGTTCAGGCGCGAGATTAAACGCCCCTCCGGCTGGTTGGTTCACGGCGGCGACCATGGCGCAAGCAGCATCATCGACGTGCAGCAACTGGATCATGGGATCAAAGCCAAACAGCATCTGGGGCGATGGCGAGCGGAGATAGGTCATCAACGGGCCATCTTGGTTCAGCAACGGCGCATAGCGTAACACCGTCACCGTGATGTGAGGATGGCGCGCGGCAAAATCGGCTACGATTTGCTCGACCTCGCTGAGGGTGCGTAACAGGCCGCGGCTATGGTTCGTCTTGATCGGGCGATCTTCGGTGATCAAGAGCGGATTGAGCGGGCTAGCGCCATAGATCCAGCCGTGGCTGCGCACAATAATCTGGCGCACCCCCGCCGCGCGGCACGCGCCGAGCAGCTCCATCGTCCCGATCACATTATGCTGCACGGTCGTCTCGTGATCGGGCAATGGCCCATCAAAGCCGAGCAGATCCAGATGGATCACAGTCTCAATCTGCTCAGCGCGCAGCAATTCAAGCATCTGTTTGCGATCAAGGCGGGCCACGAGCCAATCGGCATGCCCGATAGGCCCTGCGGGCGGTCGCCGGCCAAGCACAATCACCTCGTGCTGCTGGCTCAGCAATTGCGCCGTCCGCACGCTTAACATTCCAGTCGAGCCATTAATCAGCACCCGCGTCATGGCAACAGTCCACATTCTCGCGCAGCCAGCGCTCAAGCTCTTCCCGATCCATATCACCGTGACTCAGCGCGTGGAACACCCAGCCAATCTCATCAGGCCCGACTTCGGGCCGCAAACTCGCGCCATTCAGGGCGAGAAAGCGTAACAGACTGACAAAAGCCGTCGCTTCATTGGCAGCATTGAACGGATGATGCTTCACAAGCATAAAGGTGAGCACGGCCGCCTTACTGCATAGATCGGGGTAGAGTTCCGCCCCAAAGAGGATCTGGCGTGGCGCGTTCAACACCATCTGCAACCGATCTTGGCTCTTGATGCCGAGCAAACCGCCATAACGCTCGATCACAAAGGTATGGAGATCGAGCACGTCGTCTTGAGAAAGATAGACGATCGGGGTCGCTTCTTCGTCCAACATAGCGCTCATCCCATCGTCCTGCGCTGATTGGCGCAGCTAGCGCCGATCCAAACCGGCCCGGCGCAATGTACCGTTTGCCGCACCAATCGCTGCACGCTTAGATACCGACAATCCGCCGGAAGGCCCGATCGTACTGATCGCACATCGCCTCGGCCCAAGCGCGCAAATGTGGGCTCATTGGCCGGCGGATCAGCAACTCGCGTTCGGTAAAGACCAACTCGATCACTTCCTCTTCGCCGAGGCCAATTGCCTCGATCCAGCGTTGCACCACCGCCGGCAAACTCTCACGCTCGACCGTAAACGAGCGGGGCATAGACGCCTCCTTTCCGGTTACGGTTTGCCAGCACCGCTCCACTCAATCGGATCGTTCCCGCAAATGCGGGAAGAGAATCACTTCACGGATCGTCGGCTGGTTGGTCAACACCATCACCAGCCGGTCAATGCCGATGCCAAGGCCGCCGGTGGGGGGCATGCCATAGCGCAGCGCATTGATAAAGTCTTCGTCCATTTGGTGCGCCTCTTCATCGCCGGCGGCGAAAGCGCGCAACTGCTCGCGGAAGCGTTCTTCCTGATCAAACGGATCGTTCAGCTCGGTAAAGGCGTTGCCGATCTCCATCCCGGCGATAAAGGCTTCAAACCGCTCGGTGAAGTCGGGCCGGTCGGGAATGCGCTTGGCTAGCGGCGACATCGCCACCGGATAGTCAATGATAAACGTGGGCTGGAAGAGATGAGGTTGGACGAATTCCGAGAAGAGTTCATCAACCTGCTTGGCCCACGACGCCTTGCGATCGACGCGCAAGCCGCGATCGGCGATTGCCGCGTGCAGTGAGGCCAGATCCGGATGCTGGGCAATATCGATCCCGGTGCGTTCGGCGATCGCATCAGCCATCGCAAGGCGCGGCCACGGCGGGCGAAACTCAAGTTGGCGGCCCTGATAGGTGATCGTAGTCGTGCCATGCACCGCATAGCAAATCTCACCCAGCATCTCTTCGACCAGCGCCATCATGGCGTGATAATCGGCATACGCCTGATAGCACTCCATCATCGTAAACTCTGGGTTGTGCGAGCGGTCAACCCCTTCGTTGCGGAAGTTTTTGCCGATCTCGTAGACGCCGGGGAAGCCGCCGACAATGAGCCGTTTGAGGTAGAGTTCGGTCGCGATGCGCAAATAGAGATTCTGGCCGAGCGCATTATGATAGGTAACGAACGGGCGCGCGGCAGCGCCGCCATAGAGCGGCTGCAAGACCGGCGTCTCCACTTCCAGAAAGCCGCGTTCATCGAGCACGCGCCGCATGGTGCTGATAATACGAGCGCGAGCGCGGAAGATATCGCGCCGCTCGCGGTTCACAATCAGATCAAGGTAGCGTTGGCGATGGCGCTCTTCGACATCTTGCAGACCGGCCCACTTCTCTGGCGGCGGATTGATTGTCTTGGCCAGCACCGCCAACTCGCGCACGAACAGCGATCGTTCACCGGTTTTTGTGCGACGGAGGGTGCCGGTCGCTTGGACAATATCAAACGTGTCGAGCTGATCGCGAAACCGCTCGAACCACTCATCGCCGATATCGGCCCGGCTGAGCCAGAGTTGGATCTCGCCACTGCCATCTTCAATGTGGGCAAACGCGATCTTGCCCATGACTCGCCGCGCGCCGGCGATCCGTCCGGCGAGGGTAATCACCGTCTCGGCAGCGGCCAATTCATCAAACGCAGCCAATGCCGCGTCGATCGTATGGCTGCGGTAGCAGCGGGGCGGAAAGGGATCAATTCCAGCGGCGCGCAACTGTTCGAGCTTGGCGGCGCGTTGGGCTTGTAAGTCATTCAATTCCATACTGAAAGAATCGATGCCATCTCACCGGCGCATTCCGCCAGCGCCGGCGCTTCTCTCCCCATTATACCGGAAAACAGCACGGGCGAGGCATGCCTCGCCCGTGCTCAGCCGGCGTACAATGGCTGTTAGCGAACCTTGAGAATCGTCAATTTCATCACGCCAGAGGGTGTATGCACCGTCACCTTATTGCGGGCGCGCTTGCCAAGCAGCGCAGCGCCGAGCGGCGACTCGTTCGAGATGCGGCCTTGGCGCGGGTTAGCTTCGGCGCTGCCGACGATCGTCCACGTCTCTTCCGAGCCGTCGTCTTCAAACCGGACGGTTACGGACGAACCGACTCGTACCTCGCCATTGCTCGCCTGATCTTCATCAATCAATTCAGCGCGTGAGAGGAGATGCTTCAGTTCGCGAATCCGGCCTTCAAGCAAGGCTTGCGCTTTCTTCGCGTCTTCGTATTCACCGCTCTCGGAGATGTCGCCCAATTCTTTGGCCGCGGCAATCCGCTCAGCGATCTGCTTGCGTTCCACGGTCATCAGGTACTCAAGCTCCGCTTCAAGGCGGGCGCGACCTTCGCGAGTCAGGTACGTCGGCTTGTCTGTCATCACTACTGCCTCTACGCTACCCATTCCGCACAGCCGGGCGGACGGGAAACCTCAGTATAAAAATGAAGAACTGAGAGCACATCTCTCAGTCGTGGCCGGGAGTGCTTTCGCAGCCTACCCCATACCTTGCCACAATTATATGTGGTTGTGCGCAATTTGTAAAGACGGTTTGCATATCATGGAGTACTCGCACAGATATGCTATAATCGAATTGCAGATCACAGGCGTTAGGGAACTGAGGAGCAATGGCTTCACGCAGCGGCAACAAATCAACCGGCAAGCGGCGCGCCACTGGCAGCCGCAGCCGCAAGAGCGGCGCGAAGGCGAGTTGGGCCATCTCGTTGCGCCCCGAACATCAACGTGAGCTGTTTGCGTTGGGTTTGATCCTGATTGCTGCCGTTACGATTATTTTTGTGTTCACCGGCGAAGCCGGCGGGTTGGGCAGCCTGTACCTCAACGGCGTGCGCTTGTTGTTCGGCGCCGGGGTCTTCTTTGTGCCGCTCACCCTCTTTTTGATCGGGATCGCGATTCTCTGGCAAGAGCGAATGAGCGATGCCAGCCTGAGCGGGGCCAATGTGCTGGGCACCGTGCTGGTGCTCTTAGCGATGCTGGGCCTGCTCGAAGCGCCGGTGCATGATATTCTGATCGCCGATCGTTTCAATGAGGGCGGCGGTTTGATCGGGTATTGGCTGCTCGAGGCGTTGCAGTTCGCTATTGGCCGGATTGCGGCAGTAGCAGTGATTCTGGCGCTGGGGTTAGCTGGGTTGCTACTGACCTTTAATCTGACTGTGCGCGAGCTGGTGCTGGGGATGGCCGAGCGCACCGCCGCCTTCTGGCAGATGCTCTGGAGCGTGCCGCGCCGGCCGGCTGCCCCTGCCAACACGCCGCGCCGTTCGCTGGCCGATCTGATCTTTACGCCACCGCCCCAAGGCGAGGCCGATGATATTGTGCCGACGCCGATTGCCGCCCGTCCGACGCGGGCGAGCCTGTTTAAGCTCCCTACGCCTGAATTGCCCCCGCCTGCCGAACCGGCCAAGCCGGCCAGTGCGCCTTTGGTGAGCACATCGCCGGCCAAGCCGGAACCGGTGCAAGAGGTGGTGCAAGAGGCGCTTGATGGGTTCGAGATTTCGCCGATGCGGCGGGCGTGGCCGCTGCCATCGCTCGAACTGCTCTTGGAACGCGCGCCTGATGGCGGCATTACCGACGAAGAGCGCCGCCTCAAAGCGCGCGTGATCGAAGAGACCTTGGCGAGCTTTAAGGTTGAAGCGCGGGTCGTGGGGGTCAATACCGGCCCCGCCGTGACCCAGTTTGAGTTGCAGCCGGCGGTTGGGGTGAAGGTGGCCAAAATCACGACGCTCGAACGCGATCTGGCGTTGGCGCTGGCTGCCCAATCGATCCGGATCGAGGCCCCTATCCCCGGCAAGAATGTGGTTGGGATCGAGATTCCCAACAGCGCGATCGCAATGGTCTCGCTGCGCGAGGTGCTCGATAGCGAAGAGTACGAACTGCACCGCGGACGGCTGAAACTGCCGTTGGGCAAGGATGTCAGCGGTACGCCGGTGATTGCCGATCTGACCAAGATGCCGCACCTGTTGGTGGCCGGCGCCACCGGTTCGGGCAAGTCAGTGGCGATTAATGCGTTCTTGTGCGGTTTGCTGCTCAAGCACACCCCCGATGAACTGAAGCTGATTCTGATCGACCCGAAGATGGTCGAGATGATCGTCTACAATCGCATTCCGCACCTGCTGTCGCCGGTCGTGACCGAGGTCGAGCGGGTGGTGCCGACGCTCAAGTGGGCAACCCGCGAGATGGAGCGGCGCTATAAGGTGTTTGCGAAACACGCTTGCCGCAATATTGACAGCTATCGTCAACTGGCGCGCAAACGGGCCGATCTTGAGCCGATGCCCTACATCGTAATTGTGATCGATGAGTTGGCCGACTTGATGATGATGGCTCCCGATGAAGTTGAGACGTATGTCTGCCGGTTGGCGCAGATGGCCCGCGCGACTGGCATTCACCTGATTATCGCTACTCAGCGCCCGTCGGTTGATGTGATTACCGGCTTGATCAAGGCGAACTTCCCCTCGCGCATCGCCTTTGCCGTCACCTCGCAAGTTGATAGCCGGGTCATTCTCGACGTGCCCGGCGCTGAACATCTGCTTGGCCGCGGCGATATGCTCTATATGGCGGTTGACTCGGCGAAGCTGGTGCGGATTCAGGGCGCCTACGTCGCCGATCGCGAGGTCGAGCGGATCGTTGATTTCTGGCGCAAGGCGGCGCCGCCCGATGAGGCGAAGCCGGAGGAGGCGAAGCCGAGCGGGAGCGAGACCCAACCTGCCGCCAGCGGCGAGGGCTTCCAACCCCCCGCTGAGTTCCTCTCGCCTGTCGAGCAAGACGAATTGCTGCCGCAAGCGATTGCGCTCGTCTCACAACATCAGCGCGCCTCAGCCTCGCTCTTGCAGCGCCGGTTGCGGATCGGCTATTCCAAAGCGCAGCAGTTGATCGATCTGCTCGAACAGCAGGGCTATGTCGGCCCGCCTGATGGCGGGCGGTCGCGTGAGGTGCTGCGCCGCGATGGCACGACGCCGTGATGGTTTGGTGATAGCCGATCCGTAGGCCTGTGGCGCTACAACGATCCGGCCTGCTGGAGCGTCTAACCGGCAACCAATCACCCATCTCGCTCAGGAGGAAGCTGCGATGGCGATCGAAGATTTTTATACCGGCGCGCGCCGGATTTTGGCGAATATGCTCGAAGAGACGCCGAAGGTCGATCGCGAGCAACTGCTCGACGCCTACGCGGAATTGCTCACCCGCTTGCATGCCGAAGAAGCGCACCGGATGCTGAACGAGGTGATCGAAGATGCGCGCACCCGGCTCGATGCCCGCCTCTCGCCCGATCCGATCCGGCAGACGATTGCCAGCGTGCAGACGACGCTGCAAGACCTGTGGAATAGCCTCTGGCGGTAGGGCAAGGGTACCAAGCCCTGAAGGGCTGGGCTTGGCTCACGAAGCCCGCTGCGCGGGCTGTTGGCCCTC
>FQKF010049343.1_pt1 | contig 10751 bp, 6 predicted proteins | sample 1504521 | NCBI WGS metagenome assembly FQKF01 (sample SAMEA4475357, study PRJEB15587) | soil metagenome | biome: Soil; feature: Field | place: India | collected 2015-03-11 | depth 0 m
CTGGTATGACCCTAACATTTTTAATCGAAATGATAGAGGTCAATTGTATCAGAATCTTCTCGCCGATCCTAATCGCCCCCTCGTAAATCGGGCCATTCAATCAAGTTATCCCCCCGCATCAACGTTTAAAATCATAATGACCGCTGCTATTTTAAATGAAAAGGCTTTCCCTTCTGACAAAAAGGTTCTCTGTGAAGGAGAGATGTATTATGGAGACAGGTCGTGGCGATGCTGGGTTAGAAAACCAGGTCATGGTTATTTAAACCTCCAGCAAGCCCTGGCACAATCCTGCGATATTTACTATTGGACCGTTGTACGAGATTATCTCGGTATAGAGCGGGTTGTTAAGTATGCCCGAGATTTTGGCCTTGGAGAACTAACAAATGTAGATCTCCCGGGAGAAACTCCTGGTTTTGTTCCAACACCTCAGTGGAAAGAACGACGGTTTCATGAAAAATGGCTTGGTGGTGATACGATGAATATGTCTATCGGCCAGGGATTTACCCTTATAACCCCTTTACAAATGGCGAACATGGTAGCCATGTTAATTAATAATGGAGTCATATATGAACCCCATCTTTTAAAAGAAGTACGGGATCCTATTTCTGGAGCAATTGTAAAAAAAGTGCAACCGACTATTCTTCATAAAAGCGAGGAAATTAGCGAAGAAACATTTAAAGCAACCCGGGAATATATGCGTACCGTTATTACTGAAGGAACAGCCCGTTTTCCACTTAATATTAAGACAGTTCAGATTGCAGGTAAAACAGGAACCGCCGAAGTGGGGCTCGCGGATCGCTGGCATTCCTGGCTTGTTGCCTATGGACCGTATAATGCTACTAATCCGGAGGACCAGGTGGTGGTTGCTGTTATTGTAGAAGCATCAAATCCCTGGGAATGGTGGGCAACCTATGCTACAGGAATTATCTTTCAGGGAATATTTGCCAATCAAACGTACGAAGAAGCAGTGCAAGCTTTGGGATTCCAGCATATTACCACGGTAAGAGAGCGAAGAGAATGAACGTAAAAAGACTTGGGGAGATGGATTTCCCCTTATTACTCAGTGCTGTGGCCCTCATAATTCTTGGAGTTATGTTTGTTTTTTCTGCGGGAGTCACATCAACGGGAGATGTTGTTTCCACAGAATATATTCGTCAGATTATTTGGGCTTTTTTAAGTATTGTCGTGTGTCTTGTGTTATCCCTTGTAGACTATCGAAGAATTTATGATTTTATAGAGTATATTTACTTTTTCTTTTTATTACTGATTCTATATACCGCTGTATTTGGAAAAATTGTTAATGGGGCACGGGCATGGCTTGGTATCGGGTCTTTTGGAATTCAACCTTCAGAATTTATGAAAATTGCTACAATCCTCTATCTTGCCAAATATCTTGATTCCAGTGGGCGGGAAGCTGACGAAACCCATCGTTTTGTAATTTCTGCTCTCATTATATTTGCTCCGGTGGCTATTATATTATTGCAGCCGGATTTAGGAACTGCGTTAGTATTTATACCTATTTTTCTTTTTATGTTGTACGTAGCAGGGGCTCGTCTTACCTATATCGTATACGTTGTATTTTTTATCACAGGAACAGGTATTTTGACAGTTCTTCCTCTTTGGCAATCATATATATTAAAGAGTAACTATCCCGTTATCAATGCCCTTTCTAATACAAAAGTTGATTTTTTGCTTATTGGCCTTTTTGCTATTATTTGTATTCTTTCGATCTTTGGATATATGCGATATCGAAAGCGGTATTTTTATTGGATTGCCTATGTTTCTTCTGGCTTAGCCGGTTCGTTTTTATTTTCGTTTATAGCTCGCCATGTTTTAAAAGAATATCAGATTATGCGGCTTTTAGTCTTTCTTGATCCTTCTATCGACCCCCGTGGAGCAGGATGGAATATTATCCAATCGATTACTGCAATCGGATCTGGAGGAATTCTGGGAAAAGGTTTTCTACAGGGAACACAAAGTCATTATCGATACCTTCCTCAGCAGAGCACGGATTTTATTTTTTCTATTTTTTCTGAAGAGATGGGATTTATTGGGGGTATAGTGCTTTTCCTTTTATTTCTTGTTATTCTTATACGGTGTACTACTCTGATGAAAACTACTTCCGATCCTTTCGGTTCATATGTCGCAAGTGGATTATCTGCTGTTATTTTCTTTCATTTTGTTATCAATGTAGGAATGGCAATGGGAATTATGCCTATTACCGGCATACCCCTTATCTTTCTTTCTTATGGTGGTTCTTCTCTTCTTGCCACCATGATAGGCATAGGTATTTTGCAGAGTATTTATATTCATAGGTTTGAACATTAACACTATTTTTATGCGTATACATCCTCTCTCTGATCTTGGTAGTGATTTATTGAACATTGAAAAACCCGGGCGGTATGTCGGTGGTGAATTTGGCATATATCGAAAAGAAAACGCTGATTTTACCATGGCCATTGCATTTCCCGATCTTTATGAAATTGGGATGTCTAATCAAGCAATTAGAATTTTATATAACCATTTAAATCATATAGAAGGGGTCTCTTGTGATCGGGTTTTTTGTCCTGCCCCAGATTTTGAAGAGCTCCTTAAAAAGCGAGAGATACCTTTATACACTCTTGATCTAGGTATTCCGCTGTATGAGCTCGATATGATCGGTTTTTCACTTGGGTATGAGCTCGGGATTACCGGTGTGCTTACTATTCTCCAGAGCGGTAAAATACCTGTTTTAAAGAAAGAGCGAACTGAGAAAGACCCCATTATTATCATGGGTGGTCCTGCGGTATCTAATCCGCTTCCTTATGAATCTTTTATTGATGCTTTTTGGATTGGCGAAGCAGAAGATAGTTTTTTTGAATTGATAGAAACAGTAAGAGACCATAAAAAGAAGGGCGCTTCTAAAAAAGATTTGCTTACCATTTTATGGAACTGTAAACACATTTGGATGCCCGGAAAATCGGCGGTTAGGGCTGTTTATACGGCTTTTGGTAAGAATGAGCAATCTCTTGTTCCGGTTTTTCCCGTTCCTAATATAAAGATAGTTCAGGATCATGGGGCAGTAGAAATCATGCGAGGCTGTCCAAATGGATGTCGTTTCTGTCACGCAGGTATTTGGTACCGTCCCATGAGACAGAAGGATGCTGATACGGTCGTTTGGGAGGTAAAAGAATTTATTCAAAGGGGGGGATATCGGGAGATTACCCTCTCTTCACTTTCTTCAGGGGACTATAAAGGTATTGATAATCTTCTTTTTATGTTGAACGCTACTTATAAGAACCGCCATGTTTCCTTTCAACTACCTTCTCTTAAAGTTTCGAGTTTTTCTTTACCACTGTTAGAACAAATTGCAGAAACAAGAAAAAGCGGTCTTACCTTTGCTGTCGAAACTCCCTATCAACAGTGGCAATGGTCCCTTAACAAAGAAGTAACCCGTGAAAGCATCATCGCAATTCTTAGGGAGGCAAAAAATCATGGGTGGCGTTCGGCTAAATTTTATTTTATGATAGGTTTACCCGTTGGAGATTATGAAGATGGATATGAGCATAATAAAGAGGAAGAAGCGATTGTAGACTTTATTACGTCTATTAGCAAAAGCGTCAAAATGGAAATCCATATAAATGTGGGTACCTTTGTTCCTAAGCCGCATACCCCGTATCAATGGGTTGCCCAGATTAGTCCTTCTTTAGCGGAACAAAAATTACAGTATATTAGGCATAATCTTCGGTCTCTTGGAGTTAAGGTAAGTACCCATGATCCTTTCATTTCTGAAATTGAAGGAATTCTTTCTCGGGGTGATAGTAGAGTGGGGGAAATAATCTATAAAGCCTTCTTGAATGGCTGTCGTCTTGATAGTTGGGATGAATATTTTAAAAGGGAGCTCTGGCAGCAAATTCTTGGTGATTTCCCCGAGATCGTACAAAGTGCGTTAAGAAAAAGAAACCTCGAAGAAGAACTGCCCTGGGATTCCATTGTGAGTACCACCGGAAAAGGGTTTTTAAAGAAAGAATTACTTCGCTCTAGAAATTCAGAGTTAACTTTAGCATGTTCAGAAAAATGCATAAACCCCTGCGGAGTATGCAATCAGAGTGCTAAAATAGTGCACAATATTATACATGTTAATAATAAAGAGACGGTTTGCGAAGAAAAAAAAGGTGAGATGCCCCAAGGACTCTCTGAAAACCACGAATCTTCTTTTCCCAACAAAAAAAACAAAAAGAAAAGAGATATTTATCGTATTGTTTTTTCCTTCACTAAACAGAGCAGGGCTATCTTTATTCCTCATCTTGGTCTGATGGAAGTTTTTTCTAAAGCCTTAGTTCGTTCTGGCCTTCCTGTTCACTTTACCGAAGGCTTTAACCCGCTCCCGGCAATGGATTTTGCGGCGCCCCTGAGTCTTGGTATCGCTTCTCAGGAAGAAATTGCTACGATTGAAATGGAGGAGGCAGTTCCACCAGAGAATTTTCTTGCCATTTTGAATACCTGCTTACCCGAGGGCATTCGTATCACTAGAGCAGAACTCTTTGTGATCCCCGAAGGGGTAAAAAAATACTCAAGTCCTTCGTTGTTATGGGGATCGTGTTATCGCATAAAAGGATCGTCTACAGAGATATTTTTGCTGGCACAGGAGGATAAAAAAATAAAAGAGCTTGCTGAAAAGCAACCGGAAAAACTTCTTGCCATCAAAAGAATTAGAACGTTAGCCTATAACCCTCAGCAGAAAAACCTGCCTTCCGATTTTTCAGGAGCCTCATATTTTACGGTATACGGTGAATTGTACAAGGGTTTTCAAGAAAAATTGTAAAGAATAAAAATGTTTAATAAGAAGTATAATTTTAAAAGCATAATCTTGCGGTAAAATCCAACAGTGGGTAAAACCGGTATATTAGTAGACAGAATATACATTATGTATAGTATAATATATGAAAACAAATAGCAGAAGACGGTGCGATTTAATGTTCTCTTGGGTGTCTTCCCTTGGCTTTTTATTCTATTTTTAGAACCCCCAGCCACGTGGGATTGCTATAAATGGCACTCCCCCCGGTATCTGTCCCAAAAGCGATAATGTAGAACATTACATAGGCATACTGGTCAGTAGTATTTGCGTCTCCTTCTACGTCTTCATCATCGTTTCCATTTTTGTTAATGTCAGATTTAGAGAAGCTTCTGCTTTTGTACCGCAATCCTGAATTCAATGTAAGAGTAAACGTCACAGAGCTATCACTGGTAAGATTAACAGAGCTATCCGTTACTGAAAGTTCATAGAATCCTTTTTGATTAAAAATATCGCTCATATTATAGGAAACCACTGAATAATTGGCAGTCGATGTATAGGTGCTAAAATAAGAGTAGTGACTTGCCATAGCTGTATTGATAGAGGAAAGATCAGAAGAAGAGACGGATGAAAGGTTTTTGTCACTCAAATAGATCCGATAAAAAATAAGGTACCTATCAAAATACGAAGCCACGCTACTCTGGTCTGGGGTAGTAATGGTAATAGAACTTACTCCGTTTACCGAAACATTTGAAACCGGAAAAAGATAAATATACTCTTCTATACCGCAGGAAAAAAAAACAACCCCCAGAATGATACAGAGATAGTTCACCTTTCTTACAAAAGTCTGTTGTATGTTATTTTTTTTCTTACACCACAAAATAAGTTTATCCACACTTAACAATCGCCACCAGTTTTTCAGTTTCTACCCACTTCTTGCTTTCGCTAAAGAATTATCTCTTTCGCCACTACAAGGGACCCCTCCCCTTCCTTTTTATTTTCTCAGGGGAAATCTATATCCCTATAGGGGATCAACACTATCCACCAATTCGTAAATAACGACGGGCTTGTTCTTTCCTTTTACCCGGATAGTGTCTAGCTCTCGAACTATAAAGTGATCCTTTACAAGGCCATAGGTAAACTCGCTGATAATAATATGGGTCCCATATTGCTTGTTAGTTCCCTCTAGACGGGCCCCCAGGTTTACGTTATCTCCCATAAGGGTGTAATTCATCCTTCCGGGCGAACCCATGTTCCCCACCGTCATAATTCCTGAATTAATTCCGATACCAATGTCAATACGTTTACTTTCCGGCCAGGACTCATTCAGTTCTCTAAGTTTTTCCATTTGCCTCAGGGCACACTTACATGCCCGAATAGCGTGGTCTTCCTGAGAAATGGGAGCCCCCCAAAAACACATGATTTCATCGCCCACATATTTATCCAGGGTTCCTTCGTATTCCAGAATAATATCGGTCATGGCCGTAAGGTATACATTCAGATGATTTACCAGTTCCTGGGGGGTCATGTTTTCAGAAAGGGTGGTAAACCCTCGGATATCCGAAAAAAGGACCGTTAGTTCTTTGTCAACGCCTCCCAATTCTGGAGGATTCTCAAGAATTTGGTCTACCACTTTGGGGCTTACATATTTTCCAAAGGTGGTGCGGATCATCTTTTTCTCTTTTTCTTCTGTCATAGCCCGATATGACACAATCGCAATAAACGAAAAGATCATTCCCACGGCGGGTTTTGGGAAATCAAACACCATATTGTAGGCTTCGAAGGCAACCGAAATCCCCAGAAAATAAAAGAGAAGAACTCCTAAAAGGGTTACTAGCCCCCAGAGCGTGGAATATCGAGAAACAAGAAAGGAAATAGCCCCTACCAGTAGTAAGAGCAACAAAACATCCAGCCAGCGAGGAACAGAGTAAAGGAAGTTATTCATGAGGATTGTGTTTAAAGCATTTGCGTGGATCTCAACGCCGTACATTAACCCATAGGGGGTAGGTTTTTCATCCTCCGCAATCCCATCTGCGAAGGGCCCGACCATTACTATTTTGTTTGCCATGGCTCTGCTTCGGGGCCATGTTTCGGGGTCCGGACCGGTTACCCGTTCGGCATAACTCGCATATGAACGAATAGGGAACGTTCGATACCCATCGAGGGAAGGAGAAGAACGGTAGCCCATATAGTTGACCACCATTTGTCCCTGGTCATTAATGGGAATTACGATTTCATCTAAGACTTTGCGGGGAGCAGGCTTGATGAGGTTCCCTTCTTTATCAAACACCGCTTTCCCTATAGGAATGCTATATGGAATTCTCGTATCCGAAACAGGATCATAGACAGTTGGGTTGGGAAGTCGAATATGTTTTCCGATTACTACTTCCACATCATTTAAATTAATTCCAAAATAAGAACAGGCAAGAGTTAGAGTAATAGCGGGAATGAAATAATCCTTTCCCTTTCGCACAATGTAATATTGGTTCTCTGGAATTCCGTCTTCATCCGCATCTTCTATCACCGGAGGGGCATATCGTTCGAGGTCTTTCTGTAACTGTTTAAGACCCTCAGCAGTCAGGGGTATACGTATATTATGACTCCGATTATCCCGGTCTATCCATACAAGTCGTTCATAGACTGTCTCATCTACCGTATACCCAACGGTCAGCTCAGAAAGGGGTATCTGTTCCAGTTCTTCGGTAAGTTTAGCAACCAGGGGCTGGCGTCGATATATTTCATCGCTATCCTGAATATAATTGGCATGCCCATAGCCTGCGCTTGCCCTGCCAAAGGGAATAAGGGGAGCCTGAACACTTTTAAAGTCGAACATCTCTTTCCATTTTCCCTGGATTTTCACAAGGCCTGGATGATGCCGAAGCAGTTCTTTCTGTCGGCGAAGCATTGTTTCGTGGGAATCATAATCACTTATCGCCACATCTAATAGCGTTTCAAGAAAAACCCTGCCCGACCGTTCTATACTTTGAAGAAGCCGCCCATCTTCCGCTGGCCGAGTATCACTTTCGATAAAAAATATATCAAGAAAAAGGGCCGCCTCCCGTTCTCGTTTATCTATGATACGAGAAAAATTATCGATGAGGTTCGCATGATAGGATCGAGGGAAAGGCCATTTTCCAAACGTAGCAAGGGAACGATTGTCGATTCCTACGATAATGATATCCCGGGAAATCCGGGGATTTTCCTCGGTCGCCACCACCCCTTCCTGAATAGTTTTAGGGGTTACCATCCCTTTTAAATAAAATTGAAAGTCCGTCGCCTTTGTGTTGAGGTCTTTAAAAATAGATGTAGAAAAATCAAGTAAAAGGATAATCATCACAACGAGCAAACCTATTATGAGACCAAAATACTTTGTCTGTAATAGCTTTGCCCGTTTTTTCATAGGACCCCTCTATTTCAGTGTAGATAACATTAGTATACGGCTACGAGCGAGTTTTGTCCAATTGTCGTTTGGCCATTTTTCCACGAGCTTTTCATACGCTGCAAGAGCTTCGGTATTGTTTTTTTGGCTCTCCTGGATACGACCTATGGCAAAATATACCCGGGGCATTAAAGGGAAGGTCTTCTCATACTCTTTCGCACAGCGAGTATACAACTCCAGTGCCTTAAGGGAATCTCCCCGCTCCTCTGCAGCGGTAGCCGCATTATAAAGAGCCACCGGTGCGAGGTAACTTGAAGGGGAAATTGATGCAACCTTAAGCCAGGCCTGCTCTGCTTCAGGCCATTCTTTTCTGTCCACATGAATAGTAGCAAGGGTCATATATGCCCGAGTTCCACTATACTTGCTTAACCAGGTATGTTGCTCTGCAAATTTCTCAAGTTCTTTTATTAATGTTTGGATTTTCTCTTCTTTATCAGAAGAATCCTCGAGAATACGTATTTCTTCATAGGATTTTTCAAGTTCCGCTACCTTTACTATATTTGCTTTTCTAGCATTTTCCAAAACCGTATATCCAATTCCTACCCCGACAAGAACAACAAAGAGAACAATGAGAACACCCGCCAATATTTTTCGATTCCGTTGAATAAAATTGACCAGCCGGTCAGAAAAATTCACCGCCACTTCGCTTTTTTTTGCGCTTTCCATACTGTAGCTCTACTCCTTAGGATTTACGATTTCTAGCTCTTTAATAAGTCGAGAAAGATATGTACGCTGGATATCCAACACCTTTGCTGCTTCGGTCTGGTTCCAGTTACATTCTTCAAGAACTTTTTTTATAAAGTGCCGTTTAAAGCTATTCAAGGCATTTTTAAGATTTTTTGTATCCTGCGGCACCGTTGCATCGCTCGCGTTTGCGGTTGATCGTAATAACAGATCCTCTGGCTGAATCCATGGCCCATTACTGATAACGCAGGCCCGCTCAATACAGTTTTCCAGTTCCCGAACATTTCCAGGCCAATTATAGGTAAGCATTACCCGCATTGCCTCATCCGAGAAACCATCTATTTTTTTCTTCGTTTCCCGACTGAACTTCTTTAAAAAGAACTGGGCTAATTCGGGAATATCCTCGGGGCGCTGTCGTAATGGAGGAATATAAATAGGAAGCACGTTAAGCCGGTAGTAGAGATCCCGCCGAAACTCCCCTTTTTCCACCAGAGCTTCGATATCCCGGTTTGTGGCCGCCAGAATACGGACATCTACGGTAATACTGGTGTCGGACCCAACCTTTTCAAAGGTCTTTTGCTGGATAACCCGTAACAATTTAGCCTGCAACTTCAGCGGGAGATCACCTATTTCATCTAAAAAGATGGTTCCGCCGTTCGCCATTTCAAAGCGGCCTCGCCGATTTTGAATAGCGTCGGTAAACGCCCCTTTTACATGGCCAAAGAGTTCACTTTCCAACAGTCCTTCAGGAAGGGCCGCACAGTTTACCCGTACAAAGGGGCCATCCCGCCGATTACTCCGAAGGTGAATCTGCTCCGCAAAAAGCTCCTTTCCTACCCCACTCTCCCCGAGAATCAACACAGAGGAATCGGTTTTAGCTACCCGTTCGATAATTTCAAGTTTTTCCAAGATGACCGGACTCGCCGCAATAAGGGTATGATATCCTTTGTCGGTTTGAATCTGGTCTTGCAGGAAGTGGATTTCTTCGCGGGCTTTTTCGTAGCTCCGGGCGTTTTGAATAGCTATGGCTGCTTGATTAGCAAAAATTTCAAGCCATTCAAGGTCATCCTCCGAAAAATAGCGGCCATTCTTCTTATTAATAAGCTCGATGACCCCCACGCATTCATCTTTGATGCGCATGGGGACCGCCAGCATGGTCTTCGCAGGATATCCAATGGACCGTGAAATTTCCGCCAGGTGCCGGCTATCATTTTCTACATCGTTTACAATAATAGACTTGTTGTGTTGAGCTACCCATCCTGCGATGCCCTCTCCAAAGTTAAGGGAGTACTTTTTTACCGCCGCTCCCTTGGATCCAAGGGCAATTTCAAAATACAGTTTTTGTTCTGCCTTATTAAGCAAGAGGAGGCTCGAGGCCTCCCCTTCACAGAGGCGAGTAGCCGACTCAAGAATCTGAGTCAACAGAGACCGCACGTCCGTATAGTTCGAATTAATGAGCGTGTTAATCTCTATCAGGGTGTTGAACTTTTGGACGTCGATCTGAGAAAGCATGGCTCCTAATCCTGCCGGGCATCCCTATCCCGGGACTTTAAGAAATCTCCCAGGGTAAAGGTAGCACTTTCGGATTCTTCCGCCGCCATATACTGGGAAATCTCTTCCCGCTGCATCTTTCGGTGATAATCCCGGATCGAAAAAGCTACCTTCTGTTTTTCTGGCTGAATTTCAATGACGACCGCTTTTATCGGATCGCCCACCTTGTATTTTTTCAGAACCTCATCGGGATTTTCGTCCTTATTTTCGGTGAGGTTAGTTTTGTGAATCAGCCCCTCGATCCCCCCCGCCACTCGAACGAAAATACCAAAATCGGTTACCGAAGAAACTTCCCCTTCGATA
>FQKF010206020.1_pt1 | contig 10747 bp, 7 predicted proteins | sample 1504521 | NCBI WGS metagenome assembly FQKF01 (sample SAMEA4475357, study PRJEB15587) | soil metagenome | biome: Soil; feature: Field | place: India | collected 2015-03-11 | depth 0 m
GGCGGGGGGGTATGGGTATAGTGTGAGTGTGGGGGCAGATTTTCATCATTGGTATGGGCGGCAGGGGAGTGGGGGCAGTACGGCGCCTGCTTTCAGTCCTTCTAATGCGCCAAGCACGAGTGTAACCTTTGCAGGGCCTTCCTCGGGGTGTCGGCCGGATACGCTGTGGGCGGTGTATCAAACTGCGAATGGCTGTCGGGACTCGTCGCGCAAGGTGGTGGCGGTATGCCCCTGTGGGGCGGCAGGGACGGTATCGGCTTCCTCCAGCCGAGTATGTCAGGGAGAAGTGGCCTACTTGTATCTGTCCGGGTATGTGGGGGATAGTGTGCGGTGGTACATAGATACGACGGGGATTTGGGCGCTGGTGACGGCGGGGAGTTTTCCGAATAGTCTGACCTACGAGACGCCGCCGCTTCCTCGGACGGCCCGCTTTCGGGCGCGGGTATATCAGGGGCGGTGCTATGTGGAGGCCGGCATCATCCTGATCTCGGTAGATACTTTTAGGGTGCAGAGTATTACGCTCAGTCCAAGGACAGGAACTGGCACTTGCGTAGGAGACACCGTGCGGTTTGACACCACGGTGAGTCGACGACCAGGGAACTTAGACATAGATAGCCTGGTGCTGATTGTACGAACGCCGGCAGGCGATACGGTTTATTATCCTGACCGGTTGTGGTTTGTGCCCACCCAGGCTGGAACTTATCAAGTATGGGTGATGGTGTATGGGGGGCGGTGTGCGGGGGTGATGAGCAACGTCCAAAGCTGGACGATTGGTAGCAGGCCGCCTGTTTATGCCATTCAAGGACCGGACACGGTTTATGTGCCAGCCAGTGGTGCCTCCTACCCTTATAGTCTACCGCCTTTGCCTGCTGGGCAAAGCTACGTGAATGTATGGTGGTATCATAAGGTGGGGGGAACCTCAAATACGCTCTATCCAGTAGGCAACCCTTCCTGTGTGGTGAATTTTCCTGGCCTGGCCAGCGGTAGCCGCGTAGATACCTTAGATGCGGTTTATGCAGTGAGTGGTATATCATGCTACCAGGAAACCCCCCTCAAGTACATCACGGTGCTTCCCTGTCGGTCGGTGCCCTCGGCGCGAGCGCTTACGCCGGTAGTCTGTGCGGGGCAGCGGGGAGCTGTAGAAATACCGCTTCCTTTCCCCGTAGATAGTCTGCGCTGGCAATACTGGGACGGGAGCACCTGGCAAAACGTGCCTGATAATATAGGCACAGGGGCTACGGCTACCCTCTACATCACGCCTCCGCTTCAGCCGCCTGGGGTTATTCTTCGGGCTCGGGTGTATGCGGGACCTTGTATGGTAGATAGCGATCCGGATACGATTCGGGTGAGTGGCCAGTTTCTGGATAGAAATCTGTACAGCGTGCAGACGCCCATTTGTGCGGGCGACACTGCCCGGCTCAATGCGGGGGGGAGTGGCGTTTGGCTCACGCCTAATGGTTACGGCACCTTCACAGATACGCTGGATCCGCAAGCGAGCTACGTCAGTGCCCCGAATGACCCCAACCCCGTGCGGGTATGCTGGGTCATACGGAGTCAGGACCTCACGCGCTGCCGGGAGACTGCCAAGGACACCCTCTGCCTGGACATCACCATTTTGCCGGCTCAGGCCAGTGGGAGCTTTAATCTGACCCCCTCGCCAAAGGTGGTGTGTCCAGGCGAACCCGTTTTCCTGCAAGGTACTATCATCCAAGGCGTGCGGGCAGAATGGCGCAGCTCTGGGAATGGCACCTTTTCTCCGAGTGCGCTGGGGACTACTACCACCTATCTCCCGGGCCCCGGCGATGCAGGGAGCAAAGTCTATCTCACCTTCATCGTCTATGGCAGCTGCGGGCGGGCCGAATATACCGACTCTATCCTGGTGCAGAGCGGTGCTACGCCGCAGATTTTAGCGCCCAATCGGGTCTGCGAAAATGTGACTCTCACCCTCCTGGCAGTGGATGCAGCCGCTTTCGACTCGCTGCGCTGGTGGCAAGGAAACGTGCAGCAAGTCCAAAATGGAACAGCCCCGCTTCTGAGTAGGGACTCTGTTTATCAGGTTCCTCCCGCAGGGCCGGGCGTGTATACATTCACCCTTCAAACTTTTCGTGGTGGATGCACAGGCTATGATGAATCTACCATAGAAGTCTTCCCCGCACCTCAGGTGTCCTTTGAGGCTAATCCGAGAGTAACGACCCTCAATAATCCGGAGATTACCTTCACCAATACCAGTCAGGGGGCAACGAGCTTTATATGGAACTTCGGCGATCCCAATCAGCCCAGCGTGGATAGTAGTGGAGCAGCGACGGTAACCTTTACTTATATTCGGCCAGGTCGGTATTCCGTGGTGCTCTTCGGGCAGAATGACCTGGGATGCGCTGAGGTGTATGTATGTACGGATTGTATCGTGATTTTACCCCGAAAGGTATTTCTCCCGAATGCTTTTTCGCCTAATGGTGATGGAAAGAATGATGTGTTTCGAATTTTGCCGGCAGAGGAGGGAACTCCCTTCACTCGTCTGGAAGTCTATGATCGGTGGGGGCAGTTGGTGTTTGCTGGGGATAATCTACCTCACTGGGACGGTCGTGGTCTGGATGGGAAGCCCTTAGATGCCGGTACCTATACGTACAAAGCTTTTATTTTGGTGCCAGATGAGGGACTTTTATCGCATACTGGGGTGGTTCATATTGTGCGGTGAGGTTCTGGGGCAGGAGGTTTTGCCGGTGACGTTGTGGGCGATGCCGCAGGGGCTAAGTCCGGTGCAGGTGGGACTTTTGGAGGGGCGGTGGCGGGTGGGAGCGGTGCATAGTTTTCGGCGAGCGACGGGGTATCTGGATTATGCGACGAGCTGGTTTGGAGCGGAGGGGCGTTTCGAGATAGGCGAAATGCCAGCCGGCGTAGGGGGGTATTTCATGAGTGATATAGCGGGGGGCTTCCGCACGACAAAAGTGCAGGTCAGTTTCGCATACGAGGCCCCTCTGGGACCGAGAGCCCGGTATGATCACCTGAGGGGCGGTTTCTCGGCTGCTGTAGTGCAGCGAAGTATCGTGAGTCAGGATTTGTATTTTGAAGACCAGTTTGATGGGCGGGGGTTTTCGCTGCCGACGAGCGAGGTGCCAGTAAGATCGGCCATCTGGCATGGCGACTATGCGATTGGGGCCCTGTACTATCGCACGCGTAAAGTCCCCGGCAATGTAGAGCTGGTGCCTTACATTGGCTTTTCTGCCAGCCGGCTCAATCGACCAAGCATCGGATTTTTTGTGCAATCTACCGAACGGTTGTCTCTTTTTTGGCAGGGGTATGGGGGAGCTCGGCTTTACACCCGATCGCCGTTTGAGTTTGTGGGGAGCGTGCATTATCTCCGGACTAATCAAAGCCAGTGGATCGGCGGCACAGCGCAGGTGGAGTTTGTAATTTACGAAGGGGGGTACTGGCACACGAATCCCGTTGGGAGTGTAGTGGTGGGGGCGAGCTTACGAGCACGGGATCAGTATGCGCTCTTAGCGGGCTTTTCGGTGCGGCGGGGCCTTTCGGTGGGGGCGGCGTATAGCGTGCTCACCCGGCGTAATACGACGCCCACAGCTTTTGGGGGGCTTCAGCTTATGGTGAGCTATCAGGGTGCCTTTGCGTATCGGGAGCGGGGTGTGGTCTATCCATTTCCGAATTTCTGATATGGCGGGCGAGATGGCGCTCATTTTGAAGGCTGTGGAGGGACGGCGAGGGGAGGGGGTGCGAGAACGGACTTTTCGGATTTTCTGGTGGATAGTAGGCCTGGGGGGCGTGGGTATCACGCTTGGCACGATTTGTGGACTCTGGGCGGCTGGGGGCGCTTGGCGGTGGCTGGTGGGCGGTGTGGGGCTGTCCCTATTAGGGGGGCTGGGGTATCTGGCCTGGCGCGGCTGGCAGTACATCCTGTCCTATCGGCATCGGGTAGAGCTCGAAGCGCGTGAAGCAGTCATGCAGGTGGAGGGGCGCTACAAAGCCCTCGTCCAGTATGCGTCGGATATTTTTTTGATACTGGGACGGGATAAGCGGATACTTTATGCGAGTCCTTCGGTAGCGCGGGGCTTAGGCTATAAGCCTGTGCAAGTGGAGGGGATAGAAGTGTCAGAGCTACTTCATCCAGAGGATCGGGCCCTCTTAGAGGGGATGTTGGAGCGGGGGAGTGCGGCTTTTGTCACGATGCGGCTGCAGCATCGAGAGGGGCACTGGCGGTATTTTGAAGGGATTGGGCAGCCGCTTTTTGAGGATCCGCTGGTGCGGGGGTATCTGGTGACGCTTCGGGATGTAACGGACCGCAAGCGGGAAGAGGCGCAGCGGCAGGAAAAGGAGGCGGCAGCGCTTCGTTTAGCCGTAGAAAAGGAGCGGGCCGAGTATGAGCGAAACCTCATTGAGCAGAGCCGCCGCCAGTTGGAGGAGGCCTACCGCATCATTGAGGAGAAAAATCGTCAGATTGAGGAGAGTCTGCAGTATGCGGCTCGGATTCAGCAGGGGATGGTAGCGCCGATGGAGCTGATTCGTAGATATGTGCCTGAGAGTTTTGTATTTTGGCGGCCGCGGGATATTGTGAGTGGGGATTTTTACTGGTTTTATGGGGGGGATGGGTATTTTTACTTAGCGGCGGCGGATTGTACGGGGCATGGGGTGCCAGGGGCGCTGATGACGATGATCTCGTCGGCGATGCTAACGCAGGCGGTTTTAGGGGAGGGGTTGGAGATGCCGGATGCGATTTTGGCGCGGGTGCATGAGCTGATGCGGCGGGCTTTGCGGCAGGATGTGGAGGGGGCTACCTCGCAGGATGGCATGGACATTGCGCTGATGCGGTATGAGGTAGCGCAAAGGCGCTTATATTATGCGGGAGCTAATAGACCCCTCTGGATAGTTCCAGTCGGGGCTGCGGAGCCTGTGGAATACAAAGCCGACCGAAAGGGGATTGGCGGTGCTAAGGCGCCAGCCCAGCAGTTTTTCACCCTGCATATGATTGAGGTAGAGCCGGGCTGCTGGATTTATGCCTCCTCCGATGGGTATGCAGATCAATTTGGTAAAGATGGGAGAAAGTACATGGGCAAGCGTTTCAAGCGGTTTTTAGCCCAGATAGCGCCTTTCTCGGCAGAAGTTCAGACGAGGAGTCTGGAGGAGGAGCTGCAGCTGTGGATGGGGGAGGCAGCCCAGATAGATGATATCTTGGTAGTAGGTTTTCAGGTGGTTTAGGGTTTAATGACCTGGAAGCGGTACTCTATTTCCTCGAAGCCGTCCACCCAGTAACGCCAAAGCCTGGAGGTAAGGTAGGGGGAGAGATTAGCAAGCAAGTCTATGAGCTCTCTGATAGCGCTGGGTGTCAGAAACAGGGGTTTGGAAAAAGTAGACTTTTTAAGGTATGGCTGTCCAAGCCATCGTAGGCGCAGTTTAAGATCAGGTCGGATTCTACTTCGGGCACCATAGCCACATTCAGGAAGCCAGGTTTTTTGAAGGAACCGCAGCCTAAGTTCAGGCGTGTGGGGAGGGCGGCTGCTTGCTGGTTCATGGGAGGCAAAAATAGGGTGTTCTCATGTACTTTTGCGGTATGGGAAGGCCGATTCTATTATGTGTGCCGAATTTTAGCGAGGGGCGGGATGAGCGGGTGATTCAGGCGATTGTAGAGGCGATTGGGCGGGTGCCGGAGGTGCGTATTATGGCGGTGGATCGGGGGGTTTCGGTCAATCGGACGGTAGTGAGCTTTGGGGGACCGCCGCAGGCGGTTTTTGATGCGGCGCGAGCAGGAATAGAAACAGCCCTTAGGCTGATTGACATGCGCCTGCATAAGGGGGTGCATCCTCGTATGGGTGCGGTGGATGTATGCCCATTTATTCCCTATCGAGGCATAGATAAAGCGGCGCTCAAGGTCCAGGTAGAGGCTTTTGCCCGAGATATTGGGGATACTTTTAAGCTGCCGGTGTATCTCTATGCGGAGTCGGCCCGGGTGCCTGAGCGTGTACGGCTGCCGAATATCCGCCGGGGCGGGTACGAAAAGCTCGCCGAGCGTCTCAAAGACCCTAACTGGGCGCCGGACTTCGGCCCCTCCATTCTCAATACGCGTAGTGGGGCTATGGCTATTGGGGTGCGGGATTTTATTGCGGCTTTCAATATCACCCTCAATAGCCGTTCGGAGGCGGTGGCGAAGCGGATTGCGGAGGCGGTGCGGGAATCGGGGAAGGGTTTGCGTCTGCCTGGTGTGCAGGCGATCGGGTGGTATTTGCCGGAGATTGGTTTTGCCCAGGTGAGTCTGAATATCACGGACTTGCGGGCCACACCCCTTCACAAGGCATTGGAGGCGGTAGAAGAAGTGGCACGTAGTCAAGGGGTACGCGTTTCCGGTACGGAAATAGTAGGGATACTGCCGCAGTGGGCGCTTTTAGAGTCCGGGCGGTACTATGCCGAGCGGGCTGCAGAGCCCGTGGAGAAGCTCACGGCGAAAGACCTGGTGGAGATTGCCGGGCGGTCGCTGATGCTGACGAATTTCCGGCCGGAGGAGCGTTTGCCGGAGTGGGTTTTTGGACCACCGGAACAGGAGACAGAACTATCCGAGCAGCCTTTGCGGGAAGTGGTCTGGCGCTTGGCCGACCCCCGCTCCTCCCTGCCACCGGAGGTGATGCCCGTGCTCCAGTCCGCGCTCACCCTGGCCTTAGCGGCGCGACTTTCGGCAGGCTTACCAGCTCGAAACGCTTTCCTCCACACCGAATACATGCAACTCATAGAAAAAAATCTCGAAAAACTCCAGCCTAATCCCCTTTCCCTCGACGAAATCAAAGCCCTATCTAAAAATCTTTTACGTGGTTTTGCGCTTTTGCGCCAGATGACCGAACTCAACGCCACTATCCAGCCCAACCTCTACTTTCTCTTAGCCGAGGCTTTCATGGGGAGTGTAGAGTCCTTTGCAGGAGTTATGCTTGGCTTTGCCGATAAGAGCCCAGAAGTCAAACAAGATGTACACGATATGCAGCTACAGGGTAAGTTTTTCCTGGAAGAAATCACCAAAAAGTTGAAAATATGAAACTCACGCCGTCAGATATCGCGCAGGAGTTTGGTGGGGAGGTACGGGGAGATGGACAAGCAGTCGTTCTGACTGGTTTTGCGACCTTGAGAGAGGCTGGGCCGAGCGATTTGAGTTTTTATTATGATGGGCGGTATGAAGCGGCCCTGTATGAAACAAAGGCCGGCGCTGTACTTGTACCGAGGGATTTTACGCCGAGGGGCCGGCCCCTCCTTGAAAAGGTCGTTTGGATTCATGTGGATAGGCCGGAGCATGTATTTTATACGCTGGTGAAGCGCTATAAGGCACCGCCTATGCCGCCATTCGGTCGAGAAGAATTAAGTTTTGTGCATCCAGAAGCTCGCATTTCGGAAAGAAGCTACATTGGTGCTTTTGCGTATGTTGGGCCGGGGGCCGTGATTGAGGACGAGGCGTATATCTATCCCTATGCCTATGTGGGGGCGGGGGCGGTGGTGGGAGCGGGCACGATTGTGTATCCGCATGCAGTCCTCATGCCGGGCGTACGTATTGGGAAGCGCGCCATCATTCATCCAGGGGCGGTGATTGGCGCGGATGGCTTTGGCTTTTATAAGGGAGAAACGCGTCCGTATGAACGCATCCCACAGGTTGGTACCGTTGTCATTGAGGATGATGTAGAAGTTGGCGCTAATACTTGTATAGATCGTTCTACACTGGGTGAGACCCGGGTAGAGGAGGGCGTGAAGCTGGATAATTTGATTCAGGTGGGGCATAATGTGCGGATTGGTCGACACACGGCGATAGCGGCGCAGACGGGGATTGCGGGTAGTTCGCGGGTGGGGGCCTATTGCCGGATTGGCGGGCAAGTGGGCATTGTTGACCATGTGGAGGTTGCTGACTATTCTTCTATTGCAGCGCAAAGTGGCATCTCCAAGTCTATTACGGTGCCTGGCCGTTCTTGGCGGGGTGCCCCGGCTCAGGAGGTACGTCGTCAGCTCCTTATGGAGGCTATCATGCGAAAGCTTCCAGACCTCTACCCAACTATCCAGAGATTAGAACAGTTGCTAAACCAAACGCCATAAGACATGGTATTTCAAAAACAGCATACGCTGAAAGAGGCTATCTCCTTCGAAGGAGTGGGATTGCATACTGGTGCGCCCAGTCGGGTAGTGGTGCAGCCTGCCCCGGAAAATACTGGCATTGTGTTTGTTCGGGAAGACTTTTCGCCGTCTGTGGAGATCCCGGCGCAGGTGGATTATGTGGTAGACCTCATGCGCTCTACCACCTTAGGGATGGGGGAGGTGCGGATTCACACGGTGGAGCACCTTTTGGCGGCCCTGGTGGGGATGGGCGTGTCCAATGCGCGTATCTCAGTCTGGGGACCGGAGGTGCCAATTCTGGATGGAAGCGCAAAGCCCTTCGTGGAAGCCATAGAGCGGGTAGGCCTCCATCCGCAAAAAGCCGAACAGCAGTATTACGTGATTGAGGAGCCGGTGCATTACCAAGATAAGCAGCGTGGCGTAGATATTGCGGCTTTGCCGTTTGATGGGTTTCGCGCTACGGTGATGGTAGATTACAACTCTCAGGTGCTGGGAATGCAGTTAGCTACGCTGGTGCGGTGGGAAGACTTCCCCACCGAAGTGGCGCCGGCTCGCACCTTCTGTCTCCTATACGAGCTGGAAGAGCTCTACCATCGGGGCCTCATCAAAGGCGGCACCCTGGATAACGCCATCGTCATCGTGGATCGCCACTATACTCAGGAAGAGCTTCAACGTATCGGGGGGCTCTTTGGCTATCCCGATGTGGAAATGGTCCCCGAGGGTGTCCTTAATAACACCCCCCTTCGCTTTGAGAACGAGCCCGCTCGCCATAAGCTCCTGGACCTGATCGGCGACCTGGCGCTGCTGGGCGCCCCCCTCAAAGGCCAAATCATCGCTATGCGCCCCGGCCACGCCGCCAACATCGCTTTCCTCCGAACCCTCCACAAGCTCATCCAAAAAAAGAAAATCATCCAGCGCTTCCAGCGCACGCCCACCAGCCAGAATGTGGTGTTTGACATTCATGCTATCCGGCGCATCTTGCCGCATCGCTACCCCTTCCTCCTCGTGGATAAAATCACCCATTTCAGCGAAGATAGCATCGTCGGCGTAAAAAATGTAACCATCAACGAGCCTTTCTTTGTGGGGCACTTTGAGGATAATCCCATCATGCCGGGGGTGCTCATCTTGGAGGCCATGGCTCAGGTAGGCGGTATCCTCTTTCTCAACATCGTAGAAAATCCACAGGACTACTGGGTGTATTTCCTGGCGATCGATAATGCGCGCTTCAAGCGGCCGGTGATACCAGGGGACCAACTCGTGTTTAAGCTGGACCTTTTGCAGATTCGGCGGGGGATATGCAAGATGGCCGGCAAGGCCTACGTCGAAGACAAGCTCGTGTGCGAAGCGGAGCTGACAGCGAGTCTCGTACCGAAAAAGACCATTCATGGAGAGTCCGGCAGCGCTTCGGGCCATTCGAATCAATCATCGGTATGAACAGGGGCCGCTCTGGAGGGTACCGCTTACGCTGAGCTGGGAAGCCCCTCGAGCCATTGCGCTCACTGGCCCCAACGGCTCCGGCAAAAGCACCCTCCTTACTATCATCGCTGGGCTCTTGCGTCCCACCGATGGAGAAGTGGGGTTTTCTTTGGCGGGGAAGGCCGTTTCGCCTGCTGCGTGGCGCAGATATGTAAGCGCGCTTTCGCCCCACTTCCTCCCGCCTGCGGAGCTAACCATCCAGGACCTCCTCTGGAGCTATGGGCACTTTCGGGGGCTACGTCTATCTGAGACCCTTCTGGCGGAAATCCAGCTTGGTCATCGCACCGCTGCACCGCTCTCGCGGCTTTCCTCTGGCCAGCGCCAGCGGCTGTTCCTGGCCCTGACCCTGGCTCAAAACACCCCTATCCTCCTCTTGGACGAACCTACCGCCTTCCTCGACGAAAAATGGAAAACTTTCTTTCACCAGCGCATCCAGGAGAGAATCCAGCAAAATAGCACCCTCTTCATCTGCGCTACTAATGACCCTGACGAAGCAGCGCTCTTCCCGGAAACTTTGTACCTTGGCTCGCATGCGGCGTAACTTCTGGCTCCTGCTGATGGGGAGCCTCTTGGTGAGCCTCAGTTGGCGGCCCCGTTCCTCCACTGACGAGGCCCTCAAGCTCCTCGAAGATATGCTGGAAGAAACCGGCCGCCTCCAAACCTTGCGCTACGAGTTCAAAAAGTACGAGCGCATCCGGGGTAAGCTCATGCTGGAACATATGACCTTCAAGCTGCGGCGTAACCCCTTTGCCGTGTATGGTTACCAGCATAGCCCCCGCAAAGGCGTGGAAGTCTTATACCCCGCTGAAACAGGCTCTCAGAAACTCCTCGTGAAGCCCAATACGTTTCCCTATCTCCCCATCACGCTGGACCCCTACAGTAATCTCACTCTGGAAGGCCAGCACCAGACTATTCTCGCCACGGGCTACGACCAGCTACGGAGCCTCCTGCTGGCCGCTAAAAAGCGCTATGCCAATCAGGTCGAAAAGCTCGTCCGTTCTGGCGGACGTCTCACCTGGGATGGCGTCCCCTGCCAGAAAATCATCCTGGAACCTCCCCAGTACGAAATCCAAACCTACACTGTCCAACAAGGCGACAACCTCTTCCGCATCGCCGAAAAGCGCCATGTGGGCTGGCACAAAATCATGGAGCTCAATGGCTTCTCTTCGCCGAATGTAAGCCTTTC
>FQKF010062253.1_pt1 | contig 10739 bp, 12 predicted proteins | sample 1504521 | NCBI WGS metagenome assembly FQKF01 (sample SAMEA4475357, study PRJEB15587) | soil metagenome | biome: Soil; feature: Field | place: India | collected 2015-03-11 | depth 0 m
GGTATTCAGTTTCATATGTGGAACGACAGTGATGGTAGGGTAAGGTTCTTGTTTTACACTTCTAAAATTGCATTTCCTTTCTCTTTGTGATATACTATACTTGTGTGAGAGAGGTATGCTTGTAGATAGTCATATTCATTCTTCGTTTTCTGATGGGGTGTATTCTCCTTCTGAATTGTGGCACAAGGTGGTGGAAAAAGGGTTAGCTGGATGGGCTCTCACCGATCATGATACCATGAACGGGGTGGAGGAGGCCCGTCTCTTTGGAAGCACGCATTATCCGGACAAATTTTTTGTCGCGGGGTGTGAGTTTTCCACGCATCATCCAGAGGTGGGAGAGGTGCATATTTTAGCCTATTTTTTTCGTTCGTATGAAGGGATTTTGCCCCTTTTGGAGGAGTACCGAAAGTCCCGGATTCAACGGGCCAAGGTCATGGTAGATCTTTTACGCAAAGAAGGGTATCATCTTGAATGGGATGAGCTGGTCAGTCGCTATGAAGACAAGCCTTTGGGAAGAATGCACTTAGCAAGGGCTCTGGTGGCGGCGGGCTATCTTTCGACCCCTTCCCAGGCTTTTCAGGGGCTTTTGGATAATCGTGGGCGGTGTTATGTCCCCAGACGGGAGATTCGTCCAGAAGAGGTGATAGAGGCGGTTTCCGGGGCAGGAGGGTGGCCCATCCTTGCTCACCCCACGTTTTTGTCAGAATCTGATAACCATCGTTATATTCGTGAGTGGGTAAAGAGGGGGTTGGTGGGTATTGAGTATCGTCATCCCAGGGTAAGTGAAGCGATAAGTGCTTTTCTTCTTGGGGAATATCGTTCGCTTATTCTTGTTTCTGGGAGTGATTTCCATGATGAAGGCGGAGAGAAAGACCTTGGGAAATATGGGGTTCCCTTGGCCTGGTGGGAGAAGGCTCTTGAGAGGGAGAGAGAGCATGACGTCAGGGCTTGAGGGGTAAAGAGCGTGAAAGCAAAGTTTTCATTTATTTGTATTTTTTCTCGTGAGGCGTTATAATAACGGGGAAAACTGAGAGAAAAGCGGAGGAAAAACGATGATTATTGTACTCAAACCTACAGCGACCAAAGAGGAAATCGACCATATTGTTCAAATGATTGAGAGTCATGGCCTGAGGACCAATGTCTCTCAGGGGGAAACGCAAACCATTATTGGCGTGATTGGGGACAAGACGAAATTGGCCAACACACCGATTGCTTCTCTTGCGTGTGTGGAAGCGGTCTTGCAGGTCTCCAAACCTTATAAATTAGCCAGTCGGGATTTTCAGCCCTATGATACGATTATTGAGGTTGGTGGGGTGAAGATTGGTGGTGGAAACTTGGCCATTATGGCAGGTCCCTGTAGTGTGGAAAGTGAAGAACAGATGATGATCATTGCTGAGGAAGTGAAGAAGGCAGGGGCAAATATTCTTCGGGGAGGGGCTTACAAACCAAGAACATCCCCATACGCCTTCCAGGGGTTAGGAGAGGCAGGTCTTAAGATCCTTCGTAAGGTTGGAGATAAGTTCGGGATGCCGGTTATCTCCGAGGTGATGGATACTCAGGACGTCAAAACCTGCGTGAAATATGTGGATATTCTTCAAATCGGGACACGAAATGCCCAGAATTTTGCGTTGCTCCGAGAGGTTGGAAAGACAAGGACGCCCGTTCTTTTGAAACGGGGTATGAGTCAGACCATCGAAGAGTGGCTTATGTCGGCAGAGTATATTATGTCCGAGGGGAACAAATCAGTGATTCTCTGTGAACGGGGTATTCGTACTTTTGAGACCGCTACCCGAAATACCCTTGATATTTTAGCCGTACCGGTCGTAAAAGAAAAGACACACCTTCCGATTGTCATTGATCCCAGTCATGCCGCTGGTGTATGGAAGTATGTGATTCCTATGTCACTCGCTGCTATTGTGGCCGGGGCTGATGGTCTTGAGATTGAGGTTCATCATGATCCTGAGAAGGCAGTTTCCGATGGGGCGCAGTCTCTGAAACCGGCCAAGTTTGCTCTTTTGATGGATGAGATTCGAAAGATTGCTCCGGTGGTAGGTACCGGAAAAAATCTGTAAAACGAGGTAGGCATGGAGTGTAAAAGGGTAGGTATCTACGGTCTTGGACTCATTGGGGGTTCTCTGGGTCTTGCAGTGAAAACCTATCTCCCGGGGTGCCAGGTGTATGGTTTCGGGAGAAACAAAGAGAAGCTTCAGAATGCCAAGGCCTTAGGTATGATTGATGGGTATGCTACCGACATGGATCTTGATCTCATAGAAAGCCTGGATATTTTTGTTATTGCCACACCACCAGAAGAGGTGGCCTCTATTTTTGAGAGGTTTATGCCTTCTCTCAAGGATGAGGTTATTGTGATGGATGTGGCGAGTATCAAGCGCCATGTGATTGATGCCGTAGAAAAGGTCAATAGTCGCCAGCTCACTTTTGTGGGTACCCATCCCATGACAGGAAGCGAGAAGTCCGGGCTTGAGTTTGCGAGGGCAGACCTGTTTGAAAAGAAAATTGTCGCTATTGTGGGGGACTATCCGGATGAGGTACTGGAGATTGTTAGAGATTTCTGGAAGTCTTTTGGGGCTCAGATTGTGATTGTTTCCGCTGATTTTCATGATGAGATAGTGGCGGCGACAAGTCATGTTCCACACCTTATTGCTTCGGCCTTGTCCTGTTTTTTGGAGAAAGATGGCTGGGCTGAGGTGAGGTTTTTCGGGCTTTATGGAAAGGGGCTTCTTGATACTACCAGAATTGCCCAGGGAAATCCAGCCATGTGGGTGGATATCGTGTTCAAAAATGCTGATAATATCGAACGTTCTCTCATGGATTTTTCTCGTGAGATTGATACGCTTCTTCATCTGATTCGCAATGGCCGAAAGAAGGAACTGGAGGAGTATCTCCAGAAGGCCAAGGAGTTTCGTGAGACGTTATGATTATCACGATAGATGGCCCTGCAGGCAGTGGAAAATCTACGATGGCCAAACGGTTGGCGAAACGATTGGGGTTTCGTTTTCTCAATACGGGGGCAATGTACAGGGCCGTTACTCTCTATCTTTTGCGTGCAGGTATTGAGGTTTCAGAGAGAGAGAAAATACAAAAGATTCTTCCGGAGATTCATCTGGAATTTGCAGGGGAAAACATCATCATGAATGGTGAGGATGTTTCCTTGGCCATTCGTTCTCAAGAGGTGGAAAAGCATGTTTCGGCGGTTTCTTCGCTTCGAGAGGTGAGGGAACGTTTGGTTGAACTTCAGAGAGAGATAGCTTCTCATGGGGATTATGTTCTTGAGGGGAGGGATACAGGGACGGTGGTGTTTCCCGATGCCTTTTGTAAGTTTTATCTTGATGCTTCGGTGGAGGAAAGGGCAAAGCGGCGACAGAAGGAACTCAGCGAGAGGGGCGAGTACCACGATTTAGACTATCTCAAAAAGGAAATTGAAAGGCGTGATAAACTGGACACGACACGTGAGATCGCACCCCTGATGAAGCCTCCTGATGCGGTGGTTATTGAGACAACCTCCCTTTCTCCTGATGAGGTGGAAGAAAGGCTCTATCAGGAAGTGATGAAAAGAAGGGGGGAATTGTGAAGGTTGTTTTGGCCAAGGAGTATGGGTTTTGTTTTGGGGTGCGGCGGGCTTTGAAACTGTTGGACGGACACTTGGCTACAGGAAAAAAAGTGTACTCTATCGGGGAGATTATTCATAATCCGGTGGTAATTGAGCATTATAAAAGACGCGGGGTAGAATTTGTTGAAAGTCCGCAAGAGGTGAGGGATGGGGTGGGAATTGTGCGTGCTCATGGACTCCCCCAGTCCTGTATTGATGAGGCCCGGGCAGAGGGGCGAGAGATTGTGGATGGTACCTGTGCTTTTGTGAGGCACATTTCAAAGATTATCTTGCAGGAGAGAAAGCGTTTGCCCGATGTTGCTGTGTATCTTGTGGGGGAACCGGAACATCCTGAGGTCATAGCAGCTACGGCCGATCTCAATGGGCTGGTAAAAGTCCTTGACTATCGAACATTCAATCCAGAGAATTTTGATTTTCCTCAAAAGGCGGTGATTCTTTCTCAGACGACGCTGGAAGAGGAGAAGTTTGTCCGTATTGCCTCTGCGTTTATCAGGGAGGGTCAGGAGATTTTTGTGTATAATACGATCTGTCCTTCTACCCGGAAAAGACAACGGGCGGCTAAAGAACTGGCGGCTCAGGTGGAGGCTGTGGTGGTTCTTGGGGGTAAAAAAAGCTCAAATACCCGTCGGCTTTATGAGATCTGTCAGGCGTTGAAGCCTTCTTATCTTGTGGAAAGGGCTTCAGAGCTACCTGTAGAAGAAATCAAAAAGTATCGGGTGGTGGGAGTTACCGCTGGAGCCTCTACCCCTGATGAGGTTATTCAGGAAGCCGTTCACTTTTTAGAGAGTTTGTAGGAGCGCGTATGTCACAGGTGTATGGAAAAAGAGTCCAGTCCTACGAGACAAAGGCGGTCTTTCAGGCTGTAGAGGATCTCTTTGCTCAAGGAAATTTTTTGAAGATTCTTTCTCAGAGAGGAAAAAGGGTACTGGTGAAGCCCAATCTTCTTGCTTCACAGGCGCCGGAAAAGGCTGTGACGACTCACCCCGTGGTGGTGGAAGCGGTGATACGCGTGCTCAAGGACGGTGGGTTTGATGTTGAGGTGGGAGATTCTCCAGCGATTGAGGATATGATTTCGGTGATGAAAAAAACGGGGCTTGATGAGGTTCTTCGTCGTTATGGGGTAAGGCCTGCCAATTTTAAAGAGACGGTGGTTGTGGAAAATCCCAAGGGAAAGCTGGTGAGACGCTTTGAGGTAGTGAGGGCGTTTGTAGAAAATGATATGGTGATTTCTCTTCCAAAGCTGAAGACACATACGCAGATGTTTTATACCGGGGCTATCAAAAATCTTTTCGGGCTTGTTCAGGGACTTCAGAAGTCTCGTTTTCATCTTCAGTTTCCGGAGAGGGAACGATTTGCACGCATGATTGTGGATCTCTACGAAATGGTAAATCCTGTGATGAGTCTGATGGATGCGATTGTGGCCATGGAGGGAGAGGGACCCCAGGGAGGTGATCCAAAAGAGGTAGGACTTCTTTTGGCTTCTCTTGATACCCTGTCTCTTGATGTAGTAGCCGCGGAATTGATTGGTTATCAACTGGATCAGATTCCTATCCTGAGACAGGCCGTCGAAGATAGGGAGAAGGGTTATAGAGAAAGTATTCGTCTTGAGGGAGTGAACTGGGAAGAGGTGAAACCTGACCATTTTGTGCTGGTAAAAGAGGTTTCGGATACGGGATTTATTCGGGAGAGATTTCCCTGGCTTTTTGTGCTCGCTAGAAATCTTCTTGTTCCAAGGCCTGTGTTTCTTCATGAGAAATGTATTCGATGTGGTCGATGTCTTCAGATATGTTCAGCTGAGGCACTTTCCTGGAAGGAAAAAAAAGGCAAGAAGTTTGTTTCTATCAATTATCAACGCTGTATTCGATGTTTCTGTTGTCATGAGATATGCCCGGTGGAGGCTATCGAGCTTCGTCGGAAGGTGTGGTAGAGTTTTTTTTGTTTTCGGCTTCGCTTTTTCGTAGATAGAGTGGCTCAAGGGCAAGTATCTCATCGTGGGAGAGGGCGGGTGTAGAAAGACCGTGATCTCTCAGAACTTCTGGTTGTATCCAGAGGTTCTGAGAAGAGAGCGTTGTATGAGAAAGTTTTTCTCTAAAAAGGGAGAGATAAGGGTTATCTCCAACAAACCAGAAGGGTCCTGGGTAGGAAGAAAGCATCTGTATCAATTCTTCGGGAGAGATATCTGTTTCGGGAAGGATTTTCTTTTTTGCCTGGTAGATACAAGCGTAGAGTTTTTTCATCCGGGCATCAGTGGTGGCTACAACCGTAGCTTCGGGAAGACATTCCCAGGGGAAAGAAAGGGCGAGGGCTTCAAGTGAGGAGACGGCATGAAGCGGGATGGATTTTGCCCAGGCAAAACCCTTGGCAAGGGAAAGCCCTATCCGAAGGCCTGTGAATGAACCAGGGCCGATTCCTACCACGATGCCATCCAGTTTGTCTATGGAGGCGCCTATAGTGGTGAGAAGGTGGTCAATGCTGGCAAGAAGCTTGTCCTGCTGACTGGAACTGATATCCAAAAGAAGGGAAGCGTTTTCTTTCTCCCATGTGAGATTGAGTACGGTTCGCCTTGGGTGAGAGGTGTCAAAGGAGAGAACCTTCACGCTTTCCTCACAAAAAAGGAGAGCTGGCTATCCCCGTAGGATTTGGTTTCCTGATAGCCGGGGAAGTGGGAAAGATCGTCTCTGGTTCCGTGTTCACAGATGAAGATGCCATCAGGTTTGAGAACACTCCACACAAGACGGTGAATGAGCGGAAAGCCATCCTTGATGTCCTCATAGAAGGGATCAGCAAAAACAATATCAAAGGTCATTTCAAACTGTTCTGGCTTCATGGTGAAGATATTGGTTTTGATGGTTTTGTAGAGGCTTTTGTCAATGCCAAGGGTAGTGAGGTTTTGTTTGAGAAAGATATAGTTTCGTTCAGCTTTTTCCACAAAACAGACAAACCCTGCCCCCTGGCTGAGGGCTTCAATCCCCACAGAACCTGTTCCACAGAAGAGATCGAGAAAGTATGCCCCCTCTAACCTGGGTCCTAAGGAATTCATGAGGGCCTGTCTTACTCGTTCTGCCGTGGGTCTGATGCCCTTGGTAGGTGTGAGAAGGGTTTTCCCTTTGAGTGTTCCTGTGGTGATGTGCATGGTTATTCTCCGGCGTGGATCAGGGTACCTACAGGTTTTCCCATAATGGCGTCCACAATATGGCCTGGTTCGAAGATATTGAGCACCATGATGGGAAGGTTATTGTCCATACAGAGGGCAATAGCGGTGCTGTCCATGACCTGGAGTCGTCTCTCTAACACTTCACGGTAGGAGATATCCTCAAAACGTTTGGCGTCGGCATATTTTTTGGGGTCTTTGTCATAGACGCCATCTACCTTGGTGGCTTTGATCATCAGGTTGGCCTGGATCTCAATAGCTCGAAGCACAGCCGCGGTATCGGTGGAAAAGTAGGGGTTGCCTGTCCCGGCGGCAAAGATGACAATACGGGATTTTTCAAGGTGGCGGATGGCACGACGTCGGATAAAGTCCTCTGCCACCGAAGAAACCTTGATAGCTGACTGAACCCGTGTCTGGAGATTATAGCGGTCTTCAAGAACTGCCTGGAGGGCAAGGGAGTTGATAACCGTGGCTAACATCCCCATATAATCGGCTGTGGTTCTTGCCACCCCAAAATTCTGGGCATCAACCCCACGAATGATATTGCCTCCACCAACCACAAGGGCTAGTTCGCAGCCCGTTTGAGCTGCACTGGCAATCTGGGAAGCGACATTGTTGATAGCCTCATAGTCAAGTCCACCCGTTTTTCCACCCAATACCTCTCCACTGATCTTCAAAAGAACCCTTTTGTATTTTGGTAAGGCCATAGATAACCCCTTCTCAAGGATTTTCTGTATTGCACTCCATGATTATAAAAAAACGGCTGTCCCTTTTCATCAGAACAGCCGTCTCGTTTATCTACTGGAGAGAGAGGCGAATAAACTGGTGAACAGTGAGATCCACACCGGTGGATTTCTTGAGTTCAGTGAAAAGGTCTTTCACCTTTTTCTCTTCATCAAAGATGAAGGGCTGTTCCATGAGAACAACCTCAGCGTAGTACTTCTCAAACTTTCCTTTGACGATATTTTCTATCACCTTTTCTGGTTTGCCAGTTGCCCTCGCTTCTTCCTCAAAGGTTTTCTGCATTTCAGCACGGACATCGGCAGGCAGGGTATCTACAGACACACAGATAGGATTCATAGAGGTAATCTGCATGGCAATTTTTTTGGCTACATCCTGGACCTCAGCATTGTCAGAGAGATTGCCAAAGTCAGTGACAGAGGCCACTTTGTTGAGGTGAACATAGGGATAGAGTGTTCCCTTTGCCTCGATCCATTTCCAGGCTACGAGAATGTTTTCCCCAAAGTTAGCAATAGCTTCTTTGCGAAGCTGTTCCACATCCTCAGGGAGAGAGTCAGAAGAGGGGTATGATTTGGCAAAAACAAGGTCCATGATCTTTTCTGCAAAAGCCTTAAACTCAGGTGTTTTGCCTACAAAGTCAGTTTCACAATTGAGGCGAAAAAGAAGGCCCTTCTTGCCCTCAGTTTTGACCATAACAATACCTTCAACAGCGGTACGGCCCTCTTTCTTGCTTGCCTTGGCAAGACCCTTTTTCTTGAGGATCTCTACAGCCTTGGCAATATCTCCATTGGTTTCCGTAAGAGCCTGTTTACAATCCACAATACCAGCGCCGGTTTTTTCCCGGACTTCTTTTATCATAGCAGCGGAAATTTCCATACCATGGCTCCTTATTTTACAAGAGTGTCTTCATCAACATCTGCGTATTCATCTTCGACGTTGACGGCCTCTGTTTCTTCCTCTTCTTCTTCGACAATGTGGCTTTCCTGCTTGGCAGCCATCGTGGATCCTTCGATGATGGCATCAGCGATAAGCGAGGTGATAAGTTTCACAGAACGAATAGCATCATCGTTTGCAGGAACAGGATAATCCAGGAGATCAGGATCACAGTTGGTGTCGGCAATACCAAAGACCTTGATACCCAAGGACCTGGCTTCAAGAACGGCGTTGATTTCTCGCTTCACATCCACCACCCACAAAGCATCGGGCAGTCTTTTCATATCACGGATGCCCTCATAGAAGCCCTTCATCTTGGCGATGGTGCGTTCAATATCAATGGCTTCTTTTTTGGTCATCTTGGCACGATCAGCCTCGAGTTTTGCCTCGAGTTTCTTCATCTTGTCGATAGACTTTTTGATGGTGCTGAAGTTGGTGAGGGTGCCTCCAAGCCAGCGTTTGGTGACGTAAGGCATGTTACAGCGGGTAGCTTCCTCAAGAATCGAGGTTTGGGCCTGCTTCTTGGTCCCTACAAACAGCATCACACCATCATTGGCAGCCAACTCTTTGGCAGCCTGGTAAGCCTTCTGAAGCATGTCCATCGTGTGGCGCAGGTCTATGATGTAGATGCCATTTCGTTTGGTGTAGATAAATGGCTTCATCTTGGGATTCCAGCGCTTGGTCTGATGGCCAAAATGCACTCCTGCTTCAAGCAAGGCGTTCATGAGTTCTTTTTCCTGGTAAATGAGACTCGCCATACTCTCTCCTTTCTTTCTTTGGGAGTTTTAGTGTAAGATTATAACATACTTTGGACTATCTGTCAAATAAAAATGGGGGAGAAGTCCTGGGAAGAGAAAACGAAAGTCCTATAGCAGGTTGGAGGCAACTTCAGCAAGAAGGGACCGTTCACCCTTCTCTAAGGTAATATGGGCATACAGCGATACCCCTTTCATTCTATCGATGAGAAAGGAAAGTCCATTACTTCGAGAATCAAGATAGGGGGTGTCGATCTGATAGGGATCACCGGTGAAGACAATCTTGGTTCCCTCCCCCGCGCGAGTGATGATGGTTTTCACCTCATGGGGGGTGAGATTCTGGGCCTCATCAACAATGAAGTAGAGCTTGGAGAGGCTTCGGCCACGAATGTAGGCGAGAGGGGTGATCTTCAGGGTTTCGTTATCAAGCATTTTGGAGATGGTGGCGAGTTCGTGGCTTCCTTCGTTGAATTGGTGCTGAATGACAGCGAGGTTATCATAGAGGGGTTGCATATAGGGATCGAGTTTTTCTTCGATAGAGCCTGGCAGAAACCCCATATCCCGATTGGAGAGGGGAATAATAGGCCTGGCTAAAAGGATCTGTTTGTATATGCCAAATGAGGCGAGAGCCCCGGCTAAAGCCATGAGGGTTTTTCCCGTACCGGCTTTGCCCGCAAGGGTGACCAGCTGGATATTTGGGTCGGTCAAGGCGTGAAGAGCAAAGGCCTGTTCAGCGTTGCGGGGAGCAATCCCATAACAGGTGTGCTTCTCAATGAGTTGCCATCCTGGAAGAAAAGGGGAATAGGTGGCCAAGATACTTTTCTGGTGATTACGGAGAACAAAAAATTCATTTGGCATAGGTGGGGGATTGACGGAGAAAAATTCAGGGGGAAGCATTTTTTCTTTCTGGAGGGTGTAGAGAAGCGTCTCATCAACGTTCTCAATAATACGTTTGCCTGTATAAAGTTCCTCGATACTCTTGATTTTGCCTGTTTCATAGTCCTCGGCAAGGAGACCAATGGCTCTTGCTTTCATGCGCAGGTTGATATCTTTGGACACAATAATCACTGTAGAGGGGTCTTTTTCCTGGGCAAGATAATAGGCACAGGCAAGGATGCGGTGATCGGGTTTATCTTCCCAGAAGAGTTTGCGGATGGAATCATCAAGCTGGACATGGGTATCGATGCGAACGGTTCCTCCGGAAGGCAGTTTGGCGGGTTTGTTGAAAGGGACATCCTTGAAGAGGTTATCCAATTCGCGGCTAAATTCTCTGGCGTTGAAATGGATAATTTCATTGCCTTTTTTGAAATTGTCCACTTCTTCCAAAAGAGTGATGGGGATAACGACCTCATGTTCCTGAAAAGAAAAGATAGCTCGAGGATCATAGAGCACAACGTTGGTATCAAGGATAAAGGTTTTCTTCTTTTTTGCCATGCCTTATGGTAGCATGTTTTTGGGGAAAATGCAATTTTCTTGAAACCCCTGCACGTGTGCTTTCTTTCCCTCTCTGGGTCAGGGGCTATGCCCCTCT
>FQKF010365831.1_pt1 | contig 10729 bp, 9 predicted proteins | sample 1504521 | NCBI WGS metagenome assembly FQKF01 (sample SAMEA4475357, study PRJEB15587) | soil metagenome | biome: Soil; feature: Field | place: India | collected 2015-03-11 | depth 0 m
AACAAAACTAACCCGAGGAGTATACAGCTTACACCTCTCGTCGGAAAAAGGAATAAGTTATTCTAAATTTATAAAAAAGTAAAGTAACCATAAAGGTAACAAAAGCCATCGTTAAAAAACGATGGCTTTATAATTTTAATGAAATTTTTTTCTTTCTAACAAACCATACAATGAAGATATGATAAAGATTCTAAGATAATAACCCACTTTTTCAACTCAACCTGAATTCATACCGTCTATTACATCCAAACGCATGTCTCTTATTCCGAAAAATATTTTTGCGATATGGCTTTTATTGGTATATAGGCGGTTAATAGACCTATTGTTATAACGGTAATAAATATGAATAGTATATCTAATACAACAATTTTTACAGGATAACTATCAATTACAAAGCTACTCATGCCTTCTAACTTAATTAAACCAAATGTCTGTTGCAGCCAGCAAAGAAATAAACCTAATAATAGACCAAGTAATGAACCCAGAAAAACATTTAACCAACCATGATAAAGAAATATTTTTCGAATTTGATTCCACTCGGCACCAAGGCTATTAAGTATTTTAATGTCTTTTTTCTTTTCAACGATTAACATGGTAATTGAACTTATCATATTTAAGGTAGCCACCAGAAGAATAAAAGATAAAATTAGAAAAATAGCTAACTTTTCAGTTTTCATAATTTTATAAAATAGCTCCTGCTGCTGGTAACGATCTTTAATAACAAAGCTATTTCCCAGAATGGTCTGGATTGATTTTTTTATTATGTCGATATTTGAACCGTTACTGCATTTAACTTCCATAGCCGAGAGTTGGTTTTTATTTTCAAGCAACTTATTTACAAAAGCAAGAGGAACAATCAGGTATTTATTATCAATGTCTTGTTCAATCGAGAAAAAGCCCGAAGGTTGGATAAATCCCCGATTGAAGGCATTCTCGGGATCCAATGAAAAATCATCATCGCTCCTGCGGGGCATATAAATTTGCAAGGGTTCGTATAGGTTCAAGTTTATTCCGAGATAATATGCAACTCCCTGTCCTACCAGTGCATACGGTCGATTTTGAAACATGATTTGTGCGTCACCATCAGTTAACTTATACTTTATTTGATTAAGCGCTAAATAGTTATCTGAGACGCCTTTTAATGCTGCAATATATTGTCTACCTGCATACTGGATTAAAACAGTTTCTTCTGCTGTTAACGCCACATCATCAACTCCAGGAATTTTTTTTATTTGCATAAGCCTGGCACTATCTATTTCAAAAAATTTACCTTCTTTAATGGTAATTTTTAAATCAGGGTCAAAGGCATTATACATTGACTTTATTACATCGTCGAGTCCATTGAAAACCGATAGAATAACAACCAGTGCTGTAGTGCCAATAGCTACACCTATAACCGAAACAAGTGAGATTATCTGGATGGCTCCATAACGTTTTTTCGAGAATAAATATTTTAAAGAAATGAAAAACTCGAACTTCATGAACCCATTTTATTTATATGCTTTAACAATAAGTCCTGTCCCTCTTTGATGGGTTAGTTTTACATCCAAAAAGTTCAAAATTAAACAGATGGGCATGAAAAGCAAGTAATAAAAAGGAAGTATGACAAAAAACCATTTCGAATTATTTAATAAAATGATGGGTATTTTCATGCTTAACTTCCAGGATAAACTTCCAGGCCAACCGTATTGGTAACGAGCTTCTACTTTACTAAAACCAGCATTGGTTAGCTTTTCTTTAATTTCGTTTATATTATATCCATTACGTACGTGTTCTGAAATAAACGATTCATCGTCATGCGAGTGGGCGTCAGAGCCTCCCATGTCGGATGGAGTAGAAATGAGAACCATGCCTTTATTTTGCAATGAAGCATAAAAATTTCGAAATACCTGAATATCGTCTTCAATATGTTCCATAACATCAACTGAAATAATTAAATGGTATTTCTCAGCTTCGACAAATTTAGTTAAATCGGCTTGCTGAAAAGAAATCCGGGGATATTTTCCAATTTTGTTAAAAAATGTATTGCAATCTGTTACCTGCGTATCGTTTATATCAATACCCTTTATTGTCCAACTATGACTTAAATTCGATAAATAATAACAATACTGACCAAATCCACAACCGGCATCAAGTATAGAGGCATTGGAAGGTATTTGTGTTTTAATTAGCCTCATTTCTTTTTTGATATGCCAGGTTCGTAAAAGCAAAATATCGAGCAATCGATAAAGTAACTTACGTAACCATGGATTATTATTAAAAACCTTGCCAATGCTATGTTTAATGGGTTCGTATTTCATAACTTATTTTTTAAGTAATTTATCAATTTTCTCTACGTAATCGAGACTGTCGTCGATAAAGAATTCCAATTCGGGTATTATTCGTAATTGGTTTCGTACCTGAGTGCCCAGGTAAAACCGTATAGATTTATTAGCTGCCTGAATTGAAGTAAGCACTTCATGCGCTTTATTGGATGGAAAGATACTTAAGTAAACACGCGCAATACTTAAGTCGGGTGTTACCCTGACATTGGTAACTGTTACCATGCTTCCCAAACAAATGGATTGCATTTCACGTTGAAAGTACACAGCTAATTCTCGCTGAATAAGCCGTCCCACTTTTTGCTGCCGAGTCGATTGATTTTGATGCATAATTAAATTGTACCATATAATCTGCAAATATACATGAAAAACCTTTTTGCAGAGAAATAGAATAAAAATCACTTTTTTACAAACTACTTTGGCATGATGCAAACGTACCAAATTGGAAATGTTGGTATTTAAATTTCAATAAAGATTTATAAGCTTGAAACAACTTATTGATTTAAATTTTTTGAAAAAAGTTTCAACAGAATTTTCTTTACCGTATCTATTTTAACAGGTTTGGTCACATAGTCGTTCATGCCTGTTGCAAGGGCTTCTTGTTTTTCATCTTTCGAAATGTTAGCGGTCATGGCAATAATAGGAATCTGGATTCCTCTTTTTCGTAATGCCTGGGTAGCTTCCAATCCATCCATTTCAGGCATCATTATGTCCATAAAAATAATGTCATATTTTTGTTGTTCAACTAATTGCAGCACTTCTAATCCATTATTTGCAAAATCAACCTCGTAACCTAAATTTTTAAATAGTGTTTTGGCTACCTTTTGGTTGATTGGATTGTCTTCGGCAACAAGAATTTTTAAATCGGGCTTCAGGTCTATTACTTTGATCATATCTATTTGTTCATCAACTTTAATGGAAGGGAATGTTTCGCATATAAAGTTGAATAATTCAGATGTTTCGAAAGGCATTGACATGTAATGATCTGCACCTAATTTTCTTGCTCGCAAATAATTGCCCTGTTTATCGTTTGAACTAATTATCAGAATATTATATTTATCAACCAGTTTAAGTTCGTTCATACGCGACATAAATTTGAAAGAGTCAAACGTAATAGAATCGCGAACAACCAGTAAGTGAATCGGATCAGAAATATTTTCATTTAAAGCATTTCGGCGAAGAATATCGAATGTACTTTTATTAAAAGTATGTAAATTGGTTTTAATACTGGAATGTTGTAATGTTTCGGCAATAAATTTTTCTTCGGGTTTGTTTTCGCCAATAATAAGTGCATTAATTTCAGAAAAATGCAGAATTTTATCATTATTGACAGATTTAGCCATTCGTTCGTTCGAAAAAATTTCGATGGTAAACGTAAAACAGGAACCCGGATTTTGAGGATCGGTCGATATTTCTGAAGGACTTTCGACCGATATTTCGCCGTTCATTAATTCAACTAACTGTTTGGCAATGGCAGTCCCTAATCCTGTACCTCCATAACGTCGGGTAGTACTATTATCGGCCTGCACAAACGATTGGAAAATTTTATCCATCTTTTCTTTTGGTATTCCAATACCTGTGTCCTGAACTTTAAATTGAAGTACCAGATTTCGATTATATTCTTCGAGTTTTTTTACTGAGACATGAATTTTACCTTCGTTAGTGAATTTAATGGCATTGTTCAGTAGGTTATTTAATATTTGTCGTAATCGGAAAGGATCGCCAATTAAATGATCCGGTATATCGTCGGCAATGTCGAATTTTAGTTCCAGTTTTTTATCGGTTGCAGGTACTTTGAACAGATTATATACCAGTTTCATTTCGCTACGAAGCTGAAACGGAATTTCCTCTAATACCATTTTTCCAGCTTCAATTTTCGACAGATCAAGTATATCATTTAGAATACTGAGTAATAGATCGGCCGATTTTTTAATAACATTTACTAATTCTAATTGTTCTTTAGTAAGAGGTTGCTCGGCCAATGCATCGGCCATTCCTACAATACCGTTCATAGGGGTACGAATTTCATGACTCATTTTAGCCAGAAATTCCGATTTTGCCATATTGGCTGCTATTTCACGTTTACGTGATTTTTCAAGTGGCGTAACATCAATAAAAGACTGAACTATTATTTCTTCCCCACCTAAACGCAATGGAATATCTTTTTTGTATAAAACAACTTCTTTTCCGTTATTTTCATATTGAATAAAATGGTCGGTTTCGAATACTGAGGCAAACTCGTTATCGAAGGCTAATGCTTTTGTAGCAAAAAATTTGTGACTTATATCGGCACCAATAATTTCTTCGGTATTTTCAATATTTAATATTTGTAAAGCTGACCGATTAATATTAATAATCCGGTTGTCTTTAGCTGTGATTATTATTCCAATGGGCATTGATTCTATAATTCCTTTAAATGCCTCTTCTGACTCACGTAAAGCATTTTCTTCTTTAGTTTTTGTTTGAACCAGTTTTAAATAATAGAAAATGATGATTAGTATTAAGATTAAATTGAAAAAAACTACCAATAAACCATGAAAAATAACAGAACGAATGATATTCTGAACTTTAAAATGATTCAGAAAAATAAATTGTTCATTTAAAAATTTAAACGGAATAGTAGTTATTACATATGTACTTTTATTCTGATCAAACCATATAGAACGTATGTCCGATTTTGAACTACTATTTATATTAGAAATAATTTCCGTTATATAAGTTGAATCGTACTTAACCTGAACTACGGGTATAGTAAAAAGCTGACCATCGGTACATACAATACTCTGAAATAGATCAGAACCTACATATAAAGGTAGTAATTGTTGACGAAAAAAGTTATCGAAATCAAGTGTTACAATTATGTTTCCAATTAGTCGATTATTGTTAAATAGGGGCACTATGTATTTATGTAGCTTATTTTCGTGTACAAACTTTTCTTTTTTAAATAATCTGGTTTGAATTTTTGATTGGTAAATATCGATCAGAAAATTACCTGTGGGATCACAATATATATTGAACACATTTAAATTGGTATCAACAATTAAAATATTGTTAATAAGCGGCTTATGTTTTATGTAAAAAAGTTTAATTTTTTCAATTTGTTTACTCTGCTCAATATTTTTTGGGTTAAAAGTGGCATTTAAATTAAAATAATAGGCTACTGCATTGAGATCATTTAAGAAGTTGTTTCCCTTCTGTTCAATTGAAGCTGCGTACACATCGCATTGTTGTTCGATTAATTGTTGTTGATAATTTTTCTGTTTAGAAAAGATGTAGAAAAATACAAAAGCATTTCCCAATATTACTGATAGGATGATACCTGCAACAATTAATCGTGTTGTTTTAGAAAAAGACATAATGTTTAAAAGTTATTAGTTTTAAATCAATTAACTGTAACGATACTTCTCATTTTCATCAAAGTAAATATTTATATAACTATTATATCTCGACAAAGCAATTTCGTGATTACGTACCGCTTCAATAACAGCGCAGCCTGGTTCATGAACATGCGTACAATTATAGTATTTACAATTGGTCGATAGTTTAAAGATTTCGGGGAAGAAATGAAAAAGCTCGTTTTTTTCAATATCCACAAGGCCAAACCCTTTAATACCCGGAGTGTCAATGATAAAAGAATTTTCAAAAATTTCATACATCTCGGAATATGAAGTAGTATGCATACCCATTTTATGGTAGTCGGATATTTCTCCAATTTTAATATCAAAATCGGGAGCAATGGCTTTAATAAGCGATGATTTTCCTACCCCAGAATAACCATTTAACACGCTGATTTTATTGGAAAGTAAGTTTCGAAAATCAGCAATATGAAAATTCTCTGTAACAGATGTTTCAAGGCATTTATATCCTATTGATTCGTAAATATTACGAATATGCTGGTATAGGTTTAGTAACTCGTTTTTATATAAATCGAATTTATTAAAAATAATAATAGCAGGAATCCGGTATGCTTCACAGGCAACCAGGTAACGATCAATAAATTCGGTGGGTGTTTCGGGTTCAGTAACACTTACAACAAGAATAGCTTGATCAACATTGGCAGCTATAATATGGTATTGTTTCGACAAATTGGTGCTTTTGCGAATAACATAATTTTTACGGTCGGCTACTTTAATTATTTGTCCTTTATCGCTGTTTTCTTTCATCTTAAAATATACTTTATCGCCAACCGTAACGGGATTGGTGCTCTTTAACCCTTTTATTCGTAAATTGCCTTTAATAAAACAATTTACCAGTTCTTTGTTTACGGTACGAACAGTATAAAGGTTACCTACTGCTTTTATAACTATTCCTTCTGTCACGGGTAAAATGCGTTTATAAAATACAACAATAAAGGTAAGGTAATTATACTAAATATGGTAGTAATTAAAATATTTTCCGATGCTAATTTTTCGTCTGATTTATATTGTTCGGCAAGTATGGCTATAGTTGCCATAGCTGGCATGCCAGTTTGTAATATCAATGCAGCAACTGCAGTTTTACTAAGAAAAGGCAGAAATGGATGGATCGCGTAAAAAACGACAATTAATAGTGCCAACGGTACAATAATTTGTTTGGTTAAAGTAAGTGAAAATATGCTTCTTTTTTTGATAGAAGTTTCAATATTACATGTCGATAACATATAACCCACATAAATTAGCGAGAGAGGGAGTGTAGCATGTCCAATCTTTGCAAATGGTGATTCTATTTTAGCAGGTATTGACCAACCCACTAACCATGCCAATAAAGCTATTAAAAAGGCTAAGGAGTTAACGTTAATTAAATGGGAAAACTCAAATCTTTTTCCTGCTTTGTTCCGAATATAGTATATCCCAAATGTCCAGAGTATAGAATCGGATGCCAGCTGAAAAATTGCGGCATAGAGCAATCCTTCACCTGGAAAAAGCGAATTAATAAACGGAAATCCTATAAAAACCACATTTCCGAACATATGATGCAACACATGAATGCGCTGCTGATGATATGAAAGTTGAAATACACGGCTCGAAAAAAAACCAGTAATTCCGAGTATAAGTAATGCAAAATAAGTGCCTAAAAAAACAAACAAAATATTACCAATCATACCTTTTTCAAATGGTAAGTGGGGTATTGAAGTTAACATTAATAACGGAAAACTGATTTTTAAAATAAAAGCCGATAAAAAGGATGAATTTTGTGGAGTAATAATTTTTAGTCGAGCCGCCAAATACCCTATCGAAATCAGGACAAAATATATGTAAAACTGTTCAAACAATATATTCATAAATGCAATCCGAAAAATATATATTATTTAAAACAAAAAGTAAATTTTAATTTTAGTATATTCATGAAATTTTAAATTCAGTATGTTAAATATTTTTATGCGAAGATATGTACATATTTACTAATTTATTGTATTCGGTCATTATTATTTTTATTAAGTAATGTTCGGAATTAAAATTAAAGTTATCAATACACCGGATTGGTATTACTCCCGGCGAAGTGCCAGTAAGAAATGCCGCCTGGCAGTTTCGTAATTCATTGTATTTTAAGGCTTCTGATATAAGTTGTAGCTGTTTATCAGAAATAATTTTTAATACATAATTTCTGGTTATTCCTCCCAGCACCGCATGGTCCGGGGCTGTGTATATATGGTCATTAACAATAAAAAAAAGATTTGAACGACTTCCTTCAGTAATTTCTCCCTGTTCATTAATAAGAATAACCTCGTATGCACCACTTTCTGAAAGACGCTGTTCCACTAGCTGCTTTAAATTAGGTTGTACAACCTTGGCACTCGGATTTTTTCTATTTGCATACAAACTTACTAATTGTACACCGCTTTCGTACCAGGCTGGAGGAGGATAAAAATGTGGTATGTAGTATGCTAAGCGCTGTATATGATTATTATGGAAAATTATTTCATAACGAACATTACCCTGAACAAAATGATTTGCTTCAATCAGTAATTCAATCTCGTTTTTAACACATGTTAAATCTATTAAATGCTCAACTTTATTAAATATAAGTGATTGATGTAATCTTTTTAGGTGATCCTCCAGAAATAATGGCACTCCTTCAATAATACGAATTACTTCATAGATTACAGTACCATTAACAATTACGCTCGAAAATTTGCCAGTGTCATATTTTTGTCCATCTTTTATAAAATAATCATGAATGGCATGCATAATTTTTGTTTTAAGTGTTTTTTTAAAGAAAGTGAGTTATCTTTATTTTTTATAATTTTAACATACCAGGTCCTTATAAAAGGCAAAATTCTTTATAATATTGCAGGGTAAATTTAGTTAAATTAAAATTTTATAATAATTACAAACCAATCAAATTGAAATGAAGCGAAAGATTTTAGTACTAGCATTCGTATTTATTGCAGTATTTAGTGCAAGCTATGTCGAAGATGAGTTCAAGATTGTTAAAAGCCTCGATATATTTATAAACTTATTCAAAGAGCTGAATTATAATTATGTTGATGAAATAGATCCAGAAAAAGTGATTAAAGCTGGCATTGATGGCATGTTAAGTTCGCTCGATCCTTATACTACTTTTATTCCTGAATCAAAGATGGACGATTTTCGGTTTCAAACCACTGGCCAGTATGGAGGAATAGGAGCAGTTATACGTCGAATCGACGATACAGTGGTAGTGGCTGAACCTTATGAAAATTTTCCTGCAGCGAAAGCTGGCTTAAAGGCAGGCGATAAAATTCTTGAAGTGAATGGAGTAAATGCTATTAAAAAAGATGTATCGGCAGTTAGTGATATGTTAAAAGGTAACCCGGGTACTACTGTTGAGGTATTAATTAACCGTATTGGAGAGAGCAAGCCCCTGAAAGTTAAAATAACCCGTGAGAGGATTACTATACCGAATGTACCATACTACGGCGTAGTATATGACTCAATTGGGTATATTCGATTAACCAATTTTACCACCGATGCAGGAAAAGAAGTACGTGAAGCCGTGAAGGACTTAAAACTTAAAAAAGTGAAAGCACTAGTGCTTGATATACGAGATAACCCGGGTGGTTTATTAAGTGAAGCAGTTGAAGTGGTGAATTGTTTTATTCCCGAAAATCAACTGGTGGTTTTTACCAAAGGCAAAATTAAAGATGCATCGAAACGATATGTTACCATTCGTCAGCCTGTGGATACCACTATACCATTGGCTGTGTTAACCAGCCGGGGTTCGGCCTCTGCCTCAGAAATTGTTGCTGGTGCATTACAGGATTTCGATAGAGCTATTATTGTTGGGCAGCGAACATTTGGTAAGGGTCTAGTTCAGCAAACCCGACCTTTAAGTTATAACACACAATTAAAAGTAACTACGGCTAAATATTACATACCTTCGGGCCGATGCATACAGGCAGTGGATTATTCTCACAGAAATGAAGATGGCAGCGTAGGTTATATTCCCGATTCACTTATCAGAGAATTTAAGACCCGAGCCGGTCGAAAAGTATATGATGGAGGTGGAATTACTCCCGATGTAAAAGTTGAAACCGAACGTATAAGTGATATTACCTATAATTTATACACAAAAAATCTGATTTTTAATTATGCCACCATTTTTGCATATAAAAATAAAACCATTGTTAGCCCTGAAAAATTCAAAATAAATGATTATATTTATAATGATTTTATAACTTTCTTAGACGATAAACATTTTGATTATAAAACACGTACCGAGGATCAATTAAAGAAGCTCATTGAAACGGCAAAAAAGGAAAAGTATTATAGCCTTGCCGAAGAAGAGTTTAAGCAACTGACCAACAAATTGTCGCACGACAGAAATAAAGACTTGCAAACTTTCCGAGATGAAATATCAAGATTTTTAGCTGACGAAATTGTTAGCAGATATTATTATCAGAAAGGTAGAATCATAGCCTCGTTAAACAACGATAAAGAATTAGATACTGCAGTTAGCATTCTCCGAAGTAAGGAACTCTATCAGAGCTTTTTATCCAGCGATCATACCATTGGAGAGAAAGACAAAAAATCGATGGAACAAGAAGAGGAAACCATAATGGAAGAATAAATTAAATATTGTTTAGCAGGTTTAAGCTGAATAATTTATACTTTTATTTTACCATAATTTTATGACAGTCGATGATTTAACTGAGAAAACCAGTGAAGCTAGTTCCCTTTCATCTCATGAGGTAGCTGGCGAAACAAGTAGTAATCAACCTGTTCGACCTAAGCGGACACGGCTTAAAGCTAAAAAAGTATACACATCAAAAGCTTAAGTATTATATAAACATAATGCTATAAGCGTCGGAATAGGGTATTAATCAACAAATTAATTTCCTAATTGATAGATATTTATTTTACCACTCTGAGTATACATATATGCATAGTTTTTTATGAGAAATAAAAAAATAACAATGAAAATATTGTATTTTAAAAAATTTTATAATT
>FQKF010140869.1_pt1 | contig 10726 bp, 12 predicted proteins | sample 1504521 | NCBI WGS metagenome assembly FQKF01 (sample SAMEA4475357, study PRJEB15587) | soil metagenome | biome: Soil; feature: Field | place: India | collected 2015-03-11 | depth 0 m
ACCTTTACACATTCGTGCAAAGGTCTCAAAGTTTAAGTTTGGACTCTTTTCTGGTCGATAAACAAAGAAAGAGGGAGGTACAATGAAAATTATTCTTTTTTTCTCCTATCTTCTTTATAAAGCAGCGGTCATTCTTCTCCTTTTCGGGGGCTTACAAAGGCTTTCTCTCAGAGTAGAATTGGGCGTATGGATTGTTTATGGATTTTTCTCTTTAGCGGCCTTTGTGGTGGCGGTACGGCAGCTTCTTTGGGAAAAAATTTCTCTTTTTTCACGCTGGACCCTGTGGTGGCTCATTGTTCTGGAATGGCTTTCTACGACAATGGTGGGATTTTATCTCTGGTTTTTCCGGGAATCCTCGGCAGTAAGGGTGGTATGGGTTATAGCCTCTCTTGCTCCCCTTCATCTTCTTGTCTTTGATGTGTGGCGACTTCTTGTTTCCCGGTGGAATCTCCGCTTTCTTGGGAACCTTCAGAAACCTTCCTGGGTATTTGAATATGGGCTTGAAATCCCTTTTGTGGCTTCTCTTGGCTTTCTTCTCTGGGAGGGTGTGAAAAAACCTTCGCCATCACTTCTCTGGTGGTGTATAGGACTTGCGGGATGGCTCCTTGTTCGCCATTATGCGGTAGGATGGTTCTGGCAAAGGAGGGTAAAAAGACTCTCTCAGTGGCTTCTCAAACAGAATCCCCTTCTTTTTTCTCATATTCCCCCTATTCACGATACCAATATGCTTTCTCCCCTTTTGTTTGCGTGGCAGCAATACGCCTCAAGGGTGAAAAACACACAAAAACAGATTCTCTGGATGAATCCGGTTCTCTCTGAGGAAATTCAGAAAAAATTGGCCTCCGATGGGGAAATTCGTTTTGGCATTGAAAGACCGGCCACCATCGTGACTCTTTTCTGGAAAATGGGGGAGGTTACCCCTCTTCAAGAATACGTCTTTCTTGAGGCTTTAGCAAAAACCACTTCGGAATATATTCATCAATACGATGGGTTCCCTTTCTGGGAGCATGAGAGGCTCTTTGTCTTTTTTGGCTTTCCCTACTTTTATGAACACAAGAATCTTTCAGCCATTGAATTCTCTCAACGCATTCTCTCGGAGATCAAGACCATTGCCCACTCCCAGGATATCCGTGTAGAAAGTTCTATCCTTATCCTCACGGAAAAGGTGAGAATAGGGGCTATGCCAGTTTTTGGTGAAGATTTCAGCCAGTTGGTACCACAAGGAAAGGTTTTTCAGAGAATAGACCTGGTCAAACGGGCGGCCGAAGGGCTCAAAATACCCCTTCTCATTGATAAAAGGGTACTCGAAGGTCTTGAGGCTAGATTTTTTATTCAAAAAACCTACAAAATTGTTGTCCAGGATGAACCCTTGATTCTCTGTCAGGTGGTGGACTAAATCTCCTTTTCTCCCTCAAACACGGTGTGAGCATCCCCTGTCATGATCACATGACCAGTTTTTTCATCCCATGTGATGTCTAAGGGACCGCCTAAAAGGTGAACACGGACGCTTCTCTCGGTAATTCCATTGAGAATACTGGCGACAACACTGGCGCACGCCCCTGTTCCACAGGCAAGGGTTTCTCCTGCCCCTCTTTCCCACACACGCATCCGGAGTTCATGTCTGGAAAGAGGCTGAATAAATTCAACATTGGTTCTTTTGGGAAAGATATGGGTAGCGTTTTCAACAAGAGGACCGTAACGATGAACATCAAAACTATCCACATTATCGAGATAAGTAATGGCGTGAGGATTGCCCATCGAGACCAAGGTAAAGTCAAAGGTTTTCCCTTCAAGAGTGATGGATGTGCGGGCTATACCCTGGCCATCCTTTTCAGCCACCGCTGGAATCTCAGAAGGCTCAAGAATAGGAACACCCATATCCACGGTAATGCGAAATTCACTGCCGGAAATAGCCATGTCAATTTCTTTGATGCCGGCAAGGGTCTCTATACGAAGATGGTTTTTTCGCACAATATTCTTTTCATAGACAAAACGGGCAAGCTGTCTAATACCATTGCCACACATCTCTGATTCACTCCCATCAGCGTTAAACATACGCATCATGATATCAGCTGAAGAAGAAGGTGCCGCAAAAATTACTCCATCCCCCCCCACTCCAAAATGCCTATCACTCCACAGTTTAGCAATCTCACTGCCTCGAGCAAGGGCTTCAGGATATCTGATACCATCAATGAGAATATAATCGTTGCCCAACGCATGCATCTTGGTAAAGTGAATCCGCATAATGACTCCTTGCTATGAGAACTTTTTCAAAACGCAGGACAAAAAAGGCTGTCCTTCTGGACAGCCTTTTTCACTACAATTCACCTTTGAGGAGAGCGGTGACCACCTCTTTGACCTCAGCCCCATCTGCTCTACCGGCTGTTTTTGCCATGACCTCTTTCATCATTCGTCCCATATCAGCCGGTGAGGAAGCCCCTATAGTTTCTTTTACCTCTTTTGCGAGCTTGATAAGCTCATCACGGCTCATCATCTGAGGAAGAAGCTTTTCAAGAAAGGCAATCTCGGCCTTTGTCTCACTTGCCACATCCTGCCGACCAGCATTTTCTGCCTCAGAAAGCATTTCCTTTCGGCTTTTGATGGTCTTTCGAAGGTAGGCAATCACATCCGCATCTTCAAGATCTTTCTGCTTGTTAATCTTCTCATATTTGAGATCAGAAATAACAAGGTTTAAGACCTGAGAGGCAAACTTGTCCCCGCTTTTGCGAGCGTCAATGTACTGACGCTGCAAATCCTCAAACATTCCCATAATGTCCCCTTAGATGTAGCGGTTCATCTGCTGCATCTTGCGAACTTTCTTGGCAATCTTTCGCTCGATAGCCGAGGCCTTTCGCTTACGAGTTTCAGAAGGCTTTTCATAGAAACGGTGCTTCTTCTCCTCAGTGAGGATACCGTCTTTTTCGATTTCCTTCTTGAAACGCTTAAGAGCTGTTTCAATAGCCTCGTTTTCCTTCACTTCTACAATCAGCATCTATCATCACCCCTTTTTTGGTAGTTTTTTTCTTTATCGGTTTATCCTGGTGGCCACTTGAGAGGACGCCCTCCCAAAAGGTGGAGGTGGACGTGGAATACCTCTTGCCCTCCGTCCCGGTTGCAATTGGCCACGACTCGATAACCAGACTCATCTATCCCCATCTCTTTGGCTATGGTTCTCACCGCCTGCCACATGGCTACCACCACATGGTCGGTGTTTTCATTCCAAGTAGGAATATGTTCACGCGGGATAATAAGCACATGGATGGGAGCCTGCGGTCGAATGTCCTTGAAGGCCACCACCTTGTCATTTTGGTAGACAATCTCTGATGGTATCTCTCCCCGCGCTATCTTGCAGAAGATACATTCCTGCATATCGCCACTCCAGAAAAATAGTATACCACAAAATGAGATTCTTTGCAAGTTTTTGTTTGTCTTTTCTTCAAAAATGACTCAAAATCGCATGAAGGACTTCTCCCTTTTTGCTGTCTTCTGCGAGGACAAAAAGGGTATCTCCTGGCCTCACGACCGTCTGACCAGAAGGAGCAATAACCCCATCCTTTCGCGTGATCATCGTGATGGTCACACCCTGGGGAAGCTGAAGATCTGCCACCTTGCATTCTCCTTCGTACAAAGTTTCATCAAGGTGAATTTCTAAAAGTTCATAGGTGGTGTTATGAATGGTAACCAACTGCATGGAAGAGGTGTGCTTTCGTTTCTGTTTCATCTTGAGGCCTAAAAGTTTTTTGAGAAGGGGGAGTGTCCCGCCCTGGATAGTCACCGAGAGGGTAACTGCAAAAAAAATAGTATTAAAAAGACGATGGTGAGGATCAAGTCCCATAGCCAAGGGATAGGTAGCAAGCACAATAGGAACAGCCCCACGGATCCCACTCCAGCTGATGAAAAGCTTTTCTTTCCAGGAGAATTTACTCCCTGATGTGCAGAGAAAAACCGCCAAAGGTCTTGCCACAAGACTCACGATGAGAAAAAGCCCGATCCCCTCTCTCCAAACCCCAAGAAGTTGTTTTGGAAACACCAAAAGCCCCAAAAGAATAAAAAGAGATATATTGGCAAGAAACGAGAGTGTCTCAGCAAAAGAGCCTAACCCATGCTTATAGGGGAGTTTTTCATTTCCCATGACAAGGCCACAGAAAAAGACGGCTAAAATCCCACTACTCTTGAAAACCTCCGCCACCCCAAAGCAGAAAAAGATCACCCCCAGAAGAAAAACAGAAAAATACCCAATGTCAATTTCGGTCAGTTTCCGCAGTCCCATGGCGGCAAGTTTGCCAATAATCAGCCCAATAACCGCACCCCCAAAAAGAAGCCAGAGAAAGCGCAAAAAAGAGGAGTGAAGAGCAAAGGTCGCCCCCATAAAAAATTGCAAAACAAAAAGGGTGGAGATAATGGCCGCCGGGTCATTAGAGGCGGATTCAATTTTGATGAGAGAAGCCACTTTGTGGCGAAGACTGGTGCCAAAGAGAGAGAAAACCGCTGCAGCATCGGTAGAAGAGATAATCACAGAAAGAAGCAGGGCTTCCAGAAAAGATTTTTTAGTGAGAAAAACAAGTCCAAAAGCCGTGAGAAAGGCGGTAAGCCAAACCCCTATCGTCGCAAGAAGCCCCGCAGGGATAGCTACAGGGCGAAATTCCTCCTCTTTAATACCAAATCCCCCAGCAAAAAGGATAAAAAGAAGGGCCACTGTGGCAATATCCCTCGTAAGGATAGCGTCGTCAAAGTAGATAAGTCCCGTCACATCACTTCCAAAGAGAATCCCTACCAGAAGGGCCAAAAGAATAAGGGGAATATTGAGACGCCGAAAAACAAAAATAATCAGCACAAGACCAAGAAGCATGCCTCCAACCAGAAGAAAAATCATCGTTTCCTGTTACCCTAATATCCCCAACGCCTGTGACCACAGAGCATGAGTTGGTAACACCTTCGACATCCCGGGAAAATCCCATGAGGGCTTTCCCGAAGCACCTTGCGAAAGGTCCTGGCCTTCTCATTGTTGTATATATCCCAGATATCCTCTTTCATGATATTCCCGAGGATATAATCGGGATAATCAGCACAGAAATGGACATCTCCATTGTAGTTGATATTGACTGAAAACCATGGGGCTGTGCATTTATCTCTCACAAGGTGGTCGAGATTGGCATAGTATTCACCAATCTTGCTTGGACGAATCACCGGCACCGTGATCAAGGGATGGTCTGTTTTGATGGAATGGGCTCTTGCCAAGATTTCTGAAAATTCTTTTCCATCAATGCCTTCATTACATCCATTGGCAAACCCCCTCCAGTAATAGGGGGTGATCCCCAACTTTTCCTGTAAATAGCGCTCATGCTCCTGACCAATGGCGGTATTCGTGTACGTCCCAAGATTGACAATATGCCAAGCAAGTCCCATGTCCTTGGTTGCCTCAACAAGTTTATCAAGGTATTTGTAATTCATGTTGCTGATGGTGGTCACAATACCCACATGGGGAAGGGTGGCTTTTTGACGTTTTTTCTCTTCGTTGATGGCCTGAATACTCTCAATAACCCTCTGATAGGAGCCTTTCCCCCGAATGGCATCGTTTGTCTGCTCAAAACCATCAAGGGAGATAAAAAAACCAGACCATTTATCCCGAACAATCTCTTTGGCATGAGGGGCAAGAAGCGTCCCATTGGTATTCACGGTAAAGAGAGGGATATTTCGTGCCATGTATTCCGCCAACTCCATAAAATTGGGATAAAGCATGGGCTCTCCCCCCCAGATGTAGAAAACCTTGGTTTTTTTGGCTACCTGGTCTGTGAGTTTTTTATAGACATCAATGGGGACGATATTGTCCTTTTCTTTGATCGCCACCTCGTCTTTGAAGGTACCGGTGAGACCTCGTTGACCGCACATGATACACCGAAGATTGCAAAGAGGGGTAATACGAAAGGTGATAAGGGGCATTTCTGTCGCATATCCATCCCGTCGCTTGTAGGTAGTACGAAACCCAACCTGCTGAAGAAAAAAGGCAAGAGCCATATCAGCGGCCGCACGAGGATTTCTCATCATAAGCTGGGTAACCACCGAATAATTATTCTTCATGGCCATACTCCTCTTTCAGGATACTCCATTATAACATATTTTGGGAAAAACGCAAGGGGATTTTTATTGAGAAAAGTTTTTTCTTTCCGTATACTATCTTCAAAAATATAAAGGAGAAAGCCATGGCCTCTACCAAACCAAAACTTCACAAAAATGTCTGGCTCACCGGTTTCACTTCCTTCTTTACTGATGTTTCTTCAGAGATGATTTATCCGCTCATTCAGGCGTTTGTGAGTTCTATTCTCAAAACACAGGCATCCCTTATCGGGCCAATCCTTGGTATCATTGAGGGTATTGCAGAATCAACAGCGAGTATTCTCAAACTTTTCTCTGGGTATATCTCTGACAAGATAGGAAAACGAAAGGGACTGACTATCGCTGGTTATGGATTTTCAGCCCTTGCCAAGGCACTTTTTTTCATCCCCTATTGGTTTACCGTTTTTGCGGCACGTATTTTAGATCGGATTGGAAAGGGAATTCGTACTGCTCCTCGCGATGCCCTTATCGCCCATTCGGTGGATCCCTCTATCAAAGGCAAAGCCTTTGGACTTCAACGAAGCATGGATTTTGCCGGGGCTTTTATGGGAACACTTTTGAGTTTTCTTCTGATTACCTTTGTATTCAAGGATGTAGATCGATACGCTGAACCTTCGGCGTTTTATCCTCTCTTTGCTATTTCTCTTATTCCGGCATTTATCGGGGTGGTCTTCCTTTTCTTCACCAAAGAACCAGATATTGACAAAAAAGATGCCCAGGCACCCAAACTTTCCCTCAAAGAGTACACCCGGGGACTCCGTGTGTTTTTCCTTGCCCAGTTTTTCTTTACCCTCGGAAATTCTTCAAACCAGTTTCTCCTTCTCCGTTCTCAGGACTTGGGGAATACCTTAGCCATGGTTACCCTGATGTATCTGGCTTTCAACCTGACAACCACTCTTTTGGCCATGCCCCTCGGTTCTCTTTCGGACAAGATTGGACGCAAAACCATCCTGGTCACAGGATATGCCCTGTACGGCTTCGTGTACCTCGGGTTTGGTCTTGTTCCCACAGGCAAAGGCTGGATGGTATGGGTATTGTGGCTTCTCTACGGAGTATATTATGCCCTGACGGAAGGGGCTGAAAAAGCCTTTGTCTCTGATCTTGCCCCGAAGAATTCTGTGGCCACCGCTATTGGGTTTTACAACATGATTGTGGGACTCACCCTTCTTCCGGCAAGTGTTATTGCAGGTTTTCTCTATAGCCTCTGGCAACCCCTCCCCTTCTGGTTTGGGGGAATCATGGCACTTGTCAACTGTCTTTTGATTGCCTTTGGGGTGAAAAGAGAAACCACATCGGCTTGATTTTTTGGACTCTTTTGTGTATAATATATCTCTATAAAAAAGGAGGGATGTCCGAGCGGTCGAAGGAGGCGGTCTTGAAAACCGTTGAGCCGACGAGGCTCCGGGGGTTCGAATCCCTCTCCCTCCGAAAAAAGCCACCCTGCCAAAGGGTGGCTTTTTTATTGCAAAAATACCTTCCTCACATACTTTGTGCCTCTTTTCTCCCAAAGACAAAAAGCCTGTATCCTACAAAGTTAATGACCAGGGTAAGGATGGTAACAATAACTTTGGCTATTCCCACCGCTATTCCCACAAGGGGGAGATAATAGATAGCCCCACTTGATACTCCTAACGAGAAAAGGTTAACAATGAGAAACCGAAGCACTTTCCCTATACTCGTTTTCTCATTGTCTTGAAAGGTAAAGTGCTTGTTCCATACAAAACTATTGATGACACCAGCGGTATATCCTAAAACTTGAGCCCCCACCCGGGGAACCCCTATGGCTATGGAGAGAAAAAACACCCCAAAGTCAACCGCCGTGTTAATCCCTCCAACGATTCCAAAACGCAAAACCTCCTTGAGAGTTCGACTAACCATCTTTTCTTTCCTGGAAAAGGGTTCCTTCTCGTCTTTCTATAAAAAAGAGGGGGCGTTGTTTGACCTCGATATAAATACGACCGATATATTCTCCGATGATCCCAAGGGCCACCAGCACAAGCCCTCCCAAAAACCAGAGAGAAAACATGAGCGACGTCCAGCCACTCACCGTCTTTCCAGCCATCTTTTCTATAAGCGCATACAAGAGTATCACAAAACTCATGACGAAGACCGCAAAGCCTGTGAATGTCACCAATCGAATGGGTTGAATGGAAAACGAGGTAATACCATTGAGAGCAAAGGCAATCATTTTTTTGAGGGGGTATTTGGTTTCTCCCGCCACCCGTTCCAGTCGTTTGTAGTAAACTTCCGTGGAGGGAAAGCCAAGAAGAGGAACAAGCCCGCGCAGAAAGAGGTTTCTCTCTGGAAAGGAAAGAAGGGCCCCAATTGCCCTATGGCTCATGAGACGATAATCCGCATGATTATGAACAAGGGGAACCCCAAAAAGTCGCATCAGATTATAAAAAGCAAGGGCTGTTTCCCGTTTGAAAAAGGAATCGGTGCTTCTATCTGAACGCACCCCATAGACAATGTCGTATCCTTCCTGATATTTTTTGATGAAATCCCCCAGGATTTCAATATCATCCTGTAAATCCGCATCCATAGAGATAACCGCATCAAAACCCAAACGGTGGGCTTCGGTAAGGCCGGCAAGAAGGGCATTTTGATGTCCACAATTTCGAGAAAGTTTGATGGCTATAATGGAAGGGTGAGTACGGCTCGCTTCTTTAAGAATGTCCCATGTCCTGTCCTTACTTCCATCGTCCACAAAAAGAATGGCACTTTCTTTCGCTATACATTTCTCGCGAACAAGACTCTGAAACCTGGCCGTGATTTTTTCTAAGGTAAAGGCCAAAGCCTTTTCTTCGTTATAACAGGGGAGAACAAAACAAAGACGGGGAGATGACATAAGAAACTCTTCCTTTTCCTCTTTTTCACTTATTATAGCAGGAAAAGAGAGAAAAAGCAAAAAGAAAAGCCAAAAAATGAATGCCCAAAAAAGACAAAAACAAGAGTAGGCCACGTATTTCGTCTGATTGATTTTTGGCTATATTTTCTTTATACTCAATCCATCTTAAGAAAGGAGTTTCTATGTCTTTCTGGAAAAAGTATCGATATCCCCTTTTATTTATGATGGTTGTTTCTCTTGCCGTGTTTAACTGTTTTATCAACCTTGGCAATTTTGAAGTGGAGACGTGGGATGAGGCAAGACATGCCCTCAATGCCTACGAGATGATGAAGAATCATTCCTATATAGCCATGACCTATGATGGTCAATTAGACTACTGGAATCTCAAACCACCTCTGGGAGCGTGGCTCATCATCGTGGGATACAAGCTTTTTGGAGTCAATCTCTGGGGACTCCGGTTCTCTTCCGCTCTTTCGGCTGTTTTGACGGTGATAATCACGATGATCATAGCCAAACGACTTGGGAAAAAGGTCGCCCTCACCAGCGGACTTATTCTTTCCACGATGTATGCCTTCTTGGCCTTTCATACCGCACGATACGGTGATTATGATGCCCAGATGGCCCTTTTTATGACCCTCACTGTCTGGGGAATGCTCAAGTGGACGGAAAATCAGAAATGGGGGCTTTATGTGGCTTCTTTTATGGTGGCCCTTTCGTTTCTCCTTAAATCTTTTTCTGCGGTTATGCCTTTTACCTTCATTTTGCTTGTGCTTCTCACAGAAAAAAGATACAAAAAACTTCGATGGCACGAGGTGCTTGTCTCTCTTTTTCTCATGGGCTTTCCTGTCCTTCTCTGGGCCTGGGCAAGGTATCAGGTAGATGGACTCACGTTTTTTCAGAAGATGCTCGGATACGATCTTTTGAAAAGAAGTGGAGAAGCCATAGAAGGTCACCCGGGGTCGAATATTCATTACTTAGAACCAATCTTTTTCAAAACCCTCTTTTGGTCGCTCTTTCTGTTTTTTGTGATTCCCTTTATGGGTTTTCATCTTTTCTTCAAAAAAAAGGAAAATGAAGTGGTTTTTCATCTCAAAACCTCTGGTTTTGGGCCCTCCTTTTTCTGGATATGGCTCTTTAGCACGCTTATTTTCCCTCTCATCATGAAAACAAAAAGTGATTGGTACCTCAACCCCTTCTATCCCGCCCTGAGTGTCTTCATTGCCTGGCACTTCTGGAATGGCCAAAGCCCCCATCAATGGATAAAAAAATTGATGCAAAAACCCCTTCACCTCCTTCTCTGGAGCGGCGTTCTCACAGAAATAGTGTTGTTGTTAGTGGTTCTTTTCCCTGGAGAATGGGTGTTTGAAACCAAGATTCGTTCTTATCCCCCCTCGCAGAGAATTCTCCTTTCCCTCTGGAAAAACCCCCAAAAACCAGAAAAGGCGAAACTCTACTTCCCCGCCTGGGTTGACCAATCAGAGCGTTTCATTGTCAAGGGGCTCCTCAAGTACGACTTTCTCCCAGAGGAAAAGATTCTTGAAAGCCTCTCACAAGGAGAAAGGGTGATTTTTGCCGGTCCTGAGGAGAAACTCCAGGAGACACTCACAAAATACAACGCGCGGCTCATCACTACCAACACCATGGCAAAGTATCAGGATTGGGTAGCCGTCATCCTTTCTCTGAGATAAAAAGCCATGCGTTTCGTAAGGCCAAAAGAGATTTCTCTTCGTGTTTTTAGACCTTTGCACGAATGTGCGAAGGTCT
>FQKF010002494.1_pt1 | contig 10706 bp, 3 predicted proteins | sample 1504521 | NCBI WGS metagenome assembly FQKF01 (sample SAMEA4475357, study PRJEB15587) | soil metagenome | biome: Soil; feature: Field | place: India | collected 2015-03-11 | depth 0 m
AATTGAACTGTTTTTGTTTCACCTGGTTTTAATTCAATTTTTTCAAAACCTTTAAGTTGTTTATTTGGTCGGCTAACCTGACCATAAACATCAGTTATGTACATTAACACAACTTCTTTCCCAGTTAATGAGCCTTCATTTTTTACATCAACACTAACAGTAATTTCATCATCCTCTGTCATTTCAGATTTGTTAAGTCTAAGATTTGAATAGGAAAATTTTGTATAGCTCAAACCAAAACCAAATGGAAGAAGCGGATCGAATCTATTCTCGTTTGAGTTCTCAATTGGTTTATAGTCGTAATGAACAATTGAGTTTGGATATTTAGGATACGTAATGGGCAATTTTCCACTAGGATTAACATCACCAAATAATACATCGGCAATTGCATTTCCACCTTCCATTCCTGGTAGGAATGCAAACAATGCACCTTTCACTTTATCGAAAATTTTTGTTATTACTCTAGGGCGACCTTCAACCATTACAAGAATTATTGGTTTACCTGTTGCAATCATCTTCAATGCATAATTTAATTGTGCTTCTGGAAGTGTTAAGTCATTGATGTTGCCAGGGGTTTCACAATAAGCTGGTTCTCCCAAACAAAGAATGATTACATCTGATTGTTTAGCTTTCTGAATTGCATTGTTAACATTTAATTCTTTCTCGAAAGAAACACCTTCTTCATACAAAACATTTTTGTTTCCGATCTTTTTTTGAATTGCCTCCAAAATAGTGTTCTTCTCTTGAGGATATAATTCTTCTTCATTTCCTTGCCAGGTTATTGTCCATCCACCATTTAAAGGTGAAAGTTTGTTTGCAGTTGGACCCGTAACAAAAACCCTTTTGTTCTTTTTCAGGGGAAGAATATTATTTTCATTTTTTGCTAAAATAATTGACTCTCTTGCTGCGTCTAGATTAGCTTGAGTGTGTTCAAGACTAGCAAACTTATGTAGATAATCTTTTCTCGGATAAGGATTTTCAAAAAGACCCAATTCAAACTTTACTTTGAGTATTCTACTAACAGCTTCATCAATTCTCCACATAGGAACACTACCTTCTTTGACTAACTCAACCAGATTTTCATAAAAACTAAAATCGTAAGGGACCATACTCATATCAACACCAGCCATTACAGCAATTTTAACAGCTTCTTTTAGTGAAGGTGCGATTCGATCTCGAGTGTGCAAACGATTTATATCTTCCCAATCGGAAACTACAAACCCATCAAATTTCAATTCGTGTCGAAGAACTTCAGTAAGCAAATGATAATTTGCATGACCTGGAATACCATCAACTTCACTTGAATTTACCATGATAGTTTTTGCACCTGCTTTAATTCCCGCTTCAAATGGGGGCAGAAAATATTCGCGCATTGTACGTTCAGAAAGATATGCAGGTGTTCTATCAAATCCATTAAACGGGAAACTATAACCAACATAATGTTTTAAGCAAGTTGCAAGTTTATCAGGGCGGCTGATATCATCACCTTGAGCACCTTTAATGTATGCCATCCCCATTTGTTGAGAGAGATAAACATCTTCCCCAAATGTTTCCCAAAGTCTTGGCCATAGTGGTTGACGACCAAGATCCATAACCGGATAAAAATTCCATGGAATTCCACTTGCGCGAGTTTCGATAGATGTAATTTCGCCCATGCGTTCTGCAAGGTTTTTATTAAATGTAGATGCAATTGCAAGTGACTGTGGAAACAGAGTTGCCCCCTTTGTATATGTTGCTCCGTGAATTGCATCTATTCCATAGATGACTGGAATTCCAAGCCGTGTTTTCTTTGTTGCGATATCTTGTATTTTAGTTATAACTTCGTGCCAGTATTCGGTTGTATGAGCAACATCGTAAACATTTAAAATTGAACCAACATTATATTTAACAATTGCTTCTTCTAATTTCTTTTCATCTAGCTCGTGTTTTTGATTTTTGTTTCCCTGTCTCTTAGAAACAACTTGAAGTGTAACCTGAGTCATTTGCCCAACTTTTTCTTCAATGGTCATCTTCGATAATAATTCTTGCACTCTCTCTTCAATCGACTTGGATTGAGTATGAAGTGATAATTGAAAACTTAGAATGAAAATCATTATGAAAAGCTTCCTCATTTCAATTATTCCTTTATTTTTTAGTTCAACAACAACATTTTTTTAGTTTGAAAGGACTCATTATCTCTTAAAACATAAAAATAAACTCCTGAGGAAAGATCAAATGAATTTAAATCATTAGCTTTTAGATTTAACGAATAATTCCCTTCATTTAAATGTCCTAGGTCTTTTTTTATAATTTTTCTACCCAAAGAATCGAACAACTCAAAAAGATAGAAATTTGGTTTATGAATTGAATATGAGATAGTAGTTTGTCCGTTAAATGGATTTGGAAAATTTTGGTGAAGTGTAAAGTTTTTTTCAGGTATCATTTCATTTTCATTAACACCAAGTGAAATAAGTTCAATTACAATTCCATTGATTAATGGATTATCCTTGTGAGTGACAAAATAAATATCAAGATATCCATCAGCTACTTGAACATTATTTACCTCTTTCACATAAGCAGTACTCTTACCAACGGTCGCATATATATCAAAATTCTGTAAAACTCTATTTCTTTCAACCCAGACATCAAAAACCCTCTGCCCAGCTTGATTGTGATAATTTTCTGCAAACATAAGTTTAACATTAAAGACACCGTTTGGTAATCGAACTCTGTAAGTGGTCATACCCCATTTTTCAGTTTGATAAATTTCGTCTTCATCTGTATTGTTAATACTAAAACTAAAAGTTGAATTACCTCCATCAATCGAACCATAATCTGAAGTTAGTGTCCAGCTTCTCTCCGGCAAATAACCAAGGACTGCGGGTCCTCCACAATTTATTTTCAATGGAAAAGAAAATTGTGTTTGGTTCACAATTGAAACAGCTTTAGGACTCATTACATTGGCTGGTTCCCAATCATCTTTGACATTCATCACAACTAAAGTTTTTGGAGAAATGAAATCCCAACCTGAAACAGTTAGCTCAACTGTTTTCCTATCTGAAAGTAATTTTGCGGTGTCAATTGTCACACCATAGATGATATAATTAGACTTAGTTTGAGCGGATAGTTCATCAAGTTCTTCAGAAAAGTTCACAAGAATTTTTCCATTATGAACCTTAGCCGAGAAAAGTACAGGACCTTTTACATCAGTAAATCCAATGTCAGTAGCATTTGTAAGGCATAAAATCAAATAACCATCTCTAATAACAGCGTTTTCTGGGATGAAATCACAACCATTACCAACCCATGTATGGGTTGCCTTATCCCATCTTGATGTATTCCAGTAAGTAAAATCATCAGACCAAGAAAAAGTGAAGTTGTTACCACTACCATAGTTACCTGAACCTGGAGTATATGTGTAATACTTTACCCAATCGTAATAAGCAAAAGCTGGCAATGCATCTGGAATAAATTCACCAGCCCAATTTGGAGCTTCTGGATTCCAAATGTTCATCATCAGTTTCTGGGGTTTGTTTAAAGTAGGGATATGACTTCCCGTTTGTCGATAAACTTCTACTCCATCAACAAACCAAGCAACATAAGTTGGTGTCCATTCAAAAGCATATACATGAAAATCTTCGTGTGGAGAAAAAGGTAAAGGATAATGACTCACATGATTTGTTTGACCAGATGTAATTGTATTGAACTGAATATCATTCGGATATCTACCAAGAATTTCGATATCAATTTCATTCCAATTAACAATACCGCCAGTAAACTCATGATAAGTAAAGAACGAGGAAAGCATTCCCGACCTATAGGCAGATTTCATTCGGACTTCAAATCTACCATAAAGGAAAGTTTGCTTTGTTCTAAATTCAGCTCCTTTAAAATCCTTTGCCAGTAAAGCTGTATCAAAGTTTAGAACTAAAAAAACTAAAATGAATACATGAAAGATTAATAGAGGTCTTTTTGTATAGTTAATAATTAGAATACTCATGTTCAGCTCCTTCCTTGACTAAAAGTAAATCATATAGTTAAAAAAAATTCTATTAATATTTCAAACATTAATCAAACAAATCTGGTTAATTCAACAACCGAATATCTCTTAAAGAGTATAGATTATTTCAATTTCAGATAAAAAATAAAAATACCCCGACTTCTTCGAAGAAATCGGGGCGGAGAGCGATATTAAAAAGAAACTGAAAGTGTGAATTTTTGAATATTATTTAATCTGCCAAAATTTTGATATGCATAATCGACCTTTATTCCAACATTACCTAAAAGATTTTTCTTTACACCAAAACCAAGGGCAAATGATTCTTCAGAGTCATCTAAGAATAGTGATTTATATCCCGCTCTTAAAAACAGAAAGTCTTGGAAATCATATTCAAAACCAAGATTTAAGCTTTCATAGTCATCACTTGGATGAAGAGCATCAAAGGCAAATGTAATTTTATGATTCTCTGATCTAATAGGACTATATGCAACACCAACTCTAAATGTTAATGGTAAAGCCCAGTCTTTAGTCTCAAGGTAAGCTGGAATTTTATTGTTGTTTCCAGTTGTGAAAGGATCTGGATCGTAGAGGACGAGATTAGATTGACCAAGCAAACGCATGGTTGTTCCAAAATTTGAAATTGACATTGCTAGAATTGCATCATCAAATGGAGTTAAATATTGAACACCCATATCCAAAGCAAAAGCACTCGCACTCATCTTCCAAATTCCTTGATAGACAAATTTTGGATTGAACCCAATTGAAAATCTATCGGTCAACTGTAAGGCATAAGCCAAGCTAATTGCCATATCAGTCGCTGAAAATACTTCACCTGTTCCCCATGGTTCTTCAATAGTTGTAACTTTCATATCTCCAATATTTGAACCAGTAAAACTTACACCAACAGTTCCGTAATCACCAATATTATAACTTACAGCAAGAAAATTATATTCAGTTCCTGCAATCCATCTAGTGTGATCAAACATTATCTGACCACCTTCTGCTTTAGTTAATCCAGCAGGATTCCAATAGATCGAACTGACGTCATTAACTACACCAACGAAGGCAGAACCCATAGCAATTGCTCTTGCACTTTGCCCGATCGAGAGAAAAGTTGCAGCAGTTGTTCCTCTTTTAGAAACATTCGTTTTAAATGTTTGGGCAATTGCAACATTAAAAATTATTAATAGAATTAAGATCGAGTTAATAATCTTCTTCATCATTTTCCTGACTCCACTTATTTGATTAATGCAAATTTGCCAATGTACTCTCCAATACCAGGGGCTTCGACATGATAAACATAAACACCATAAGCGGCTTCCATTCCATCATCAGTAATTAAATTCCAGGAAACTGTTCCATCTAAGTAATAAGAATCTTTGTGAAGTGTTTTTATTAATTGTCCTGAAAGTGTGTAAATTCTGATAATGCATTTTTGTGGTAAGTTAATGAAGTCAATCTTTCTCTCACCCCGTCCAGTTGTATTAAGATTTCTTTTCTCCCATGCAGCTGCACCAAGGTAAGGATTTGGGACGACATCAATTTTCGATAATTGAGATTTTGCAAGAGAATTATCAGAAGTAGCAGCCTTAGTTGTAACTACAAATTTATCTCCTGTCTTAAATGGTTTTTTAGTAGTAATGACATACTTATCACCATCTTTAGGGAATATTGGAGTTGCATTCGGATCTGGCGGAGAATTATATGTTAAATTCCATGCAAATCTGATATTTGGGATAGAAACAATTTTATCTCGAAATTCAAGAATTTGAATAACATCACCAGGTGTCAAAGATTGGGATTGATCTCTATCTTGAACAGCAATCTTTGAAAAATGTTGTTCAGTTTTATTCCATACTTTAAAGTTTACAGGGAATCTTCGATATAATGGTGGTGAATTGATATAACATGTATCTGCAGGACGATCATAAAATCTTATTTCATAATCAGCAGGCCAAGGAATTCCACGAACTGGTGTTTGATCGGGGAAAGGTCTAATAATAAGATTACTATTTCCAACTAGCCAACCTGTTAACGAATCGACTATCGTAACAGTTGTATCGTTAATAACAGTTAATGCTAAACCATCAAATGGTGGACTTACTCTACCTGCTCCAATGTATGAGGAATCTACAGTAATTATTGTATCAGTTACACTACCATTTACTTTAACAACATCATAGGAAAGAGTTTTATATAAAGGATAATCGTTGGTTGATTTAAAAACAATCTGGTATTGTGTATTGTCTTCAACTAGTCTTGGATCGTAAACATGGAACTGAAGTGAGCCGGTTCCAACTCCTTCGGTAACTTGTTTTGTGTCTCCTTTTATTTGAGGTGGAACATATCCTGCAACAGGAGCATTTGGAGTTACAACAGCACAATTTATATCAACGAACTGAATATTTCCTGCATAATCTACGGAAATAATTTTTGTGCATTCACTTGGTTGAAGTCCAGTTGTTCCGTAATTGGGATCGCCCATGTCATAAGAAACACATGCGTAGTAATAGGTTACACCATTTTTTACATCACTATCAACATAAGAATATTGCAAACCAGTATCATCACCTCTCCAGAAACTAGCTCCATTAATACCAACTGGGTCAGGCCCTTTTATCCCATCAATTTTATCGAACTGAGCGATAGGTTTCCAGTATCTTGGAAGACCACGGGAGTCAGTTATAACTTTAATATCATTGAATTCAGGTTCCTGACTTCTGTAGATTAAATATCCTTCAAAATCTTTTTTATATCCTTTTCTAGGATCACCACCTTCATAACCTAAGAATGGGTCTCTAGACTCTTCAGCAATGTTATCCCAATAAAGGAATACTTTTCGATCACCAGGTACAGCTGTCAATTTAGGTTTAAGTGGCGGTTTCGAAAAATTGTAATTAGCATTATAAATCTGTTGAACTGTTTCTTTGTTAAAAATTAAATCGTTTAGATCTTCACCAAAGACCAGAGCCATCGAAAATCGTTCTCTTAATCCTTTGTAAAGTGGAAAAGGACCAGAAGCAAAAACCATAGAGATATTTGATCTTTGAAGAGAAGTATCAAATGTACCAGCTACCATCTTAAGCCACATTGATTCGTCATCCTTTGGCCAACCACCACCTGTTCCACCTTCACCAAGTCGATAAATAGAAACTGCTGTCAAACCGATTTGATCAGATTCATCTTTATCAGTTTTATCGAAATTTGGTTCACCATCAGTTGGTATACCATCACCTTCACCTTCATCAGGACCAAGGTATTGTCTATCAAAAGGACCAACACCATCACGACCGAGGTCATCGTTCAATGGTTCGTTTTCTTCACGATCCCACTTACCATTACCATTAAGGTCAGTATAACGTTGCCAATCACCATCATTATCAATACCATCATCTCTTCGTTCATCAATCAAACCATCTTGATCATCATCTTTACCGTTCCATGGATTTCCAGGGCTTTCGAGATAAGCATAGCCGTACATACCTGTTTTCCAATAATCTGGGACACCCAGCCCATCATTATCATAACAGTAAGCTAAATCCAATTTCAAATCAAAGGATGCACAATCATCACCTGAGTCTTGTGTACCACCAACACCACAATCAGTGTAAAATCCGAAAACAGTTGTTGGATAATCAAAATCAGAAATGTTGACAATATCATAATGCCAGAAAATTATATCTTCAGCTAAAACATGAGACCATTGAAACCCACGAACTTCAACTCGCAAGCCTAATCCACCATGAGTAGTATCTGATAAAATAGGGAAATATAAAAATGGAGCTCTGGTGAATTCTTTATCACGGGAGTCGTCCATCACGAAGAAAGTTTCAAAATCAGAATTCATTACACCACGACCAAAATAGCCATACCAGTAACCATTCCACTCAGGAGTTAGATTTAAAGCTCTTGGCCAAATCTGAGGCCAACTTTTCGGATCTGTATTAATGGCCGGTTTAGTCGAGGATGGATTTACATAACCTGGAATAGGCTCGAGCCCCCAAATTTCCCCTGTGACTGGATCTTTATCCATCCACTCTCGATAAGAAGTTTCAAGTGGATGAATTATTTGTCCATTTCCTGGAGCTCGCACTTCTGATGAAATTAGAACACACACACCATCTAAATATGAATGTCCAGTACCTTTTGGCCATTCTCCCGATGGTTGATATGGCCATTGACCAACTTCACCATTATTATAGAACAAAGTTCTTATTTGATTTCCATCCATTGTACCTTCGCGACGAAACTTAATATTGCCCTTCGGTTCTTCACGATATAATTGTATCTGATATGGTAATTGAGCAAATGAATAATCGAATAAGACTAGTAAAGTGAATAGAACTATTTTCTTGAGCATTCTTTTTCTCCTGATTATTTACAATTGAAAGCCCAAACCAAGACGTATCTGCCTTGGTGCTGAATACATTGCAGGGTTTTTAATGTATTCATCTATTGTATTCAGACCAATTATTTCACCAGCATATTTAACATTTAAATCAGCTGTTGCTCTTCCAGTAGTTGAATAAACACCAACTTCATTTTTGATATCAAACACATTATAAATTATAGCATAAGTATATATATTAAGCCCAAATAATTTGAAATTTTTATCTGCTCTCAAATCAACATTTAAGAAAGAGGGTTCTCTTCCTCCATTTTCAAATCTTACACCTCGTGAAATTTTAATATCTTCAGTATATGGCATACCAGAACCATATTGGAATATTAATCCAGCAGACCAATCCCCAGGAATACCTACAGTTACACTTAAGTTAAGCGTATGTCGTTGATCCCAATCAAGTGGGACAACTGTTTTTGATTCTTCAATTGGTGGATTTGTTTGATTGTAATTATAAACAGCGTAAGGATCGGAGGCATTTCCTTCTGCAATCTGATAAGTATAATCCAATTTAGCTCCAAAATAATTAGAAAATCTTTTATCAAGTGTAATAATTAAACCACGAACATTTGCATAATCTCGATTAATAAATCTCGCATACTTGAATCCTTCGTATGTATTTACAATTTCCATCCCAAGCCAATTACGAATATCGCGATAATAAACCGATGTGTTAAGAGCTAAATCTTCCATTAAAACTTGTTGTAATCCCAATTCGTAAATAACATTCTTTTCGGCATTCAAATCAGGATTACCAATAATTGAACTCAAAGAGATACCTGGTTGAACAACAAATTCTGGATTAGCATATAAATTTTCGAATGATGGAATTTTAAAGAAATGACCATAAGAGAATCTAATTATCCCTTTATCGGTTATAGGGAATGAAACACCAAGTCTTGGGCTTACCTGCATTTTTGGTTTTGCCTTTACCCATTCGTTATATCCAGGGAAATTAGGATTTCTCGTCGGATTTCTTTTATCTGCTGGCAATTTAGCATTAGCATTGAAATAATCGAACCTCACACCAGCATTAATTATCATTATATCATATTCCATTTTGTCTTGAATGTAAGCTGATGCTTCAAATGGAAATCTAACGTATTCAATATGTGAACCACGATCAGTTATTGTACCCTTGTCAGGATAGCCAGGAGTAAAGATATTTCTTCCAAGAGAGTCTATTTGGCCATCCGTTAAATTGATCAAATCCTTGTAATGGTTATAAATATGATGATATCTTAGTTCAAAACCAGAGCCTATTTTGTGTTCTTTGCTCACTTGAGAAGAAATTGCCCATTGGGCGATGTAGGATCTTGTAAACCTCTTATATCGTCCACCTTGATTTCCACCAGAGCGAAATGTATAGCCTGAAATTGCAATCCCTTGTCGAGGATCAACATATCTAGAATCAAATGGATCTTCGTATAGATATCCCTTAAAATTATAGTTATTAAAAGTGAACTTTAAACTGTGGGATGTATTTGCAGAAATGTAATTTGTTAATTGAAAAGTATGAATCCAATCATTACCATAATGCGTCATCATTCCATCAGGTGTCCAAGACCAGTAATGATCATAGTATTTATTCTTTGTGTTATCATAAAAGAAAGAATAAGAGAGGACCATAGAAGGTAATGCATATGTTAACTTACCATTAGCTGAGTACTTAGTAAAAGGATTCATTGGAACGAAAGCACCATCACCAGAATTTCTTGGAATCCAAACTGATTTATCAATTGGATTAGGATAAAAGGGAACATCATCCCAAGTATTATAAACTCTTTTTCCATAGAGGTGACCAATGTCGTGGTAATAACGACCAGTTAGAAAGTAATAGAGATTTTTAAAAGGTCTAAGTGGGCCGCTAATGGTAACCTGAATATTCCTTTGCGAAATTCTATCCATTCGATCAAGATTTCTAAAAATATCAGTATGAGTAGTGAAGAAATTACCAGTATAAGCACTAATATCTGTTTTGAATTTATCTGAACCACCTTCAGTAACGATATTAACAACCCCAGAGAGTGCTTGACCATATTCTGCATTAAAAGTACCAGTAATAACTTCTAATTGTCTAATTGATGTATTTTCAATTTCAATATTGAAACCACCATTGAAAGGATCAGTTACCATCACACCATCAATTAAATAAGCAACATCATTTGCTCTACCACCTCGGAAATGACCATCAATGACACCAGCTTGCAGATTAACGATTCGATTGACACTCTCAACCGGCATCATTTTAATGTCATCATTCGAAATTGTGACGGAAGTTGAAGTCAAATCTTTCTGAACAAGAGGTCTTTCTGATGTTACAAC
>FQKF010004529.1_pt1 | contig 10705 bp, 7 predicted proteins | sample 1504521 | NCBI WGS metagenome assembly FQKF01 (sample SAMEA4475357, study PRJEB15587) | soil metagenome | biome: Soil; feature: Field | place: India | collected 2015-03-11 | depth 0 m
CGAAGCAATCCCCCGCGAGCACGGGAGCCACCCGCTCAGACATTTCGCCTGCCAAAAGGGACCTTCGCGTATAATAGCAATAACCGGGCGATCTGCGAGGTACGCAATGCCAACATCTTCACTCCCGCCAATTCAGCGGTCATGGGCGCGCTGCCAAGCGCGTAGCCTTGATCCGGCCTGTCCGCCGCAGAAAGGGCCGGTCAATCTAGCAGTGTGGAGCCATCTGCAAGCACTGGCCCGCTCATCGATCGAGGATCTCTACCAGCTTAGCGAGCACCCCGGTTTTGCGGTTGTGATATGCGACGAGCAGGGTACGATCATCGACCTTGCCGGCGATAGTGAGATTATCGATCAAGCGCAGCAACATGGGATCAGATATGGCATTAGCTTGACGGAAGAGGTTGCCGGCACGAACGCGGTCGATTTGGCGCTGCGCGAAGCATTGCCTTACCAGACCGGCGGCGACGAGCACTACTGCAATTGGTTGCAGCCGTTTGCACTGGCGGCAGCCCCGATCTTCAGCCCTGATGGCAAGGCGTTAGGAGCGCTGGCCATCCTTACTCTCGCTGAAGCACACCATCCTTATGCGCTTGGGATGGTAATTGCCGCAGCGCAGGCGTTGCACAGCCAACTCCGCGCCGAACGGCTGCTCAACGAGGCTAACGACCAACTGAGCGAACTGTATGCAACCCTTGATACGATCAACGAAGGGCTGATCTTTGTAGGGCCGAACGGTGAGATCCGCCGGCTGAGTCGGCGGGTGGCGAATATTCTTGACATCAATGTGCGGTCAGCCGCCGGTCGCCCGCTGAGTAGCGTCATCGCGGTGCCGCCGGTCATTGCGACAGCGCTTCATAACCTCAACACCCTCGACGAACAAGAAGTGATCTGGCAGACGCCGAATGGCGCCCAAGCGGTCATCTGCGGCGTGCGCCCGGTTTGGGATCGCAGCCGGCGGTATTTGGGCAGCGTCATTACCTTACGGCCAACTGAGAGTGTGCGCCAACTGGTGCAACAAGTGGTCGGCGCGCAAGCCACGTTTACGTTTCGCGATATCATTGGCCAGAGTGAGAGTATGCGGCAAGCGCTGCGGCAGGCGCGGCTTGCCGCAGCCGGTCGCGGCGCAGTGCTGTTGCGCGGCGAAGCCGGTGTTGGCAAAGAGATCTTTGCCCAAGCGATCCACAATGCCAGTAACCGCGCCGGCGGCCCCTTTGTGCGAATTTCATGCGCTGCCATCCCACGCCAACTGCTTGATAGCGAACTGTTCGGGGTTGAGGGAACCGACCGGCAACCGGGCCGTCCGGGCAAGCTCGAACTGGCTTATGGCGGCGTTATCTATCTCGAAGCGATTGATGCGCTCTCGTTTGATCAACAAACCAGTTTGCTTCGCGCCATCGAGATGGGGCGGCTGATCCGCTCAGGCGGCGTGCGCTCTGTCTCGATCGATGTCAGAATGATCGTCGCTGGCCATGATCTCGAACAACTGGTGCAAGAGGGTCGTTTCCGCGCCGATCTGTATGCCCGGTTGAGCGCGTTTATCGTTGACATTCCACCCCTGCGCCAGCGTGGCAATGATGTCATTTTGCTCGCCAACCAAATGGTGCAACGGCTTAGCGAACAACTGGGCCGTCCGGTAGCGCTTGATCCTGATGCGCTCGCTGCGTTGCGAGCGTACCCGTGGCCGGGCAATGTGCGCGAATTGGAAGTGGTGCTGGAACGGATGGCGCAAACCAGCGCCAAGAGCGTCTTGACCGTCAACGATTTGCCGCCGGCGATTGCTCGCCATGCGACGCCGTTAACGATGGCGGATAGCCCGCGACTGGCGGAAGCGCAAGAGTTGAGCGAACGCGACGCGATTGTCCGCGCCATCCGCACCGCTGGTGGGCGCTTAGGCCGGGCAGCAGCCTTGTTGGGGATTAGCCGGGCTACCCTTTGGCGGAAGATGAATCGCTATCACATTTCACGCGATGATCTCACCCTGTAACGACGTTTCAATATTGAAACACTTTTGCATGCTACACAGCCCCTGCACAGCTTGACGTTCTTTCATCCACTTTGCTACGATACCAACTACAGGGATCACGACCCAACAACGAAACAAAGAGGGGTAATGGAATCCCGTCTGCAGCCAGAACGTGATAGCTAGCGCACGACAGCGCTTGGCAGGAAACGTTTGTGCATTGCACGGTGCAATGCATCGTGTCACTCATAGAGAGCATTGAGAAAGGAGGTGCGCAGGGCGGGTCGCCGCATACTGTCGATAGCGCAGATGGCGCGCACGCCCAGTTCAGATGCGCCGGCACGCCACGTTGCGCGTGCAAGCCTGTTGTGATCGATCACTGTTCACTACAATTGGCGCGCATCACGTTCTCTGCTTGAACGCTGGATCAAGGTTGATTCGCAAGAACTGGTTCCGTTTGTGTTGCAAGGAGGAGACCCTCTATGCCTGCGTCCTTTCTGGGCGAAGTGTTTGGCACCATGGTGCTGATTCTGTTTGGCAATGGCGTCGTGGCCAATGTATTGCTGACGCAATCGAAAGGGAATGGCGGCGGCTGGATCGTGATTACCACCGGCTGGGCCTTCGCAGTGATGTCTGGCGTTTTTACCGCTTCGGCGCTTGGCAGCCCCGGCGCTGACCTCAATCCGGCGGTGACGATCGCGGTGATGCTGCGCGGCGGCTATGATGTTGGCACCGCAGTGATGCACATTGTCGCCCAGTTCATTGGCGCGTTCATTGGCGCAACCCTCGTCTGGCTGACCTACCTCTCGCACTGGGAAGTCACCAAAGACCCCGGCCTCAAGCTGGCCTGTTTCAGCACCGGCCCGGCGATCAATAATCCGGTGAACAACATCATTACCGAAGTGATCGGCACCTTCGCGCTGGTCTTCATTATCTTCGCCATCTTCAGCGCCGATGGCGCTACCGGTGGCAGCCCTGCCAGCGGGCTTGGCCCGTATTTAGTGGCGGCCTTGGTTTGGGGTATCGGTCTGTCGCTTGGCGGCCCGACCGGATATGCCATTAACCCTGCTCGCGACCTTGGCCCGCGCATTGCCCACTTCGTGTTGCCGATCGCCGGCAAGGGCGACAGCAATTGGGGCTATTCGTGGGTGCCAGTGGTTGGTCCGATCATCGGCGGCTCGATCGCAGCCCTGCTGGCGAATGCGCTTGGCATGTAACGGTTAGCAGTCATCGCTTCAAGGGAGGAAACCTGTGAAGAAGTTGATCAACGCACCGGAGAACGTCGTTAAAGAGGCGCTGGCCGGGATGGCGATCGCTCACGCTGACCTAATTGATGTGCATTTCGACCCCGATTATATCGTGCGCAAGGGCGCGCCGCATAACAAGGTCGGCGTGATCTCGGGCGGCGGTTCGGGTCACGAACCGATGCACGGCGGGTTTGTCGGCTACGGTATGCTCGATGCCGCCTGCCCCGGCGCGGTCTTTACCTCACCGGTGCCCGATCAGATGCTGGCCGCAACCAAGGCGGTCAATGGCGGCAAGGGTGTGCTGCATGTTGTCAAAAACTATACCGGCGACGTGATGAACTTCGAGATGGCTGCCGAATTGGCCGCTGCCGAGGGGATCGAGGTAGCCAGTGTAGTGACGAATGACGATGTGGCGGTAGAGAATAGCACATGGACGGCGGGCCGCCGCGGGGTCGGTGTGACAGTGCTGCTCGAGAAGATTGTCGGTGCCGCTGCTGAAGCTGGTGCTGACTTGACGACCTGCAAGGCGATTGCCGAGCGGGTAAATGCCAACGGACGAAGCATGGGCATGGCGCTGACGCCGTGTACGGTGCCGCAGGCCGGCAAGCCGGGCTTTGAGCTGGCCGAAGACGAGATGGAGGTTGGCATCGGCATCCATGGCGAGCCGGGCCGCCGCCGCGAGAAGCTGGCTCCTGCCCGTGACATCGCCGAGATGCTAGCCGGCCCGATCCTCGACGACCTGCCCTTCCAGAGCGGTGATGCCGTGCTCGCCTTCGTCAACGGTATGGGTGGCACGCCACTGATCGAACTCTACTTGATGTACAATGAGTTAGCGCGCATCCTCAAGGATCGCAACATCACCATCGCTCGTTCGTTGGTGGGCAATTACATTACCTCACTTGAGATGGCTGGCGTTAGCTTCACGTTGCTCCGCCTCGATGACGAGATGATCAAGCTTTGGGATGCGCCCGTACATACGCCTGCCTTGCGCTGGGGTATGTAAGCAAGTGGAAGACCACGGCGGGGCGCACTGCCCCGCCGCCAGACTGACACAGAGGAACCATGCAGATCACCGCCGATCATGTTACAAGCTTTCTCCAACTGGTTGCCGAACAGGTTAAAGAGCAGCGTAAGTATTTAACACAGCTCGATGCGGCGATTGGCGATGCCGACCACGGGGTGAATCTCGACCGCGGTTTTAGTACGGTGATGAGCAAACTGCCCACGGCGACCGACCGCAGTATCAGTGGTTTGCTGAAATTAACTGGCATGACGCTGATCTCGACCGTTGGCGGGGCTAGTGGCCCCCTCTACGGCACCGCCTTTCTCCGCGCCGGTACTGCGATCGGCGACCGGGCCACGATCGGCGCCGAAGAGCTGATCGCTGCGCTCAGCGCCGCCCTCGAAGGCATCCAAACACGCGGTAAGGCAACCCGCGGCGAAAAGACGATGATCGATGCGATCGCGCCTGCGATCGATGCGCTGAAAGAACAGTATGCAGCAAGCGGTGATCTGCTGACGGCTATGCGCGCCGCAGTTGCCGCTTGCGAACAGGGCATGATCGCAACTGAACCAATGCTGGCGACGAAAGGCCGCGCGTCGTACCTCGGTGAACGCTCGATTGGCCACCGCGATCCGGGAGCAGCATCTGCGTTCCTGATGGCGCAGGCGATGCTCGCTACCCTCGAACGCGTCGCTCAAGGATAAGTTCGCATGCCGATTGGCATGCTTGGAGACAAAGGAGTCTGTGCTCATGGCAAAGTATGCCGCTGCAATTGATCAGGGAACGACCAGCACCCGCTGTATGATTTTTGACCACAGTGGCAATGTGGTCTGCTACGACCAGAAAGAGCACGAGCAGATTTATCCCCGCCCCGGCTGGGTTGAACATAGCCCCGATGAGATTTGGGAGCGCACCCAGAGCGTGATCCGCGGCGCGCTCAATAAGGGAGGGATCAGCACCGGCGATATTGTCGCGGTTGGCATCACCAACCAGCGCGAGACGACGGTGGTCTGGAATCGCAAGACGGGCCGCCCAGTCTATAATGCAATCGTCTGGCAAGACACCCGCACCGACCAGATTTGCAACGAATTGGCGGCTGACGGCGGCCAAGATCGCTTCCGCGCTAAGGTCGGCTTGCCGCTAGCAACCTATTTCTCTGGACCCAAGATCCGCTGGATCCTCGATAATGTGCCCAGCGCGCGCGAGGCGGCGGAGGCCGGCGATGTCATCTTCGGCAACATTGATACCTTCTTGACGTGGTGGCTCACCGGCGGCCCCAACGGCGGCGTTCACGTTACCGACGTGACCAATGCCTCGCGCACAATGTTGATGAATCTCGAAACCCTTGATTGGGATGACGAGATCCTTGGCATTATGGGCATTCCGCGCCAGATGCTGCCCAAGATTATGCCGTCGAGTATGGTCTATGGCACGGCAACCGGCGATTTGGCTGGCGTGCCGGTGGCCGGCATCCTCGGCGATCAGCAGGCGGCTATGGTCGGCCAGACCTGCTTCGATCCCGGTGAGGCGAAGAACACCTACGGCACCGGTTCGTTTATGCTGCTCAACACCGGCGCCAAGATTGTGCCGTCAAAGAGCGGTCTGCTAACGACCGTCTGCTATCAGTTTGGCAACCAGCCCGCCATCTACGCACTCGAAGGTTCAATCGCGATTACCGGCGCGCTCGTGCAGTGGCTGCGCGATAACCTTGGCCTGATTACCTCGTCGGCTGAGGTCGAGGCGCTGGCTAATCTGGTTGAAGATAACGGCGGCATCTATTTCGTGCCCGCCTTCTCTGGTCTGTTCGCACCGTACTGGCGCTCGGACGCTCGCGGCGTGATTGTGGGTTTGACCCGGTACGTCACCAAGGGCCACCTTGCCCGGGCCGTACTCGAAGCGACCGCCTATCAAACCCGCGAAGTGCTCGATGCAATGGAGCAGGATTCGGGGGTGAAGCTGACCGCACTCAAGGTCGATGGCGGGATGGTCTACAATAACACCTTGATGCAGTTCCAAGCTGACATCCTCGGTGTGCCGGTGATCCGGCCCAAGGTGGCTGAAACCACCTCGCTCGGCGCAGCCTATGCCGCCGGCCTCGCCGTCGGCTTCTGGTCGAGCACCGACGAGATGCGGGCCAACTGGGGTGTCGATCATACGTGGACGCCGCAGATGGATGAAGAGACCCGCGCTCGCCTCTATCGCGGTTGGAAGAAGGCCGTGACCCGCACCTTCGATTGGGTGGAGTAATTTCGCTCGATGCACGCAACGCCGCCAAGCAGCTTGGTGCATGCGTAGCGGTGCGTAACCCGCGCGATGGTGTTATGATACCGTCATCGGTTATGTACCGCCCGTCCTGTGCGACAGTGTCTGTTCAATGCGGCAAGACCGGCGGGAGCAATCCTGCCGGTCTTGTTGCCTGTTAGGAGATCAGTATGCAAACGCTCTCCACCGACGTGTTGGTGATCGGCGGTGGTGCGACCGGTACCGGCTGTGCGCTCGATCTAGCGATGCGCGGCCTTCGCTGCATCCTCGTCGAGAAGGGTGATTTAACCCACGGCACCACCGGTCGCTACCACGGCCTGCTCCATTCCGGCGGGAGATATGTGACCAAAGACCCGCAATCGGCCACTGAATGCGCTCGCGAAAATGCCATCCTGCGCCGGATTATGCCCCACTGCATCGAGCAGACCTCTGGCTTTTTCGTGATTACGCCATGGGATGATGAAAGCTACGGCGATGTGTTTGTGGCCAATTGCCACCGTACCGGCGTGCCGGTGCAAGAGATCAGCATCACCGAGATGCTCCGCCGCGAACCGGCCCTCAATCCGCGCATTTCGCGCGTGTTTGAGGTGCATGATGCTTCGGCTGACTCATTTCTCGCTACCCATTCGGTGGCGCTGGCCGCTCGCGAGTATGGCGCTGACATCCGCACCTATCACAATGTGGTCGATCTGGTACGGGTAGGTGACCGGGTAGTGGGGGCAATTGTCGAAGATTTGCGCAGCGGCGAGCGGATCCAGATCGATTGCGCCTACGTGCTCAACGCCGCCGGCGCATGGGCCGGCAAGATCGCAGCAATGGCCGGTGTGACGGTGACGGTCGTGCCCGGCAAGGGCACCATGGTGGCTATGAACCACCGGATGGTCAATACGGTCGTTAATCGCTGTAAACTGCCCTCCGATGGCGACATTATTGTGCCCATCCACACAGTTGCCGTGATCGGCACCACTGATGTGCATGTCCCCGATCCTGATGTGTTTGGGATCGAGCCGGAAGAGATCCAGTTTATGCTGGATGAGGGCGAGAAGCTGATCCCCGGTTTCCGCCAGTATCGCGCCCTCAGAGCATGGGCCGGCGTGCGCCCGCTCTATAAAGATAAAGATGTCGCTAGTGACCGCGATATTCCCCGCACGTTCAAGTTGCTCGATCATGAAGAGCGTGATGGCGTCAGCGGCATTCTTTCGATTGTCGGCGGCAAGTGGACAACCTACCGCCTCATGGCCGAACAGACGGTCAACGAGCTAGCCCGCCGCTTGGGCAATACCCAACCGTGCCGCACGGCGAGCGAGGTTCTGCCGGTGCCGCGCTTCGAGCACCGCGCCCACGCGATGGTGACGGTGTCACCCGATCCGGCAGCTCAAACGCCGCACTACTGGCTGGGCAAGCCGCTGGCGTTGGTCGAGAGTGAGCATGCCGCCGGTGATCTGATTTGCGAATGCGAATTAGTGACCCGTGACCGGATCGTGGCGGCGATCGACGCTGGCGTGCAGAACCTTGACGATATCCGGCGCGATGTGCGCATGGGGATGGGGCCATGTCAAGGCGGCTGGTGCATTTACCGTACGGCTAACCTGCTCTACGAGCGGCGCTGTGCCGATGGCCTCAGCCATACCCACGCCAACGAAGCGATCTTGCATTTCCTTCAAGAGCGGTGGAAGGGATTGACGCCGGTGCTGTGGGGCGACCAGTTGCGGCAGGCCCGTCTCGACGAGCTGATTTACGCCGGCGTGTTGGGCATTCACCGCTTGCGTGCGCTGGCCGCGCCGGGAGGCGGGTTGGTGACGCAGCATCCCGCGATCGCAACCGAGTATGTGTAGGCGTAGCCCGCCGGGAGAGTGTTTATGTACGATACGATTGTGATCGGCGCCGGTCTCAGCGGGATGCTGGCTGCGATTGGCCGCGCCGAACGCGGCGAGAAGGTGCTGGTGCTGGCCAAAGGCCACGGTGCGACCCATTGGTCAACCGGCTGCATCGATCTGCTTGCCGATGTGGATGACCCGCTGGCCGGGATTGCCCAGTTGGCGATCCAACACCCTCATCACCCCTACGTCTTAGCTGGCCCAACAATGATCGAGCAGGGAATTGCCCGCATCCGCGCGATCGGCGAAGCCGCCGGCTACCCATTCGCCGGCAATCTCAACCGTAACCTGCTCTTGCCGACGGCGCTAGGGGCGCTGCGCCCTACCGCTTTCGCACCGGCCACGATGATCGCCGGCGATGCCCGCCAACTGCGTGATGGCCGGCCCACCCTCATTGCCGGCTTTGCCGAGCTGCGCGACTTCTTCCCGCCACTGATCTCCGCTAACCTGCGCGCGCAAGGCATCGCTGCAGAAGCGGCACAGTTGGCGCTGCCACCGACGCAGCGCCAGCACGATTTCAGCCCGGTGATGTTAGCCCGCTTGTGCGAACAACCGGCATTCCGTGCCAATCTTGGCGAGCAATTGGCCACCCATGTGCGAAAAGGCGGTTATGCCCGCATCGGCCTGCCGGCCATCCTCGGTCTCAGGCATGCCACCGAGGTAGTACGCGATCTACAAAACCGGGCCGGCGCATTGATCTTCGAAATCCCCACCTTACCGGTTTCGGTGGCCGGTATACGGTTGTATCAGATTCTCGAGGATGAATTGCTGCGGTTAGGCGGTCGCATTCAATTGGGTGGATTTGTCCAACGCGCCGAGCGCATTGGCGACACTCTCGTCGCCGTGTTCAGCGAGGCGGCGGCCCGCGAGCAGCGTCACACTGCCCGGCGTTGGGTGCTGGCCACGGGTGGCATTCTCGGCGGCGGCGTGCGAGCCACACCCGACGGCCATCTACATGAAACGGCGCTCGGCCTGCCGCTGCAAACGCCTGACGGCAGAGCTGGATGGTTTGCGCCGCGGTTTCTCAATGCGCACGGCCACCCCGTCTTCCAAACCGGGGTGCGGGTCGATCAGCGCCTGCGCCCGCTCGACGCCGCAGGCCGTCTAGTGTACGAGAACGTGCAAGTCGTTGGCGGCGCGCTGGCTGGCTACGATCCGATTCGCGAAGGCTGCCTCGAAGGGGCCGCCATCACCACCGGCTGGGCCGCCGGGCAGGCATGAATGTACAGCCGCACGGCCGTGCGGCTCCATCATCCACTCGCAGAGGAATCATCCCTATGGATCATATCGAACTCTCACTCACCCAATCACTCGATCACTGCATCAAATGCAACATCTGCACCTCAGCCTGCCCGGTGGCGGCAGTGACCGATGCCTTCCCCGGCCCCAAATATGTTGGGCCGCAAGCGCAACGCTTCCGCCACGCCGCCCAACCGGCGCCTGATGCTTCGGTTGATTACTGTTCGGGTTGCCGGGTCTGCAATCAAGTCTGCCCGACCGGTGTGCGCATCGCCGAGCTGAATGCTCGCGCCCGCGCCCAAATCGTCGCCGAACGCGGCATGCCCTTACGCAACCGGATTATCGCCCGTTCAGGATTGGTGGGGCGGCTCAGCAGCGGCCCGCACGCGCCGCTGGTCAACTTCACGCTTAACTTCGCGCCGGCGCGCTGGATGATCGAACGGGTGATGGGCATTCATCGCCACGCACCGCTGCCCAAAGCCAGCACCTACACCTTCCAGCGTTGGTTCAAACGGCGCAAACCGGCGACCAACGGCCGGCGACCGCAGGTTGTTTACTTCCACGGGTGCAGCACCAACTACTACGAACCGCACGTTGGCAGGGCGGCGATTGCCGTGCTCGAACACCTCGGATTTGAGGTCATCGTGCCGCCGCAACGCTGCTGCGGCTTGCCATTGCTCTCGAACGGCGACTTTCCGGCGGCGCAGAGACATCACGAATACAACGTCGCCCAACTCTTGCCCTACGCTCGCGCCGGCATCCCGATCGTCGGCACCAGCACCAGTTGCACTCTCACGCTGAAAGAAGAGGCGCCGGAGCTGCTGGGGTTGCACGGCGACGACATTCGCGCGGTCGCTGCCGGCACCTACGACATCTTCGAGTTCTTGCGCGATCTGTACCAGCAGGGCCGCCTGCGCACCGATTTCCGCCCAATCGAACGCGAGTTGCCTTACCACCCGCCATGCCAGTTGCGGGCGCACCGGATTGGCCGGCCCGTACTCGATGTATTAGGGCTCGTACCCGGCTTGCGCCTGCGCGAGAGCCGGGCCGAATGCTGTGGCATTGCTGGTACTTACGGCATCAAGCGCGAGAAGTATCAGATCGCAATGGACGTCGG
>FQKF010308369.1_pt1 | contig 10698 bp, 9 predicted proteins | sample 1504521 | NCBI WGS metagenome assembly FQKF01 (sample SAMEA4475357, study PRJEB15587) | soil metagenome | biome: Soil; feature: Field | place: India | collected 2015-03-11 | depth 0 m
TGATATTGATGCAAATGGAATTTTACATGTCTCTGCAAAGGATCTTGCAACTGGTAAGGAACAGTCTATAAGAATCACCGCCTCAAGTGGACTTAATGAGGAAGAGATTAAAAAGATGATAAGAGAAGCAGAATCTCATGCAGAGGAGGACAGGCGAAAAAAACAGCTTGCTGAGGCAAGAAATGATGCTGACAATATGATATATACCGTTGAAAAAACTTTAAGAGACATGGGAGATAAAGTTACAGAGGATGACAAAAAGAGAATTGAAGAGGCAATAGAGAAATGCAGACGAATAAAGGACACGAGCAATGATGTTAACGAAATAAGGGCTGCGGTAGAAGAACTTGCCAAAGCCTCACACAAAATAGCTGAGGAATTATATAAAAAAGCAGGTGCAGGTGCTTCAGGAACGGGTACAGGCACTGGAACACAATCAAAAAAAGATGAGGATGTAATAGAAGCTGAGGTTGAGGACAAAGATAATAAATGAAAGATTACTACAGTATCTTAGGTGTTAGCCGGGACGCCTCTCAGGAGGAAATTAAAAAGGCGTTCCGGCGCCTTGCAAGACAATACCATCCCGATTTAAATCCAGGAAATAAAGAAGCAGAAGAAAAGTTCAAAGAAATTAATGAAGCCTATTCATGTCTTATTGACCCTACAAGAAGAGCTAATTACGATAGATACGGTACATCAGAAGGTCCTATGGGTAATGGGTTTGGTTTTGAGACTCATACTACCTTTACTGATATTTTTGAAGATATTTTTGAAGGATTCTTTGGAAGTTTTGGCTTTAAGAAACAAAGGCCAATAAAAGGTGCTGACTTAAGGTATGATCTTACAATTACTCTGGAAGAAGCTGCTTTTGGTGTAGATAAGGAGATAAAATTTAATCGCTGGCAAGACTGTGTTAATTGTAATGGCTCAGGAGTAAAACCTGGTAGTTCTCCAATAAATTGTCCTTCCTGCGGAGGCAGTGGTTACATAAGATATAATCAAGGTTTTTTTTCCGTATCAAAAACCTGCACTAAATGTGGAGGAAAGGGAAAAATTATTAAAGACCCCTGTCCTGAATGCTCAGGAATGGGTAAACTGCGGGTTGATCACACCCTTAATATAAAAATACCCGCTGGTGTTGATACAGGAACGAGGCTCAAGGTAACTGGAGAAGGTGAACTTGGAGAATTTGGAGGACCGAGAGGGGACCTTTATATTTATATTGACGTAAAAGAACACGAATTTTTCCGGAGGGAAGGAATAAATCTTCATTGTTCTGTTCCCATTTCTTTTGTTAAGGCTGTTTTTGGTGGAGAGATTGAAGTGCCAACGCTTGATGGAAAGGAGAAAATACAGATTCCAGCAACTACGCCTTCGGGAAGAATTTTTAAAATTAAAGGGAAGGGATTACCTCGAGTAGGTGGTACCCATAGAGGTGATCAAATCGTAACTGTATATATAGATGTTCCTAAAAAACTTACTCAGCGGCAGAAAGAACTTCTTGAAGAGTTTGCAAAGATATCAGGAGAAGAGATAAAAAAAGGCTCAAAAGGTTTTAAAGAAAAGCTAAAGGATATTTTTTCATCTTAAGGAGCAAAGAGCATGAAAAATTTTAGGGTTTTCTTAAAAATGAAAAAACATCTATCTTTCCCTTTGGTTTTTCTAATTGCTTTAACCCTAATTCTTTTTGCCTGTTCTAAAGAGTCAGAGAAAAAGGGGAAAAACATACCAAGTTTAAAAGTCTATACAAGCCTTTTTGCCTTTGAAAACTTTTTAAAAAACCTTTTACCTGATGCTGAAGTTGAAAGTTTAATCCCCACAGGTGTTGACCCTCACCATTTTGAACCCTCTTTAAAGGATATTCAGAAGCTTTACAGTGCGAATATGATTATTTACCTTGGAGATACGGATGTAGATAGATGGATAGATAAGATAAAAGATGAATTAACTAAAAAGGGAATTAGAGTAATAAGGCTTCAAGATAGTTTATCAATGAAGTCCTATATATCTTCAAAAGAATTAGATCCTCATGTATGGTTAGACCCTCTCTTATCAATAGAAATTTTAAGACTCATGAAAAATAATGCCATAGTATTACTGCCGGAAAGAAAAGATTTAATTGAAAAAAACTTTTCCAATTACGAAGAAAAGCTGAAAGAAATAGATAGAGCCTACAGAGAAAATTTGTCAAATTGTGCTATAAAAGATGTTATATCAACCCATGAATTTTTAAATTATCTAAGTGAAAGATACAACTTTAACTCGCACTTTATTGTTCATGAGCCAGAAGATGAGCCTTCACCTAAAAAAGTTAAGAAACTAAAAGAGCTTATTAGGATAAACAGAATAGATTACATACTAACAGAACCTGAGGGAGAAAAAATTGCCGAGACACTCTCCCAGGATACAGGGGTAAAGCCATTGAATTTTAATACTAATCATAGAAAGACGGGAAAAGATTATATTAATGTCATGAAAGATAACTTGAAAGCCTTATCAACGGCGCTAAAATGTGAAACTAAGAATGCAAAATGAGAAACTTAAAATTGTAGTACCGACAAAAAAGCCTTTAATTTCCATATCTCATGTTACTTATTTTACTAATGGTATAAAAATTCTTGAAGATATTGACTTTGAGATAAATCAAGGCTGCTATTTAGGAATAATCGGTCCAAACGGTGCTGGTAAGACCACCTTGCTAAGGTTAATTCTTGGAATAATAAAACCTAACAGTGGTGAAATAAAAGTTGAGGGAGTTGAACCTGAAGAATATCTTAAGCATGAGCCTATTGGTTATTTGCCTCAGAGAATTTCTCAGACAATTTATGAAATGCCCATAACAGTTGAGGAACTTGTGAGAAGCGGAATAGATAAATACAATAGAGATACTGTGAACTGGGCAATAGATTTATTCAGAATATCTAAATTGAGAAAAAAATCCTTGAAGGAACTCTCAGGAGGAGAACGGCAAAAGGCTTTTTTGGCAAGAGCTCTTGTGGTAAAGCCAAGAATTCTCCTTTTAGATGAGCCTACAACAGGAATAGACGCGAACGCAAAAGACGACCTTCTTGAAATACTTGAGAGATTAAACAGAGAATTTGGAGTATCTATTCTGGTTGTTACACATGATATTGCTACCTTTGCTCATGAATCGAAATGCATACTTTGTTTGAACAAGAGAATGGTTTGCCTCGGTGAACCACAGAGAATTCTAAAAGAAGAATATATGAAATTGCTCTACCCAACAAATACTGTTTTTCCTCATAAGTTATGATCGAAATTTTTGAACTAAATATAATAAAAAGAGCTTTTATAGTGATGAGCCTTATAGCTCCTTTAGCTCCTCTTCTTGGAATATTTCTTCTATTAAGAAGATATGCTTTTTTTGCTGATACCCTTGCCCATGTTGGCTTTCTTGCTTTAGCTTTAAGCGTATTTCTTGGGCTTAACTCTTTAATATTATTGATAGCATTGAGCATAATTGTTTCTCTATCTGTTGAGCAACTACGATCACAGGGAAAGCTTCCTGCTGAAGGTTCCTTATCTTTCTTTCTCTATTCTGGAGTTGCCCTATCTGTTCTTTTCATCACCTTTTCTGGTAAGTCAGGCTCTGTAATGAGTATACTTTTTGGAAGCCTCTCTACTGTCACAAGAGAGGATATTTATATTATTCTGGCTGGTGCTTTATTTTGTCTTTTCTTTCTAATAAAATATCATAAAAAAATGTTAAACCTTTGTATAGATGAAGAACTTGCCCATGCTTCTGGGATTAATTTAGCTAATCTTAAAATAATCTTTGCTTTAACAGTAGCCCTGTCTATATCTATCTCAATAAAAACTATGGGAGCTTTATTAATAGGTTCTCTAATGATTATTCCTCCATTAAGCGCTATGCAGATATCAAAGAGTCTGAGGTCAACGGCGATTTTATCAGTAATCTATTCAGTTTTTTCTGCTTATTCAGGAATTTTTCTATCATACTATTCAGGTATTCCCCTTGGTGCATCAATATCTGTAATTTTAGTAGGAATATTTATTTTTTCGTTTATAGTAAAGATTTTTAAATGAGTACAAACTATTATTGATCCTTCTTGTCGTTGTTCTTTTCTTTATCCTTTTTCTTTTGTAATTCAGACATTTCATCAAGTTTTTTCATTACAATGTAGTTTAAGGTTCCTTCTGGATAGTTTCCATCTGGTTGTAATTCACCTGCTTTCATATCTGTTAGTATTTCAAGCCCTTCTTCTACATATTCAATAGCGTAAATATGGAATTTGCCTTCTTCAATTGCCTTTTGTATTTCTTCTTTTAGCATAAGGTGTCTTATATTTCTTTTAGGAATTATTACCCCATGACTTCCGTCAAGTCCTCGAATTTTGCAAAGTTCAAAAAATCCCTCAATTTTTTCATTTATTCCACCAACTGGTTGCACTTCACCTCTCTGGTCCATTGAACCTGTTACTGCAATATTTTGCTTTAAGGGAATTTCAGCAATACTACTTAAAAGGGCATAAAGTTCAGCACAGGTTGCACTGTCACCCTCTATCATCTCGTAAAGTTGTTCGAAAGTTAAAGAAGCGCTAAGGCTAATTGGTTTTTTTATCGCATACTTACTCCATAGATAGCTTGAAAGAATCATTATTGCCTTTTCGTGAATTTTACCCGACATTTTTGTTTCTCTTTCAATATTTACGATGCCCGCCTTACCTAGATAAACTCTTGCAGTAATTCGTGAAGGTTTGCCAAAACTATAGTCTCCAAGGTCAAGTATTGCGAGTCCATTAATCTGTCCTACCTTGGTTCCGCTGGTTTCAACAATTAGAACATCTTCAATAATTAACTCTCTAAGTTTTTCCTCTATACTGGCAGACCTATAAACTCTTTGTTCGAGAGCCTTAAGTACATGGGTTGATTCAACTATATTTTTGCCATCTTTTTTAGCCCAGAAATGGGATTCTCTAACAAGATCTGCTATGGAACTAAATTGAGTGGAGAGCTTTTCTTGATGTTCAGCAAGTCTTGAACCATATTCAACAATTTTTGCTACCGCAGAGCGATGGAAGGGTAAAAGTTCCTCTTCTTTTTGACAAAGAGCCACGAATTGGGCATATTTTTGTATGTTTTTTTCATTTCTTGGCATGCGGATATCAAAATCAGCTTTTACTTTGAAAAGTTCTTTGTATTCATCGTCATAATTATAGAGCAAATAATAGAGGAAGGGTGTTCCTGTTAGAATGACTTTTACATTAAGTGGTATTGGTTCTGGTCTAATAGTAGAAGTGGTTATGAGTCTGTATTGTTCCCACACATCTTCAATTCGTATTTCTTTGTTTCTTAGTGCTCGTTTTAGGGAATCGTAAGAAAAAAGATTTTTTAATAATGCTAAGGCATCTATAACAATATAACCTCCATTTGCCTTATGGAGAGAGCCTGGTTTTATCATAGTGAAATCGGTGATAGCCATTCCATATTGAATTTTATACTCTATGCTTCCAAAAAGGTTTAGATAAGTGGGATTAGGCTCATATATAACAGGAGCGCCTTCTGTATTAGAATTATCAACAATAATGTTAACAGTATATTTGACGAAGGACACTTCTCTGGGTAATTTTATGAATGGTGGCACAGGTGGAGCTACTTCTTCCTGCATCTTAAAATCTTGAATATTATTTAGTATATCTTCCTTTACAGCATCAAAGTATTGTTTTATTTTATCATTGTAAGAATATTTATCTTTTAAATCTTCAATTGGTTGTTCTATGACCTCAAGAGCAATCTGACGCTCTAACTTTATGAGCATCTCTTTAACCATCTTATCTGCTTCACGAACTGCTCTTACTACGTCATCAAGCTTTTCCTGAAGCATCTTACCAAGTTCGTCAATTCGTTTTCTTGTATCATGGTCAAGAGCCTGAAATTCCTCTTCAGTAAGAGGTTCTCCATCTCTTTTTATGGGTACAATTATAAGTCCTGCAAGGGCTTTTCTTATTGAAAAACCTTTATTTCTTGCTTCTTCCTCTATGGCTGAAAACCATTCCTTTTGCTTTTGCTGAAAGTCTTCAAGTATTTTATTTCGCTGTTTATCATATTCCTTAGATTCAAAAGCCTTAGGAATTTCGGTTTTAAGGGTGCTGATAAGATTTTCCATATCCTTTTGGAATTCTTTTGCTTTACCAGCAGGAAGGCTTACAGCAATAGGAGCATCGGGTTTTTTGAAATTATATAGATAACACCAATCAGGTGGTACAGGTTCGCTTTTTACTTTCTCTGACAACAGTGTTCTTATTGCGCGCATTTTCCCAGTGCCTTGAGCACCTAAGGCGTATATATTGAATCCCTTTGCTGGCAGATTTAAACCGAAATCAAGAGAAGCTATGGCTCTTTCTTGTCCAATTGTGCCAATTAGAGGTTGCTCTTCTTGAGTTGTTTCAAATTTAAATAAGGACTCGTCACATTTTTTATATGTATCTTGGGATTTTAGCTTTAGTATCATAGATTCTACCCCCTTACTAATTTTTTTATTATACCACTTTCAGATAATATAAGAGTTTAATTGACAAAATAATTTGTTAAGATTTATTCTTAAACTATGATTTAAAAAATATTGGAGGTAATGATGGCAGAGGGTATTTTGGAATTAACAACTTCATCATGGGAAGTGGAAGTATTAAATTCTAAAGGTGTAGTAATGGTAGATTTCTGGGCACCCTGGTGTGGTCCTTGTAGAATTATAGCTCCAACTATTGAAGAGCTTGCTAAGGAATATGCTGGTAAGATCAAAATAGGTAAACTTAATACCGATGAAAACCCTGAAGTAGCAACTCGCTATGGAATTATGGGTATCCCTACTATTATGTTTTTCAAGGATGGACAAAGAGTTGATCAAATAGTAGGTGTAGTACCCAAGTCTACCTTGAAGAGCAAATTAGATAATCTTTTGAATGTTTAAGTTGTGAAAAAAATAGTAATAACCCTTTTACTATTTCTTTTCCTTTTTTCAAATGAGGGGCAGGGAGCATTAAAGAAGGGTGACTCTGCCCCAGATTTTAACATAACAGGAATAGACAGTAACTCTTTAAATCTTTATAAATTTAAAAGCAAGGTTATTTTAATAGAATTTTTCTCTACAAAATGTTTTGCCTGTGATATGGTTATTCCTGATATAAATCGATTGAGAGAGAAGTTCTCTGAAGATCAACTTGCAATAATAGGTGTCTTGTTCAGTGATGAGATATCAACTTCTATAAAACTTCATGAATTTTCAAAGGATAGGGGAATAAAGTATCCAATTTTTTTCACAGATACAAAATATAAAAAGCTTTACAATATTTTTGGATTTCCAAATTTTTTTATTCTCAATGAAAGGAAAGAAATAATTCAGATATACAGAGGAATAACAAGAGATACCTTTGGACTCTTAAATAAAGATATAGAGAAGCTTCTTAACAAAGGAGGCAAATAGGTGTTTGAATCATTATCCGATAAATTAGAAGCTATATTTAAAAAACTCAAAGGAAAAGGGATTCTTAAAGAGGAAGACGTTGACTCAGCATTAAAGGAGATAAGAATAGCCTTACTAGAAGCGGATGTTAACTTCAAAGTAGTAAAGTCTTTTGTCGATAGAGTTAGACAGAAGGCAATTGGACGAGAAATTCTTGAGAGTCTCTCACCGGCTCAACAGGTTATAAAAATTGTGTATGATGAACTCTGCGAGCTTCTTGGCGGAAGTAGCTCAAAAATTTTATTAAATCCAAATCCTCCAACAGTTTTAATGATGGTAGGATTACACGGTTCTGGTAAAACCACCTCTGCTGCGAAGCTTGCACTTATGTTTAAGAAAGAAGGAAGAAGACCGATGCTTGTTGCGGCAGACTTGCAAAGACCTGCGGCTATAGATCAGCTTATTACGCTCGGCAAAGCAATAGACATTAAAGTTTTTCATTCCTATGAGATTAAAGACCCGAGAGAACTCTGTAAGGAAGCTATTAGGGTTGCTAAAATAGACCGAATGGACCCATTAATAGTTGATACAGCCGGTAGAATGCATGTAGATGATGAGCTAATGGATGAGCTAAAGGATGTGAAAGAAATTTTACAACCTAAGGAAGTTCTATTTGTAGCAGATGCCATGACCGGTCAGGATGCCGTAAATATTGCAAAAAGTTTCAATGAAAAGATAGGAATAGATGGCGTAATTCTTACAAAAATGGACGGTGATGCAAGAGGTGGAGCAGCTCTATCAATTAAAGAAGTTACAGGTAAGCCAATAAAATTAATAGGAACAGGAGAAAAGATTGAAGCTCTTGAGGAATTTCATCCTGATAGAATAGCAAAAAGAATACTTGGTATGGGTGATGTTATCTCTCTAATAGAGCAAGCCCAAAAAGCTTTTGATCAGAAAGAAGCGGAGAAATTAAAGGAAAAAATTGATAAAGAGAGTTTTACCTTCGATGATTTAAAAGAGCAGATAAGAAAAATGAAGAAAATGGGTCCTCTTGAAAATATTCTATCTATGCTTCCGGGAGCCAATAAACTGATGAAGGATATTAAAATTGACGAAAAGGAGTTTGTAAGAGTTGAAGCAATTATAAATTCTATGACTCCTGAGGAGAGAAAAAATCCAAAAATTATTAATGCAAGCCGAAGAATCAGAATAGCTAAAGGAAGTGGTACCACTGTTACAGATGTAAATAGACTTATCAAGCAATTTAATGAGATGAAGAAGATGATGAAAAAAATGAAACAAGGCAAAGGATTTAAATTGCCAAAAATATTTCCCTTCTGATATCTCTTTTCTCTAAATTTCTAAAATATAAAACTCCTTAAAGTACAGAAAAATCCTAATGTAAATCTGAGAATTATCAAAGGCATTTTAGTATCTAAATTATTTTTATATTGAAAATTAAAAAATAACTATGAAAAAAAGAATAAATGAAAGCAAATGTTAAATATTTGCTAATTTTAAGCTTAAATAGTCTATATTCTCCTATTTTAGCTCTTGCTTAGAAATTAAAAATCCAGTTATATTAGCACTCGATAGGGTTAGTTGCTAATAATCATAAAAATCTAATAGAAGGAGGGAGAATATGAAGATTAAACCACTTAAGGACAGAGTTGTAGTAAAGTACTCTTCAGAGGAGCTCGAGAAAACACCAGGGGGTATTTACGTCCCAGATGTAGCAAAAGAAAAGCCTCAGAAAGGTACTGTAGTTGAAGTAGGCTCTGAAGTGAAAGAGGTTAAAGTTGGTGACACAGTGCTTTTTGACAAGTATGCAGGTTCAAAGATTAAGGTTGATGATGTGGAGTATCTTATAATCAAAGAAGAAGAAATTCTTGGTATTGTAGAAAAATAAAAATTTTTAAAAGGAGGATAGCATATGGCAGGAAAGCAGTTAATCTTTGGTGATGCAGCAAGGCAGGCTGTATTAAAAGGCGTAACAATACTCACAGATGCAGTAAAAGCAACATTGGGACCAAGAGGAAGAAATGTGGTTATTGACAGAAAATTTGGCTCACCCAATGTAACAAAAGATGGTGTTACTGTAGCAAAGGAAATAGAGCTTAAAGAACCCTTTGAAAACATGGGGGCTCAGCTTGTCCGCGAAGTTGCTTCCAAAACTTCAGATGTAGCTGGTGATGGAACAACTACAGCAACTGTACTCGCTTATGCAATCTACAAAGAAGGTCTCAAATACGTTTCAGCTGGCGCTAATTCAATGGACCTTAAAAGAGGAATTGACAAAGCAGTAGAAGCAGTAGTAGAGGAACTTAAGAAGATTTCAAAGCCTGTAGTAGATAAAAAAGAAATTGCTCAGGTTGGAACTATCTCTGCAAACAATGATTACTCCATTGGTGAGTTGATTGCTGAAGCAATGGACAAGGTAGGGAAAGACGGCGTTATAACAGTTGAAGAAGCAAAGGGAATGGCTACAACCCTTGATATAGTTGAGGGAATGCAGTTTGACCGTGGATATATTTCTCCCTATTTCATTACAGACCCAGAAAGACTTGAGTGTATATTAGAGGATGCTTTTGTTTTAATACATGACAAGAAAATCTCAAGCATGAAAGACCTTCTCTCCATTCTTGAGCAGATTGCGAGAATGGGAAGACCCCTCCTCATTATTGCAGAGGATGTGGAAGGCGAGGCTCTTGCCACTTTAGTAGTAAACAAGCTTCGTGGAGTGCTTCAGGTTTGTGCTGTTAAAGCTCCTGGATTTGGCGAGAGAAGAAAGGCAATGCTTGAGGATATTGCCATTCTCACAGGCGGGACAGTAATATCTGAGGATATTGGTTTAAAACTTGAAAATGTTAAGATAGAAGACCTTGGAAAAGCAAGAAAAATAATTGTTGACAAGGACAATACCACTATTGTTGAAGGAGCAGGAGATCCTCAGAATATTCAGGCAAGAATTAAGCAGATTAAAGTTCAGATTGATGAGACCACCTCTGATTATGACAGAGAAAAGCTTCAGGAGCGTCTTGCAAAGCTTGCAGGTGGTGTGGCAAGAATAAATGTTGGTGCTGCAACTGAAGCAGAGATGAAAGAAAAGAAGGCAAGAGTTGAGGATGCTTTAAATGCGACCAGAGCTGCTGTTGAGGAAGGAATTGTGCCTGGTGGTGGAGTAGCACTTCTTAGATGTCAGAAAGCACTCAAGGGTCTTAAGCTTGAAAATCATGACCAGCAGCTTGGTGTAG
>FQKF010103466.1_pt1 | contig 10677 bp, 7 predicted proteins | sample 1504521 | NCBI WGS metagenome assembly FQKF01 (sample SAMEA4475357, study PRJEB15587) | soil metagenome | biome: Soil; feature: Field | place: India | collected 2015-03-11 | depth 0 m
GATTAAAAAAAACAATAAAATTGCAAATTATGAGCACGAATAAAAGAATCGCATTGGTAACCGGAGCTACCGGTGGTCTTGGAACTGCCATGTGTAAAAAATTGCATCAGGATGGATATATCGTAGTCGGAAATTATCACACCAAAGAAAAAGCAGAGAAGTGGATGGAAGAACGTAGAAAAGAAGGCATGAATATTCAATTGTTTTATGGTGATGTAAGCAATTTTGAAAGCACAGCCAACATGATTAAAGAAATCGAGGAAAAAGTGGGACCCATTGATATTTTGGTTAACAATGCAGGAATTACGCGCGATTCACGATTAATAAACATGAAACCGGAGGATTGGTATGCGGTAATCAATACAAATTTAAACAGTGTTTTTCACTGTACGAAAAATGTTATTGAAGGAATGATTAAAAGAAATTTCGGAAGAATTATAAATATTTCATCGGTCAACGGCCAAAGAGGGCAGTTTGGTCAAACCAATTACAGTGCTGCGAAAGCCGGAATGCATGGTTTTACCAAATCGTTGGCCATGGAAGTGGCTAAATACGGAATTACGGTTAATACGATTTCTCCCGGTTACATTGCCACGGATATGGTGATGGCTGTTCCGGAAAAAATCTTAAATCAAATCGTTGCTCAAATTCCAATGGGACGCTTGGGCGGTACACATGAAGTGGCTTACCTGGTTAGTTTTCTGGCCAGCGAAGAAGCAAATTTTATTACCGGAGCTAACTACAGCATAAACGGCGGTCAGCACGTTTATTAATTATTCAGCATAATTGGCATAACCAGCATAAGCATTTCTTCGGAAGGATGGGAATTTGAACCGGGCAGTACTATTCCCGCTCTGGCAGGAGAACTCATCTCAATTATGGCTTCTTCAGAATCAATATTATTTATCAGTTCAATCAAATATCTGGAGTTGAAACCAATCTCGATGTCATCTCCTTTATAAGTACAAGTTAATACCTCGTGTCCTTCATTGGCGTAATCACTGTCTTCGGCTCTTATTTCTAATTGACTGCCGGATATTTTAAATCGTACAAGATGAGTTACTTTATTGGTAAAAACATGTATTCTTCTCAAAGCTCCCAATAAATTGGCCTTATCAATTTTTAAAATATTCGGATTGTTTTTGGGAATAACGGCTTCATAATTGGGGTATTTACCTTCAATGAGCTTGCAAATGAGTTTGGATCCGGAAAAACTAAATTCCGCATGTTTTTCTGAAAACGCTATTTGTACCGCATCATCAATACCGGAAAGCATATTTTTTAATGTATTCAGCGGTTTTTTGGGAAGTATTATACTGCCTTGAATTTCATTTCTAACATCTTTGCGGGTGATTTTTACCAATTTATGGGCATCGGTGGCCACAAAAACGGCTTCATTTTCATTGAATGAAAAATAGACCCCGTTCATTGTTTGGCGTATATCATCATTACTGGCTGCGAAAATGGTTTTTTCAATACAATGAAGCAATATATCGGACTTAATGATGGCTTGATTTTGGGCATTTACCTGTGAGGGGCTGGGAAAATCCTGCGGGTTTTGGCAACTGATGGTATAATCTCCGTTTTCTGTTTTGATTTTACATAACAATTTCTCTTCATCAAATAATATATGGAGTGGTTGTTCGGGAATATTACTCAGAATTTCTTGTAAGGTTTTAGCAGGTACTGCTAATAAACAGGCTTCCTTAACTTCGGCTTGTATGGTAGTATAAACCGAAGTATCCATATCGCTGGCAAGTAAGTACAAAGAATTTTTTTCTGCTTTAATTAGAATGCATTCCAAAATGGGTACCGGGCTGTTCGGATTTATTATCGTAGATAGCGATTTGACAGTTTTAAGCAACGACTGACAAGAAATGATAATTTGCATAGTTTTTTTGCCAACAAATTTAGGGTTCGACAGAAAGTAAACAAAAGTATTGGTATGAACTTTTAAATTTTTTTTAACAGTTCCTAGGGCTTATTAAAATAATCATAGTTCACGAAAAATTTACCAAAAAAGAAATATTGAGCATAAGCAAAAATATCTTGTCCGTCGGTTGATTTTTTTCGAAGGTAAAATCGATCGGGGTCATACTTAAACATTGCTTTAAATTCTTCATCTTTATTGGCTTCTACCGGTCTGCGGTAACAAAGAAATTCTTCTTTCTTTCCAGTATTCTTCTCAATTAATATCGTACGGAAAGGAGATCCTTTTCTTATTAGAGAATCTGAAATGTTTTTGTCCACGTCTGAAAAATATAATTCAATATAAAAAGCTGTGAAATACGATAAATATTGTTTTAATTTAAATTCTGTAAAGGTTAAGGGTAAGCCTTTTATACTTTCTACTTTGAATCCTTTATTATCTTTGTTAATTATCACAAAGGATGAGTCGGGGTATTCATGATTTATCATGGTTATTTTTTGTATCTGACCGGGAACGGAACTAAATATTTCGGTTGATCTCCAAAAATTTTCTTTTGTGATGTATCGCGGAGAAAGAAATCCCACGAAACCCGGTATTCCCGTAACGAAAGGGTTTTCATAATTTTTATCTTCTTCATTTTCATAGGAAAGTAACATATAGGTACCTTGTCCGTCAGGCGTTTCGCCGCCCAAATAATATTTTTTAATACATCTTTTTTTATTAAATATTTCCACTTTAATGGCACTGTGCGAGAGCGTTCTGAAAACCAATTCCCGTTGTGACTTCGGAACCGGATAAAAAACCTCAACACGTTTGATAGCTTCCATCAGATTATAGTATGCATCCGGACGGATCGGATATTTTCCGTTCACGATCCATCCGGAGTCGGTTCTGACTAATTCTGAACGATTTTTTTGTTTGTCCGTGATGACAATTTTATAAATAGCAGCCGTATCCTTTACGGCAAAATCACGTTCATCTTTGCTTATGGTAGAGGGTTGAGAAATAAATTTAAAAACATACCAAGCTAAAGCTAAAGCCAATAGAAATATGGCAACAATAAATATGTTTTTTTTCATTGAATGGAATTAATTGGTATATTCTCTTTGAGATTCAAAGAGCGAGCCTGCTAAGGAATGAATTTTTAAGCTGACCTCAAATCCGCCCATGTATCTTGATGCCAGTCTGTAGGCAGATATGTTGAAGTCATAGGCCAAACCAATACTGAATTTTCCGCCTTCATAAATCAATTTTGGAATCAGCGCATCATCGCTTCTGTAAAATAATCCGAATCCTACGTAAGTTCTGGAGTATTGACCGGTAAATTTCGTACCTCCCTTCATTTTAAATTTTAAGTAAGAACCTCCAATGATTTCTCTGAACGGGTTTTGATATTGGAATAAAAAGGAAGGCGCAATATTAGTTCGGGAATCTACGATATCAAATGATGCGCTGTAATAAACCGACCAACGTATGGGAAGCCTGGAATTATTTTCCGCAAAAAAATCTTGCATGGGGCGATTGATGTGGTAGGCTGCAACTCCGGCCCGCATCCACCACAAATCATCCTGGTCATTATCGGGAATTAAATTTTGAAAATAATAAGCAATCCCGGCTCCCACATCGGTAGTCGTAAAGGGTCTGAAGAAAACGTTTTCTCCGTTGGGCCTGTCTTTATCTATTTTGTTTCCGTCAAATTGGGAAGCAAAGGTTAATTTTTGATAATTGGCATTGGTATTCAATGCACCTCCGCATATTCCGGCACTCATACTGTGTTTTTTATTCAATTTTAAAACGCCGCTGAGATGAACCAGAGCATTTAATCTCCTGAAGGCAGCAAATCCTGCTCTGTCTTGAAAAATGGTACCGCCGATCCCCATAAATGCATTTCTCTTTTTGTTTTTGAAAAGCCCTCCATCCACACTCAAAAAAACGGTTTGAAAAGCTTTACCCATAGCAGCCCATTGATCTCTATACATGACTCCGGCTCGGAAGTATCCGTTGAAAAAACCTGCATGTGCCGGATTAATCATTAAAGCCGACTCATTGAATTGCGAGAAATGAACATCTTGTGCCCAAATAACGAATGTGAAAACAAAAAGAAATTTTATTATTACTTTTTTCATCTTTATCGAATTAAAGTGATATTCCCTTTTAAAGTAACGGGTTCATTGAAATAGTTCCTGTAGGTTACCAAATAGGCATAGACACCGGCAGGGCAGGGTTCTCCTTTATAGGTTCCGTCCCAACCCTCGTTGGGGTCATTGGATTTATAGAGTTCTTGCCCCCAACGATTCCAGATGCGCATTTCAAACTCCTTACCAAATCGGCCGCTTCCCAGTATTTTAAAAACATCATTCAAACCATCGCCATTCGGAGTAAAACCGGTAGGCAAAACCGCCTCATTTTTCTTATCGGTAAATACGGCCACTACTTCCTCACCCAAAAAACTGAAATTTATTCCAATAGAGTCGAGGGTAAGCGGACGTTGATTGGCTTCCTGATAATTTTTTAATTCCCAATGAGAAAACACAAAGGAGGTATCGGCCGGTATGGCTTTGAAAGTCATTAGTCCGCTGTAATATTGACCGTTCCATTTGTAATAAGGCAAAACAATGGTATTTAGTTTCACAAAGCCTGCACCTTCGGGTCGAACATCTACCGAAATAGGATTCGGTCCCTGTAAGCCGTAACACCCGAATTGATTAAAAGCGTTTTTCATGAATTTGCATCTTGCTTCAATGGCTCTTTTTAAAACTGCCATATTGGTATCCCAGCTATCGGGTTGAGTTGCAAATAATCCCGGAAAAGGAGGACGACCAGGATCCTCGTGGTCTTTCATGGCAGTTCTGTATAAGGTATTCAGGTTGTTCCAATGCTTGATCAGTTCATCACAACTAAGAGGACCGTTGAGTAAATCTTGATAGCGTATCAGATAATTTTGTCTGAATTCCGGAGAGCCTACGTTGCTTTTCATCAATTTATCAAAAATAATTCCCTGCCCGTTATAAGCATTTACACTCAGCGGATAACTGGGTTGCTGAACAGCGCAAGGACTGGTACTGGGGTTGTTATAAGCCAAAGTATTGGAGGCCACTGCCGTGAACTGAAAAATAGCCGGAACATTCCACAAATAATGATGCCATTTTCCGCCATCGGTTAGGGTATTGGTTCCCTTCGCAAATGCAATATTATAATTAAACAAGTTACTGTTCTGAGCAAAACTGTTCAAGATGGTCCAGTCAATGAAATTGGGTATATCCAATCTTTTTTTCAGGTTAGCATAGTTTGTTATGCTGTTCATGGGGAATGCAGTGACGAAATTATATATATTGGTTTTCCAATCATTGGTAACGGTGGAGGTTGCAATGATACCTTCACCGTTGTGATAGAACAATAAGCTACTGTTATCTCTGGGTTGATTCAAGTAATATCTTTCATAGTCCTTATCGTAAGTTTCTTTTAAATTAAATATGCCTGCAAATTGCCCGTTGATATACACATAAATGGGCTTAATGTGCAGGGGATTAACTTTAATATTGTGCTTGGCGGCCAGACTTTGCATAAAAATATCTCTGAGCCCGGTCCCTAAAGATGGGTTGGTGGTGTTGGTTATAGGAGCAGAGTGACTCTCGATATCTCCGCCAAAAATGTGCATAGTGGGAAAAACCGTTCTCGAAGATGTTCCCAGTTCCTGTACGTTGAATATATTGCCTTCAAAGTTGCATCCAAATCCTCTTCGGTCGTCGATATTGATTTCAAAACCCTTTTGAAGGGTTAACCATTCTTCATTAACGGGCTTAGACATTTTGGCATACCCTTCAAACCAAAAGTTTTTATTGTCGAAATATTCCACATGAACCGTTGGTGAACCAACGCCGGTCAAAAACCAATTGATATCAGTGGTGTGAATGGCCACTGAAAGTATGCCAAATTTCGGTTCAAAGTTTTGTTCAACGGGATCATGGAAATACGTATTGGTTTCACAAAAACTTGGGAGATAATTAGACTCGCAATAAGTTGGAGGCGCGGGTGGAGTACTTTTTTTAGGATAAGTAACGGCACGAAACATAGTGGTTTGAACCGGAGGAACGATGAGTGTGGTTTGGTCGATATATTGTTGGGCGGTTCCGGCATTTTGCATGGGGAATGAACCGTCGGTGGTGTACCAAACTTCATAACATGAAGTATCGATGGGCACACCGGGCGCCACAGTATATATTTCAAATAATTGCGAAGGAACATTACTAAAATATTGCGTTTCGGTAAATTTTGGAGTGGGTAAATAATCAATATAATAAACAGTACCGTTATAATTAGAAAAAGTGGGCGTAGTGAAGATACGCCAATTGGATACTCCGATGGCGGTGTAGTTTATACGGCCTCTGGAATGATTTTCTTTGGTTTTTTGAACAAAAACGGAGTCGCGGACAACTCCATTGGGAGCCGTTAATATTAACCATTGATTTTTGCATTGATCAATGGTGAAGTTTGCATGATGGTAATAAATACCGCTTTGCAGTTTGGATTCATCCCGACCGCTTAACCAAATGATGCCATATTGTCCTATTCCGAGTGTAAAAGTGTTTGGAATTCTCCATTTGAAGAGGTTAAAACGATCGTTGCTTAAATACCATCCGCCTAAATTAACCGAAGCGGTATGAGCATTGTAAAGTTCAACCCAGTCGGATTGTTCGAAGTAATTGTCTAAATTACTGAGGGTGGTGTTTGTAACCTGATATTCATTCAAAACAACAGCTACTTGTGATACCTGGGAAAAATAACCTGAGGTAAACAATAGTAAAACTACCCAAAGACTGAGAACTTTCTTCATAAAACTAAAGTAAACAAAGATACAAAAATTTAGATTAAAATAAGGATTTGTAAACACCGGATCGGAATTTTATTCAAGGTCGTTTGTTAATATAAAATGCCTTATTTTTGGCACGGGATGAGCGATTTAATCCGACACGAATGCGGGCTTGCGGTAATGCGCCTGAAAAAAGATTTGGCTTTCTATAAGAATAAGTATGGTTCGGCCCGATACGGACTACACTGCATGTATTTGTTGATGGAAAAAATGATTAATCGGGGGCAAGACGGCGCAGGCTTTGCCAGCATCAAATTGAATACGGAACCCGGAATTAATTACATCGACAGAATTCGCTCGGTTGCACCCAAAGCCGTGCAGGATATATTTCATCAAATCCATCAGGCATACCTTGAAAAAAGAAAAATGGCTCCGGAAGCATCCATTGAACCTGAATGGCAAAAAAAGCATATTCCTTTTTTCGGTGAATTGTTGATGGGGCATCTTCGGTATGGAACTTTCGGCGGTAATTCCATTCATCAATGCCATCCGTTCAGAAAGCAAAGTAATTGGAAAACGAAGAACTTGTTGATTGCCGGAAATTTTAACCTAACGAACGTGGATGAGTTGTTTGAACATTTGGTGGAATTGGGCCAACATCCGCGTGAAAAATCCGATACCGTAACCATTTTGGAAAAAATCGGACATTTTCTGGACAGAGAAAACGAACGCTTGTTTCGTATAGCAAAAGACCAAGGGCATACCAATGTCAACATAAGTTCTTATATCCAGGATCATTTAAATGTAGCTCAAATTTTAAAGGACTCAAGCAAACGATGGGATGGAGGATATGTGATGGGAGGGCTTATTGGTCATGGAGATGCTTTTGTGCTCAGAGACCCCAACGGCATACGTCCGGCTTTTTATTATGAGGATGATGAAGTGGTGGTGGCCGCCAGCGAACGACCGGTTATTCAGACGGTTTTCAATGTTAAAAAAGAAAAAGTTTTTGAAATTCCTCCCGGACATGCATTGATCATAAAGAAAGACGGAAAGGTGCAAGTAGAGGAAATTATTCCGCCGGGTGAAAAGAAAGCGTGTTCTTTTGAACGTATTTACTTCAGCAGAGGCAATGATGCCGATATTTACAAAGAACGTAATGCGCTCGGACGTTCATTGGTTCCTGCCGTTTTGGAATCCGTTGGGGGCGACCTGGAAAATACGGTTTTTTCTTACATTCCGAATACGGCTGAAGTGGCATTCGGCGGATTAATAGAAGGGCTTCATGAATGGAACAACAAAAGAAAGGCAGAATTACTAAAAAATAAAAACCTGACAGAAAACGAGCTTCTGAAAATTCTTTCAGTTTTTCCCAGGATTCATAAAGTGGTTCTGAAAGATGCCAAGCAACGCACTTTCATTACCGATGATGAAAACCGCGACCAATTGGTGAGCATCGTTTATGATATTACCTATGACTCGGTAATACCTTATAAAGACACCTTGGTGGTGATGGACGACAGCATTGTCAGAGGAACCACGTTGAAAAAGAGTATTCTCACCATTCTCTCCCGTCTTGAACCTAAGAAAATCATTGTCGTAAGTTCATCTCCGCAAATTCGGTATCCCGATTGCTATGGTATCGACATGTCTGTTATTAGAAGATTTGTGGCCTTCGAAGCAACGGTTCTGTTGTGGAAGGAAAGCGGAAAGGAAAAAGAATTCAGCCAACTTTACGAAAGAGCATTAAACGAATTGAAAAAGCCGCGGGAAGAGCAAAAAAATATTTTAAAGTTAGTTTATGAACCTTTTTCCAATCAGGAAATAACCCGAAAAATTTCGGAACTCATAAAACCAAAAGATTTTATTCCGGAATTTGAAATCATTTATCAAACGATAGAAGGCCTCCATGCATCCTGTCCTAACCATAAGGGCGACTGGTATTTTACCGGAAACTATCCGACGCCCGGAGGGAATATGGTTTGTAATAAAGCCCTTGTAAATTTTTTTGAAGGCAATGACCGAAGAGCTTATTAATTCAAATAAATTTTTTAATTTGCACAAATTTTAAAATGATGTTGGAACGATGATTAAATCTGGAAATTTTTTTTGGTGCATAATTATTCTCTTATCAAATCACCTATACTCACAAACCATACCTTATCAGGCCATCCTTCGGGATAATTCCGGAAATCCCCTGCCTAACATACAAGCTACCGTTACGGTGAGATATTTTAATAACATATTGAGTAATACTCCTGATTATACAGAATTTTTCCAGGAATCTACCAACGCCTTTGGTTTATTAAATTTAAATTTAGGCTCAGGTACCCCCATAAAGGGGAATTTTACGGATATCACCTGGAACAATGGCCAGGTTGCATTTGAAATTCAGGTTATTACACCAATTACCACCATTCAAATTCCCAAACAAAAGTTCCAGTATGTCCCGTATGCTTTTTATGCAAGAGAGACGGATGAACAGATTAAATCGAAGTGGGATTATAATTTAATTTCGAATGCATTGGTTCCCCAAAATACTTTCTCTAATGCGAATGTGGGAATTGGATTAACCAATCCGGATTCAAAATTGGCCGTAGTTTCCAGCAATACCTCTGTAATTAAGGCAGTTAACAATGGGAATACGAACGGGGTTTCTACTGTATTTGAAGGATTTAATATGAACGGTAGTCCTTTTTCAACCGTATTTTTTGGGGTAAACAACCAGGGATATGGCGGATATTTTATCACAAATGCTAATTCCAATTCGGTGAGCGCCATAACAGGTACTGCCGGAAATGGTGCCAACGGAGTAATCGGTATTTCCCAAAGCACGCTGGGAGCCGGAGTTGTGGGTATTAATAAAAACATAATCAACACATCAGATACTTCAAATATTTCACTGGGCGTTTTGGGAGTATCCAATTCCGGCGCAAAATATTCAAGCGGTGTTCTAGGCATAAATAAAAATAAAGGATGCGGAGTTGTCGGGGTTATTGACTCTCTTACGGGCAATTCGGGTGTTTTGGCCATGGCCGTTAAAGATGCCACAACCGCCAATTCAACGGCATTAAAATCTCTTGCTACCGGAAATGCAATTTCTTATCATGCCATATCAACAGGAACCGGCTTAGCCATACTGGCAAGCAAATCGGGTTCAAACAGCGCCGGCCCTGTTGTGGTTGTGGAGTCAACACCCCAGAATACGGCTTCTCCTTTAATATCAGTTACTCAAAATTCCGCAGTTCCTTCCATGCTTGCCTTTGCTGCGGGTCAAGCCAATGTGTCATTAGAGCTTGCCAATGGCCACATTAAAACCACATCTATTCAAAGTCCAACGCCTTCATGTAACTGTGGGGCTCAAACTATTTACTCACTCGTCCCCGGAAGCACGGATGTGGCCGGGTCTATTTATTTCATGAATACCGGAACAACAACTAATTTCGAATTGATTTTAAACTTTACCAAAAACTATATTTCAAAGCCCGTTGTAATTGTTAACATAAGTTCACCCAATAATTCCCTACTCAATTTCCCCCGATTTTATCTGATTCAACAAAATTCTCCTCCGTATAATAATTTTGGAGTCAGAATTGAGTCGAATTTGATTAATATCAACACCAGCTATTACATTAATTATTTTGTGATTGAAAAAAATTAATTTAAAAAATAAATTATTTTTTTTAATAATTGCGTTTCAACTAAATGCTCAAACGCTTAGTCCCGTTGTAATTAATTCGGCCGGAAGAACGACAACGGTTTCTTCATTAATCGGCACTATATTTTATTCGGATAACGTTGGCGAAACTTTTATTTCTTCCATTTCAAACGGCAGTTTGATTCTTACTCAAGGTTTTCTGCAACCGGAATGGAATAAAGCACCAACCCTATCCTATACAATTGCTCATGTATCCTGTTTGGACAAACGTGACGGGAC
>FQKF010040572.1_pt1 | contig 10653 bp, 11 predicted proteins | sample 1504521 | NCBI WGS metagenome assembly FQKF01 (sample SAMEA4475357, study PRJEB15587) | soil metagenome | biome: Soil; feature: Field | place: India | collected 2015-03-11 | depth 0 m
CGCCACTTACGATGCAATCTGCCCCTCCAACGAGTGCGCACTCGATGACCATCCAGTCGTTAGGATCGCCCACCTCTGGAAAGGCGACGCCACTGAGCAGGACTATTTCTGAAAAATGCTCGACCTCATTCACGACCCGCTGCGCATCTTCTAAAACGTACCCAAACTTAGTCAGGAGTTTCTCCTGAAGTTCACTTAAAATCTGAGGACAGGAGATCGAATGAATACGCGTTAGGCGCGCCAACGCGAGGCGCTGGAACGAAGCACCGCGCGGCGAGAGCAACGCTGAGATGAGGATATTAGTGTCGAACACCACGCGCGGTATTGCTTGCTCAATCTTCATGGAGTATCTCATCCACAAGGCGCTCCCGCTCCTCGTCGCTCAGTGAGTCCCAATCCACGCCGCTTTGGCTTGCCAGCTGGCGTATGGCGTTTTGCCCTTTGCTCGACAGTTCCTGCCAAGTGTTCCACTGAGACAATATCAGGGTAATGGCTATCTCAATCTGCTCTTCAGGTGGCAGAAGACGCGCCTTCTCAAGAATTTCGAGCGACTGAAACGTGTTCATGCCACCATTTTACCTCTACTCACATCCCCACTCCTGTATATTGCTTCAGTCCCTTTCTCCACAGGACATGCGCGACCGCAACGCCTATCAGTACCCACAACGCCTGTATGCCCATTTCCATCCACATCGCATCGCCCTGCAGCTTGCCGATTGCAATCTCCACAGGCACCGCCGTGGTGTAGCGGAACGGAAACACCACCGCCAACGCCTGCAGCCAGGTGGGCATCAGTGAAATCGGGGCGACCCACCCGCTGAGCAGCAACATCGGCGCATAGTAGAGCGAGAACACACTCTGCGTCTCCTGCAGCCAGAACGCCAGTGCCGCCAGCGCATACGCCGTGAAGAACGATACCAAGTGCCCCAGCAGCACACTCAGCCAGAATGCCCAGCCCAAATCAATTGGGCTGAGCGTGGTGAAGCGGCTGTAATACCAGAGTGCTAGCACCGCCACCGGCGCAAACAGTACCATTCGCATCGCCCGCCACGACAGATTCTGTGCCACTAATCGCCATACAATCGGCACAGGGCGCAATAGCCACTGCGATAGATACCCCTCCCGTATCTCCCACGACAAATCCCACATAATATGGCTCACGATGAAGTTCGTGGTAAAGGCAATCATCACGTAGTAGGTCACCATTTCGCCCGGGTTGTAGCCGCCAATCGCCTCGCGCCCGTTGTACGCTGCCAGCCACACCAGCGGCATCACGAGGCAGTGCACTACATCGGTCAGCATCCAGATGAACGCGCTGGCGCGATAGGCGATACTGTCAGCGATGTGTATCCTCAGCAAGGCAAGTACTTTGGACGCGAGCGAACCCATCGATGCTAATTGTACCTGCGCAAGGTATACTCTCCCATGATTGGAGGAGACAGGCGATGCCGTACATCACCGAATCAGGTAAGAAACTTATCACGGTCATTCCCGGCGACGGGATTGGACCCGAGTGCGTGAACTCCGCTTTGAAGTTACTGCAGGCTGTGAATGCCCCCATCGAGTACGAAGTTCGCGAGGCGGGCGCAAGCGTATTCAAGAGAGGCATCGAATCGGGCGTGCCACAGGAGACCATCGAATCGATTCGCAAAACGCGTGTGGTGCTAAAGGGTCCCCTTGAGACGCCCGTCGGCTATGGCGAAAAAAGTGCGAACGTGACCCTGCGCAAGCTCTTCGAGACCTACGCGAATGTACGCCCCGTACGCGAGTTCCCGAATGTGCCCACCCCCTACAGCGGGCGCGGTATCGACTTAGTGGTCGTGCGCGAGAATGTGGAGGATCTGTACGCGGGCATCGAGTATATGCAGACCCCTGGCGTAGCACAGACGCTGAAAATCATCTCGCGCAAGGGCAGTGAGAAGATAGTGCGCTTTGCGTTCGAGCTTGCCCGTGCAGAAGGGCGCAAGAGAGTCCACTGCGCTACCAAAGCGAACATTATGAAGTTTGCCGAGGGTATGCTCAAGCGCACCTTCGAGGAGATCGCGCCCGAATACCCCGACATCGAGGCGAACCACATCATTATCGACAACAGCGCGCACCAGCTGGTGAAACGCCCGGAACAGTTCGAGGTGATTGTGACCACCAACATGAATGGCGACATCATCAGCGACTTAACCTCCGCGCTGGTGGGCGGGCTGGGCTTTGCGCCGTCGGCGAACATCGGCAACGAGGTGGCGATTTTCGAGGCGGTGCACGGTTCTGCGCCCAAGTATGCAGGTAAGAACGTGATTAACCCAACCGCCGTGATTCTTTCGATGGTGATGATGCTGCGTTATCTGGAGGAGTTCGAGGCGGCGGCGACCATAGAGAACGCCCTGCTTTACACCTTAGAAGAGGGCAAGGTGCGCACAGGCGATGTGGTGGGCTACGACAAGGGCGCGAAGACCACCGAGTACACCGACGCGATTATCGCGAACTTGGGCAAGAAGCCCAGCACCGTGCAGGTGCGCGACTATCGCACGATTCAGCTGCCCCAAGTTCCGCCCGACCCTGTGTTTGTGCGTCCGAAGACACGCCGCGTAGTGGGCGTGGACATCTTCGTGGAGACCGACCTTTACCCGGAACCGCTAGGGCAGGCGCTGGAGCAGTTAGCGGCCGAGTCGCCGTTCCGGCTCAAGATGATTTCCAGTCGAGGCACGAAGGTATACCCGCCGATGGGCGCAATTACTGATGTGGTGGACCACTATCGCTGCCGCTTCCTGCTGCGCGACGAGTCGGGCGATACAACTGATGCGCAGATTTTAGAGCTGATTGGGCGCGTGGGCAGTCGCTTCCGCTGGATGCATATCGAGAAGTTGCAGGAGTTTGACGGCGCGATGGGTTACACCAAAGCTCAAGGTGAGGATTAATCGCAGGCGCGCCCCTGCCCGTTAGGCAGGGGCGCAGGAAAACTACTTCTTTCGGCGGCGTAGCCCCAGCAAGCCGGCAAGCCCCGCGCCGAGTGCGATCATGCTGGCAGGTTCAGGCGCAACTATTTTCGCCGAGCCGCCACCCACCAGTCCCTGCAGGTGAATCATCGCACTGATGTTCTGTCCTGCAAAGTCCGCCTCCGAGACGCCAAACAGCTTGAAGCTGGAAGTTCCGCCAGGCAGCAACCGCTGGGTAGGCGGGGATAGCTTAAATTTGATAGAAGCGTTGAAGCCCAACCCCGCGTCCGTGTAACCCCCGAAACCGCTGATGCTAGTGACATAAGGGTCGCCTGAGAAGAACAAACTCGTGGGGGCGGTGTTGAACTTGAGATTCAGCTCGCTGATGAACTGCCCCGACGCGCTGGTAGGACTATGCATCAAGGTCACTAACACGCCCCCCGAGATGTCTTGAATCGTCATCGTCGCCCACGGAGCGGCGCCGCCAGGCGTACCACCAGTGTGAATCGTGTTGAACACAAAGCTTGTCGTGGCGTGCGTGCTTGCTGTCAGCAGACCCGTTGCAAAACAAACCATTAAGCACATCTTAAGTCGTTTCGTGACAACCTCATGTAATTATTTAATGTGGAATTTCCAATCCCAAATGGATTTCAAAGAAAGTCCCACACAGTCAGCCCAAGCAACTGCTGTGGACAGACGCTGAGGAGATAGACTGCAACTTGTCTGCCAAGGTTGCCCAAGAAGAACAGCATTATTACGAGGTTTTGGGGAAAAGCCCGTATTTACTCTGTTTCGTACACCTTCCCTTGAATATCTGGCGTGGTACTGGCGTTGGCAGGCTCCTTCGGTGGAGGGGGAGGCAACTCACTTGCTTCGGCTGGAGACTCTGGCAGCTCCAGAAAGTCCGACTCACCGTAGAAGAAGTAGAGCAAGCGTTCGATGATGATCTTAAGGGTAGTCGCCACAGGCACAGCCAGCAACATTCCCCAGATGCCCCAGTTCGAACCCACGACTATCGCAATTAGCGCGCCCAACGGACGCAAGCCCACCGCCCCGCCCAACAGACGGGGAGTAATCAGCAAGTCGAAGATGTTATTCACAATCATTGCGCCCAGTACCACGACAATCGCGTGCCAGAGCGTGGGCGGTGAGAACAGAAACAACACAGGATGCGCCCCGCCGAAGATGAGGGTGAACACGAACGCGCTGAGTGCAATCAGGAACGCGCCCAAATAGGGAATAGGATACAAAATCGCCGCCAACACCCCCAACAGCACAGGGTTCGGTGCCCCTACCAACCAATAAAATAGCATACTCACTGCGCCATAGGTCAGCGACGCGGTCACGATGCCACGAATGTATCGGAAAAAGAGCGTGCCAATCTCGCTCATTAGCTGGCGCACGGCAGCGCGCTGCGCTGGCGGCACCATAAACAGAAAACTTTTCTGCAGGCTCGGCATGTCCAGTAGGAAGAAATACGCACTCATCGGGATAAGTATCAGCCAAATGGCACGGGAGAGGAATCCCAACAATGCGCCCAGGAAAGTATTGAGGTAGGCAGCAGCGTTGTCGAGGAGTACATCCTTGGCACGTTCCTGAAAACGGCTGGTGAGTTCCTTGGCTAACGCGCCGGGTTCGGTGGACAGTCCCAGTCGGGTGAGCAGCTCGCTACTCCGCCGTACCCAACCCTGTCGCGCGGTCAGCTCTTTTTGAAGATATTCCTCTGCTTGGCGTGTCCATCGGTTAAGAATCGACGTCAAGGCATCGGTCTCAGGTGCGGAGCTTGCGCTCTGCGAAGGGGGTTCGGGCGATTGGTCTGCTATCGCTTGCGGTGGAGGTGGCGACTTGGGTGGAGTGTTCTCCGTCGATTGAGGCGGCAGCGACTGTGTCGGGGTGATTTCTGCTGCAGTCGGGGCAGGCGGTTCGGGTTTCGGTTGCGGGAAAACTTTGATAATTGCTCGTGCCTGAGCGTAGAAGGCGGGGGCAAGCATTAAGCCCAACCCAAGCGTCAACAATAAGAATGCGAGAAACACATTCAGAATGGCACGCCCGCGGGAATACCCTTTGCGACACAGGGCTTCCACGAACGGGTTGAGCAGTAGCGCGATGACACCCCCTATTAAGAACGGGATAAGGGATGCACGCACGATATAAAGGAAATACAGGGCAGCGGCGACAACCGCTGCCCAGCCCAGGAATCGCCACATGGCTGCTTAGGCTTCGTCGGGGGCGATTTCTTCGGCAACTTCGTGCGCTTTGCGGCTCACGCGCTCGCGCAGGTTGCGCACAGTCTCGCCACCGCGCTCGGCGACCTGGTGGCTCAGCTCGCGCACTTTCTCAGTCAGGTCGTGGAGCTTGTGCCCGATTTCACCGCGCACCTCCTCGCCCGACTTCGGCGCGAACAGCAGCCCAATCACCGCGCCAATCAGCACGCCCAGTCCGATTCCCGCCAGTAAGTACAGCACGCCACTGCGTTCATCTTGGTTCTGCATGGTTATCCCTCCTTGTGTGTGGTTGCCTCCCCGTTTGGGATGCGCTCCGCCAGCTGTGGGGCGGAATTCTCACTTGTGGCACGGGTGTCCCCACCTGTGTGAAAATCATTCGGGGCACTGGTAGGAGCACCGATGTGCAATTCGCGTGGCGGTGTAGCCTCTTCACCATCTTGCTGGGGCAGGAAGCCTAAGCCACGTGTGCTGTCGTAAATCGTGTTGCGCTTGGGCTGGAATCGCTTCTCCAGTTGCTGGTTGAGCAGCCTGCCGCCCAGTTTGAGGCTCTGATGCATTAGTCTGCCCAGCGCGCGGGCGGTCTTTTCGGGTAGGCGTCGCACCTTTGCGCCCACTGCGTCGGCGACCTCCAGCTTGTGGCGCAGGTTGTCGCTCACGATGTGCAGGTTCTCCACCGTCTCCGCTGCCTCGTGCAGGGCGCGCTCGGCTTCCTTGAGCGTTTGGGTTGCGCCATGCAAGGTGGGTATCAGCTCGTCCAACACCTGCACCACACGCCCATTGATTTCGTTCACCTGTCGCTGCAACTTGGGCAGCTCGCGTTTGGCGACAATCAGCAAGCCAATCACCGCCCACGCGAGTGCGAGCAGCGTGAGGCTCATCAGCCCAATCAGAATCATCAGTAAGGTGTCGTTCATGCCTCTGCCCCCTCCAACAGGAACGGCTGCACGATTTGCAGGGCGCGTTTGACCGCGCGGTCGGTCGTTTCTGCGTCGGGGTTAGCTGCGTAGGGCGCTTCGATCACGCCGCCGCCCACCACCGTCTCGCCCCGATAGAACACGCCGAACTGCCCCGGCGTAATCGCCCGCACAGGCGGGTCGAATACCACGCGCACGCGCGTCGGCTCGTCCAGCGGATACAGCGTTGCTTGTACCGCAGAAGCATTATACCGAATTTTGACCATCGCGCGGAGCGGTTTGTCTAAATACGGGATGCTGCTCCACTCTACATCCCCCACAATCATCTCACGCTCGTACAGCTCGCTCTCGTCGCCCACGATGATGGCGTTCTCCTCAGGGATAATGCGCAGCACGAACATCGGTTTACCATCTGTGTTGATACCCAGCCGCCTGCGCTGCCCAATCGTATACAGCGCGATGCCGTGATGCTCACCCAGCACGCGCCCTCGCGTATCGCGTATCTCGCCGCGCTGGAAGGCGTCAGGCGTCACCTCGCGCAGGAACTGATGATAGCCCCCCGCATGCGCAGCGAAGCAGATTTCCTGGCTGTCGGGCTTGTTCGCTGTCCACAGCCCCAGCTCGGCGGCGAGGCGGCGCGTCTCGGTCTTCGTCGGCATATAGCCCAGCGGGAATATCGAGCGGCGCAGCTGCTCCTGATTCAGCATATACAGCACGTAGGACTGGTCTTTGTCCTTGTTCACGGCGCGCAGCAGGTTGTAGCGCCCTGTGTGGCGGTTGTAGCGAGTGCGAGCATAGTGCCCGGTGGCGATGTAGTCGCAGCCCAGCTCGTCTGCTTTGCGCAGCAGGGCGTCGAACTTCACAAAACGGTTGCACTGCACGCACGGGTTGGGCGTGCGCCCGCGCCGATACTCGTGGATGAAGTCGCGTATCACGGTATCGGCGAACACGCGTCGGAAGTTCAGCACATAGTGCGGGATGCCCAGCCGTCGCGCCACGCGCCGCGCATCTTCCACTGCCCCCAGCGAGCAGCAGCCCCCATGCCGCGGGTCGGGATGCGACTCCTGCCAAATCTGCATCGTGACGCCGACAACCTCGAAGCCGCGTTTCATCAGAATCGCCGCTGCCACCGAGCTGTCCACGCCCCCACTCATCGCGAGTAGCACTGTGCCGCGCGTACGTGTCATCGCAGTATTAAAGTGTACCTGATACGGTGGAGGCGAGGAGTGCAGACAAAAATCAGGCGTCTATTACTCTACCTCAGGCTTTACCTGATTCGCCAGCAGGATCGCGTCCGCGACTTCGGCGAGTGATTTGCCGGTTTGCTCGGCGGTTTGCTGCAGGCGGCGGAAGGCATCCTCTTCGCTGAGACCAAGCTGCTGCATCAGCGTGCGTTTAGCGCGTCCGATGCGCCGCCGAGCGCGCATTTCCTGCTCCAAGTTCAACGTCTGCGCCTCCAACGCTTTGAGCTCGCGATAGCGGCTCACTGCCACCTGAATGGCGGGCGCGAGGTCGGCTTCGCGGAACGGCTTCACTAAATAACCCAATACGCCCGCGCGGTCTGCCCCTGCAATCATTTCGGGTTCGCTGTAGGCAGTCAGCACCAGCACGGGGGCGATGCGCTCTTTGGCGAGCTGGCGTGAGAGTTCAATCCCGTCCATTTCGGGCATCATAATGTCGGCAATCACCAAGTCAGGCTGCAGCGTGCGGGCGAGTTGGAGGGCATCTGCGCCGTTGTCCGCCTCACCCACTACGGTATGCCCCATCGCCTCCAGCATCGCCTTCAAGTCGAGGCGAATCACGGGTTCGTCGTCCACAATCAGCACCCGATAGGACTTCATGCCTCACCTCCTGCGAAAAACACCTCCACGCCGCGCGGCTGTAGGAACGCACGCAGGCGTTCGGCTAAGCGTTGTGTGCCGGGCGTTTCGGTTTCGGCGTGCCCGCCTTCGAACAGCACCACATCCCGCGCCCATGCTTCCCATGTATGGTGATGGCGCACTTCACCCGTAAGCAGCGCGTCGGCGTGGGCACGTTGCGCATCGGGTAGGTAGTCGCCACCTGAACCGCCCACCACCGCCAGCGTGCGGATGAGTTGACTGGGCTTGCCGTACACGCGCACATACGGGTTGCCCAGTTTCTCGGCGAGGTAGTCGCGCAGCTCACGGGCGAGCATCGGCTTGGGCAGCGCGCCCACACGCCCCAGCGCGTGCTGCCCCTGAGGGTGCAGCGGGTACACATCATAGGCGACCTCCTCGTAGGGGTGCGCCCGCAGCATTGCTTGAATCACAGGCTGCCGCCGTTCTGCAGGAACCAGCATCTCGATGCGCATCTCTTCCGCGTGCTCACGCTTACCCACCTGCCCAAGATAAGGGTTCGCGCCCTCCATCGGCTCGTAAGTGCCCGTGCCCGCCGCATAGAACGCGCAACGACGATACAACCCAATCACACCTGCCCCTGCGTTCGCCATCGCGTCGATCACGGCGTCGATATGCTCCGTCGGGGTGAACACGGCGATTTTATACTCGCATCGCTCGGGCCCCTCGCCGAACGAACGCACTTCCGACAGCCCCACAAGTTCCGCCAATGTGTCATTAATGCCGCCAGGCGCAACATCCCAATTCGTATGCACGGCAATCAGCGCAATTTTCGCCTCGCACAACGCCTGCACCGCCATGCCTACAGGGTCGTCGAAGCGCACGGTGCTAAGTGGGCGGAAAATCAGCGGGTGGTGTGTAATCAGCAACTGGCACTCGCGATACTGGGCGTTGGCAACTGTGCGCGGGTCGGGGTCTAATGCCACCAACACGCGCTCCACGTTCTGCTTCGGGTCGCCTATTTGCAATCCGATGGGGTCGTTCGGAAATGCCCACTGCGGCGGGGCAATCTCGTGCAGATAGCCCAGCACTTCGCGTACCGTCGCTGCCATAGCGAGGGAATTGTACCTACTATGGAGGGATCTATCGAGTCATTTCAGAAGGACAAACTTGATTATCCGTCGTGGAGGGAGAATCGCAGGCAGGAATTACGACTCCGCCTCATCCCCAGCCCACCTACTGGGCGGATCCTTACTCAATCCCAGCCAGCACAGCCGCCCGATAATCACGCCCACTACCGCCGTAAGCGCAACCAGCCAGCGGGGGGGCAGTCCGAGCAGGCGCGGCGCGTTCTGAAGCATCTCGTCGGGCATAAACGGCGCGGTCAGCAACGCAAACAACCCCGTCACCATCACGAACACCGACATCGTAATCAGGAACACCCAGCCCAGCGTAAGACGCATCAGGACGAAAATCCCGCCCAGCACTTGAATCGTCGCGAAAAAGCGCAAACTGAACGGCGTGGGCGCGTTGCTCGCCAGCGCGCTCCACCAGATACTCGCGCCGACCATCAACCAGAACAGAGCAATCAATTTCGTAGTATTACGCATAATGCAGTTGTGCCCTCGCCGAGGTTCCCGATTCCGTTCGAGATGTACGGAGCGATGAACCTCTGATGGTTGGCTCGGACTCTTCGTCCAATCGCGACCGCCTCTCAGGAAATGGCTTCAGCGGAAACACCCGCGCGGGGACGCGGGCGTCGCTATCGCAAATAGAACTATACCTGAGCGACCTTCTACAACAGGTACACTTTACTCCGTGCGTTGGCGCGAGAACCTGTTGGAGAAAATCGGCGCGTTGCTGACGGCAGTGTTGCTGGCGTTGTATGTTCAATCGCAGCTGCACCCCGTGATTGAGCGTGCCTACGACGTGCCAATCGAGGTGCTGAACGCGCCGCCCAACCACGAGGTGCGCTTGGAGACGGGCGGCCGCGTGCGCGTGACAATACGCGGCGTGAAAGAGCAGGTGGAACAAACTCGCGTGGAGCAAATCCGAGCCTATGTAGACTTGCGCAACGCCCAGCCGGGCGAGAACCGCTTGCCAATCCGCCTGGAATACCCCGTCGAGTGGCGCGGCGCACTCACTATTGAGCCGAGTCGCCCCACCGCGCGCGTGACGTTGGAGCCACGCCTGAGCCGGCAGTTTCCAGTGCGCGTGAACCTGACAGGCACACCTGACCTGCAGGAAGTACTGGCGGAGGCTATTCCTGAACCCAGCAGCGTGCGCATCACAGGCGCGACGTCGCAGGTACGGCGCGTGCGCAGCGTGCAAATCACTTTCGATATGACAGGACTGCAAGGCGATTTGGAAGTCGAGACCGCAGCCACTCCCTTAGACGAGAACGGCGCACCCGTTCTGAATGTACAAATGACGCCTCCCGAAGTACGCCTGAAGGTACGCCTGATTCCACAGCCCACCTCCAAAACTGTACCGATTAGCCCGCGCTTGGAAGACCTGCCGCCGTTCCCCTATCGCGTGATTTGGTTCTCGGTAGAGCCTGTAACAGTGCAACTGCGCGGCAGCCCCAGCCGACTGGCGCAGATTAATGTGATTGAGACCGCGCCGATTTCGTTGCGCAATAAGACCAGCGATTCGGAGATTCGCGTGCCGTTGCGTGCGCCAGCGGGCGTGCAGGTTGTGGGCGCAAAAGAGGCGTTGGTGCGCGTGCGCATCCAGCGCGAGGAGCAACCTGTGCCGACCACGCCCCCAC
>FQKF010132188.1_pt1 | contig 10651 bp, 6 predicted proteins | sample 1504521 | NCBI WGS metagenome assembly FQKF01 (sample SAMEA4475357, study PRJEB15587) | soil metagenome | biome: Soil; feature: Field | place: India | collected 2015-03-11 | depth 0 m
ATACGTGGTGCCGGGGTAGGTGGAGAGGATGGTGAAACGCAAGTTGATTACATTCGAAAGCTTTAAGATTATTTCCTGACCACCCATTTTATCTTCTAATTGAACATTTGTTATAATATCTCTTATACTACTCTTCCATATCTTATTCCTTTCACTCAATGGAAGATCATTAAAGTTTGTGGGAAAAGGTTTTAGTTCAACTCTGGCAAGAATACCTATTCTTTTTACTCTATTATTTGCGGAGAATAATTGAAAACTTTTTTGATAGCCGTTATAAATGACCACTTTGTCCACGGCAAACGGCTTGCTCCAAATCTGAATATATTCTCCCACTCCATTCCTTTCCACCACATAAGAAAAATCCTCATTCCACACCATTTCACCATTCGTGCCCGCACCATTACCTTTTACTCCTTCTGCCCAACAAGTATTAGTTTTTCCATCAAAGAGATTAAAAACCGTAAATCTCGCATCCAGATACGAAGTCATCTGCATATCGATATCATTAAGCCCCATTCCATATACAAAATTTATTATAAAAGTTACCAAAAATATAATAAAATATTTTCTTCCAAAATAACTCATTTGTTTTCCTCCTTCATTGTGTAAGCAGAAAATAGTATCCTAATAAGTTATAATCATAAACCGTTCTCACACCAGTATATTGCTTTCCATCTTTCCAGTATGTATATTCTTCTTTATGACTAAACAACTCCATAAACACCCTGCTGTAGTCCCCATTCAGATCAGGACGCCAGTCGTCATTTCCATCTTTCACTATCTGATGATAAAAATCCCCTCAAAACACGAACTGTGTCTCCGAGACAAGAATAGGCAGTGGAGAAGCCCCGGGAATAGTCCCCAACTCCTCAGTATAGTAGGTCATATGCGTCTTCACAAAAGGAAAATCCAGTCCAACACCCACGGTGGGATATCCTTTATACAGACCTCCCCTCACCAGAAGAAACCCAAACATCCTTCCTTCCACCCCAAAACGAGTTTTGAGCCACCCATTTTCCCGCCAATCGGTAATATTGACCATATCCGCATAGAGTACCACATTCCCAAAGAGATACTTGGAAAGAACACTCCCCAACTGATACGCCACCCCCACATCCACAGAAGGCCACCACGTCGTCATCCCCGCTTCATTGGAAATCACCTTGAACCGTGCATCATACGCCACCCACTGAAAACTAGTGGTAAACCAGTCCCTCACCACAAGCCCCACACGCCAGCGATCCTGTTTATACAACAGCCCCACATCCGAACCAATGGCCTGTCCCATCAAAAACCCATCCTGAAAAGACATAATAGCATTCACCTTGTCCATGAGTTCAAGAAGAGACAACCTTTCGTTCTCATACTTTACCCTGTTGAGAATCTTGATACTGATACCACCATAAAGCCTCGCCTGTCTTGGCAACCATCCCACATCCGGAAGCCCAAACCCCGCCCCCATCTGAAGCCCAATATCTAAGTAACTCGCCCACTCAAAATAGGGCACAATCGGAGAAACCTTCTGTTTCACAAACGTCCGAAAATCATTGAAAAGCACAATACCCACATTGTCCCCCATATAACCAAGATAGAGTGGCCCTATCATTGATGTATACAAACTCAGAGAAGAGAGCTTCTTCCATTGATCAGGCGTCAGCGAAGCTAAATCATTTGAATTTTTGGCCAGCTGATTATAGATATCATAGATATCCACAAGGGAGAAATTGGCCCCTCCCCCAAACGAACCCAAAAGAAAACGTCTCCCTCCCATCATTGCATAGACCGCCGGATTCATAAAAAGAAGCCCCGTCTTGTCATCGGCAGCTATACCAGCCCCACCCGTGGCTAAAATATCCGTTGGTACCCGAAGCTTCCATTCCACCGCCCAACCAGAAACAACCACAAGAAAAACAACCATCCACCTTTTCACTCTTTTCCCCTACAAACCAAAATAATTACTGATGGCATCAAGCCCACCAACAAGATCCGGGAAGGCATTAGTCACCTCAAGCCAGTTGGTTATCCCGGCCTGAGCCAAGTCATTGGTAAACGCGGCATACCCCGCTGGAGTCTGGGGATACCCTCCCTGGACAATGAGATTGGTAACCTCATCCGGATTATTGGTTCCCAGAAGATTGGTGGCAAACTCACTCATGGTGAGAATCTCTTCCACAGACGAGCGAATAGCAGAAAAACCTTCCGTCAAAGAACCAAAAAGCGAACGAGTTTGTTCACTTATCAACTGACCCATAATATTAGAAAGAGCCACATCACTATAGGTGAGCAGCGTAGAAATCACAGGACGACGATTCTGAAAAACAACACCTGCCTGAGCAAAATCCACAAAAGATCGATTAGTGGTATTGTTATCCACCGTAAAATCGCTATTGAGAATAAAAAGATCTCCTCCATCACTCTCCACATTTCCATTCCCATTACTATCCAGTTCGAGAAAAACAGCATACAAATTGCCCACCAAGAAAAATACCGTATTGATCTGAACATCATTGGAAGCAAGCCCTTTCGCCTTTCCCTGGATAATCTTGAGCATATTTGAAGAAACTATCCCACCTGCACGATAAAGACCATTCCGGGAGAGAAGTGTACTATCATTCTTCACAATAGCCAGAATCACATTGGTATATGGCACCTCTCGATAGAGAGCGGCTGTGGCCTGCCCCTCAAGAGCCTTTGCATTTCCTGGTTCCAGTTCCACAGCCCGACTGTAAACCTCAAACGCCTTGTCATACTCCATATTCTGGATATAGTATTCCCCAAGCCCTAAAAGGTAATCCACATTGGTCTCTTTTGAGACATCGGTCGTATTGAAGATACTGAAAACATTACACCCTGCGAGCAAAAAGGCTACAAGAAGCCCCCCCACATGTCCTTTTATCCTCTTCATGGGAAACCTCCCATTATCTATTACGATGAATATCTCCTAAAGATGAAATTTTTCCCTTTTTTACTTTCCCCTTTTCATCAAAAAACGCTCCACCTCATCCATGAAAAACAAAACCTATAAAAATTCCCAACCCTCCTATCAAAAGAGAAACCACCGTAAATCCCATGGTAATCAACCACTGCATAAACTCAAACCTTTTGTCCACCTGCCCAAAACGCTTCTCCATCTCTTCTCTGAGAAGGGATATCTGCTTCTCCATCTCTTCTTTCATCAAGTCAAAACGTCTGTCAACCTGTTCAAATTGCTTATCCTCTTGCTCAAAGCGCCTGTTCATCTCCTCTTTCATCAGATCAAGACGCCTGTCAACCTGCTCAAAACGCTTATCTACCTGCTCAAAGCGCCTGTCCATTTCCTCTTTCATCAGATCAAGACGCTTATCAAGTTGCTCTAACCGCTTATCCACCTGTTCAAATTTTTTCTCTACTTGCTCAAATCTTTTGTCTACTTGTTCAAATCTTTTATCCACCTGTTCAAAACGTTTCTCTACCTGTTCGAAACGTTTATCCATTTGTTCCAACATCAAGTGAAAGTCTTCTCTTAATGCTTCAATATCCTCTTTTGTGGCATGATGTTCCTTGAGTTCGTGAATATAACTCTCCAGTTCCTGAATAACCTGCGCTGCTTCCTCTTCACCCGCTGTTTTACTGAGAACTCGATAGAGAGTAATAAGCGCTGCCATTTTTCTCTCCTTTTTTCACCTACATCATATCACATTCTATTCAAAAAGTCAAATCTCCCCTTTCTCCTTACGATAATTCCCTTGGTGAAACAACGTTACCAAGAACAAAAAAGGGGCCGCCTCACCTCCTGAGACAGCCCCAAAAGCCTCATAGATACAATTATTTGCCCATCTTTTCTTCTATCACCGCCTGGGCTGCGGCAAGACGGGCAATCGGCACACGGAAGGGAGAACAGGAAACATAATCCATGCCCACACGATGACAGAACTTCACCGAGGCCGCATCGCCACCATGTTCTCCACAGATACCTATCTTGAGATTGGGTCTTGTTGACCTCCCTTTCTCAATAGCCCATTTTACAAGCATTCCCACACCTTCCTGATCAAGAGACTGGAAGGGATCAGCCTTGAAGATACCTGTTTTCTTCTCATCCACATAGTCCGGCAGGAACCGACCGGCATCATCACGAGAAAGCCCCATGGTCATCTGGGTCAGGTCATTGGTTCCAAAGGAGAAGAATTCTGCCCTCTCAGCGATCTTATCAGCAAGAAGAGCCGCCCTTGGAACCTCAATCATCGTCCCGACCTTGTATTCTATCTTCATCTTGTTCTCTTCAAGCACCTTGTCGGCCACCTCACGGATACGCTTCTCAAGAATCTCAAACTCTTTCTTGTCCATCACAAGGGGCACCATAATCTCCGGGAATACCTTGATTCCCTGTTTGGTACATTCACAGGCTGCCTCCATGATAGCCCTGACCTGCATATCCTGAATCTCAGGGTAGGTTATCGCCAATCGACAACCACGATGACCGAGCATGGGGTTGGCTTCTTCGAGTTGAGCCACTCTCTGGCGAATCTTGTCCACAGGAACCTTGAGTTTCTGGGCAAGCACCTCCTGGCCGTTCCAGCCATGAGGAACAAACTCATGAAGTGGCGGGTCAATCAAGCGAATGGTCACTGGCTTCCCATCCATGGCCTTGAATATGCCGATGAAGTCATTTCTCTGGAAGGGAAGAAGCTTCTCTAAAGCTTTCACCCTCTGTTCATAGGTATCCGCAATAATCATACTCTGAATGGCCAAACGACGTTCCTCCGTATCAAAGAACATATGCTCCGTACGACAGAGCCCTATACCCTCAGCCCCCATCTCGATAGCATTCTGAGCATCATAGGGGGTATCCGCATTGGTTCTGACACGGAGCCTGCGAATCTCGTCCGCCCATTTCATAAGGGTATAATACTGTTCGGGAGGGGTGGGTTTGATGAGTTTCATAGCCCCTTTGAACACCTCTCCTGTGCTTCCATTGAGGGTAATCTCATCACCCTTCTTCACCACAATATCCCCGACACGGAATTCCTCTTTGTTGTAGTCAATTTCCATCTTTTCACATCCCACGATACAGCATTTTCCCCACCCACGGGCAACCACAGCAGCGTGAGAGGTCTTTCCACCTGTCGAGGTGAGAATACCCTGAGCGGCATGCATACCACCCACATCCTCGGGACTGGTTTCCCGGCGAACAAGGATAACCTTTTCTCCCTTGGCGGCCCATTCCTCTGCCTCTTTGGCGGTAAACACCACACGCCCCGTGGCTGCCCCGGGAACCGCATCAATACCCTGAACAATAAAGTTTTTCTTGAGTTCTTCCTTCTGAGAAGGATCAATGATAGGATAGAAGAGCCCCTCTATATCCTGCGGTCGAATTCTCATGATAGCATCTTCTTTGGTGATCAAACCCTCATTCACCATGTCCACCGCGATCTTAAAGGCCGCAATAGGCGTGCGTTTTCCACTGCGGCACTGGAGCATGTAGAGCTTGCCCTCTTCGACGGTAAACTCAAGGTCCTGCATATCCTTGTAATGCGTCTCAAGGATCTTGCGAACTTCCACTAACTGCTTGTAGGCCTCTGGCATGGTTCTCTCAAATTCAGAGAGCTTGAGCGGGGTACGAATACCTGCCACCACATCCTCTCCCTGAGCATTGGGGAGAAAATCTCCATAGAACACATTTTCTCCCGTACTGGGATCACGGGTGAAACAAACACCGGTCCCACTGGTGTCTCCCTTGTTTCCAAAGACCATCTGCACCACATTGACGGCTGTTCCACGGATACCGGTGATCTTTTCTACCTTGCGGTAAGTAACCGCCTTGTCTGCCATCCAGGAATCAAACACAGCCCGGATAGCCCCCCAGAGCTGTTCATGGGGATCCTGGGGGAAATCCTTTTTCACATGGTGTTTGTAGATATCCTTGAACTCTTTGATCAGTTCCTCAAGTTCCTCTTCATTGACATCGGTGTCCTGCACCTTTTGCCCGCGAGGAATGCCGAGGCGTTTACGGGTTTTGGCCTCCTTGATATGATCAAAGGCCTCATCAAACTCTTCACGAGGCACACCCATGGCGATGGATCCATACATCATGATGAACCGGCGATAAGCATCAAGGGCAAAACGGCGATTGCCGGTTTTGCGAGCCAGTCCTTCGACTGACTTGTCATTCAAGCCCAGGTTAAGGATAGTTTCCATCATACCTGGCATGGAGATAGGTGCCCCTGAACGCACAGAAACCAGAAGAGGATCCTCCGGGTCACCGAGTTTCTTGCCCACAAGGTTCTCAAGGCGCTTGAGGTGTTCCTCCACCTCTTCCTTGAGACCAGCGGGATACTGCTTGTTATTCTTGTAATAGAGTTCACACACTTCGGTGGTAATCGTAAAGCCAGCCGGTACAGGTAGTCCAATGCTGGTCATTTCCGCAAGCCCGGCTCCCTTCCCTCCCAAAAGGTCTTTCATTTTCCCATTACCTTCTGCCTTGCCGGCACCAAAAAAGTACACATATTTTGGTTTCTCAGCCATGGTATCCTCCCTCTATAAAATTTATAGACTTTTTCAATACCAAAAACCCACGCTCTCATTATACACCATTTTGATTTTTTTGCAAGGGGTTTTGGGAGAAAATCCTTCCAAAAAACTCTCTTTTTCTTATCTCTGATTGGTCTTCTTTTTTCTATTTTTGAGTCCCATCCCTCTTCTTCCCCCCACAAAAAATCTCCAAAACCCTTGATTTTTTCGCAAAAATCGTTAAAATAAACATAAACGAATTTTATGTGAAAAGGATACGCTATGGCTGAACTCAGGTGGAATCCTCTTCTCAGGACATGGACGATGGTGGCCAGCCATCGTCAGAATAGGCCCAATCTTCCCAAAGACCGGTGCCCCTTCTGTCCCGGTTCTGGCAAGGTACCTGATTCTTTTGAGGTGATTTCTCTCCCCAATGATTTTCCTGTCATGATGCCCAATCCCCCAGAGCCAGATGCGGTGGCTACTTCTTTTTTTCAGACCATGCCTTCCTATGGGAAATGTGAGGTGGTGCTGTATTCCCAGGAACACGCCATCACCCTTCAGGAGCTTTCCGTCGAGCATATCCAGAAGCTTGTTCAACTCTGGAAGTCCCGTTTTGTTGAGATTCGCAAAGACCACCATGTGAAGTACATCTTCCCCTTTGAAAACAAGGGAGAAGAAGTGGGAGCCACCATTGCCCATCCCCATGGGCAGATTTACGGCTATCCTTTCATTCCCCTGAAACTCGAAACTGAATACCGGAGTTCTCAAGAACACTATACCACCCATGGGGAATGTCTTCTCTGTCGCCTGACGGAGGAAGAAAAGAAACAAAGCATAAGGATCATTCACGAAAACTCCTCCATGATCGCCTACATCCCCTTTTTCACTGATTACCCCTGGGGGGTTTTTGTGGTCAGCAAACGGCACTTCAGCCATATCGATCAGATGACCAGAGAAGAGGAAAAAGACCTCGCTGAGATGCTCAAGATCATCGTGGGGGCGTTTGATTTTCTCTTTGACAGGCCTTTTCCCTACATGATGGTGATGCACCAGGGACCTGTCAACCATGAACTGGAAGAACCAAGCCATACCTTTTTCCACTGGCACCTTGAGTTTTATCCCCCGCTTCGAGCAAGGGACAGAATCAAGTTCTATGCCTCCTCGGAGATGGGAGCATGGGCTGCTGCCAATGTGATGGCCGTGGAAACCTCCTCTCAACAACTCAGAGAGAGCAAGATCCGCTTCCTGGCCACCTGGGAGGAGGAACGGGCACTCAAGGAGGTCCACACTCTTTTTCTCGAGCGCTATGGCACCTCAAACGCACCCCTTCATATCTACCGAAGTCCAGCCCGTGTGAATCTCATCGGAGAACACATTGACTATAATGGGGGGATGGTTCTCCCTGCGGCTATCAATCGTTTCATCTATGCCCTTGTCCGTCCTCGAAACGATAGACAACTTCGTCTCTCAAGCCTTCAATTTCCAGGGATGTTAGAACTTTCTCTCGACGATATCTCTCATCAGAAAGAACTCACCTGGACAAACTATCCGCTCGGGGTGCTTTCTGAGTGGAAGAAGGCAGGGCTTCCCCTCTCCACAGGGATGGACGTACTTTTCATGAGCACCATCCCACCGGGATCAGGGGTATCATCCTCTGCGGCCTTTGAGGTGGTGTTTGCCACAGCCCTCAATGATCTTTTTGGAGGAAACCTCGCCGGTACAGAGATAGCCCTCCTCTGCCAGAGGGCAGAAAACCAGTTTGTCGGCGTCTCCTGTGGAATCATGGATCAGTTTGCCGTAGCCATGGGAGAGAAAAATCATGCCCTTCTTCTCAACTGCGAGACCCTCGAGTACCAAAAAATCCCGGTCTCTCTCGGGGAGTATGTTCTTGTGCTTACCAATTCCAACAAAAAACGAGAACTTATTGAATCGGCCTACAATACTCGCCTTGAGGAGTGCCGGTTAGCCCTGTCTCTTCTGCAAAACCGGTATCCCATTAAACATCTCTGTGAACTCACCGAAAACGAACTCATGGCCGCCCATGATCTTTTCCAGGGCAAAGAAACCCTCTTTCGAAGGGCACTCCATGCCATCACAGAGAACCAGAGAACCCTTGAGGCGGCAAAGCGCCTCTCTGCCGGGGATATGGAAGGGTTTGGGCTTCTTCTCAACGCCTCTCACGATTCTCTACGGGACAACTATGAGGTCACAGGAGAACACCTTGATACCCTTGTCTCTTTAGCAAGAGAGGTTGAAGGGTGTGCCGGAAGCCGAATGACAGGAGCCGGCTTTGGAGGGTGTACCATCAGCCTTGTGAAACGTGATGCCATCGACCGATTCAAAACCAGAGTAGGCACAGGATATAAGGAAAAATTCGGCATAGTGGCCGATTTTCTTGTGCTTTCCATAGAAGATGGTGCGAAAAAAATCAGATAAAAAATTCATAAGGAGGCTACCATGATTGAATGGCCAAAGACCAACGATGTCCTCGGAACGGTAAACCGGGGAACCCCCGCTGAGTCGGGACTCTGTACCCTCTGCCGTGCGGATTGTCAGGGGAAGTGTGAAACCTGGCTCGCCAGTATGCGAGGAAGAAAACTCCTCTACCCCCGTGACTTCGGTTATGTAACCGCAGGAAGTGCCAATACCACTCACCTTGGGGTCAACTACAATGCCCTTCGTATCCAGGGGTATAACTATGGTTCCCACGGGATACCCAAAGGGCTTTCCAATTCTCCTGATGATTGTATCTTCCCCAATGTGAAGATTGAAACCGCCTTTGGATCGACAGTGAAAACCAAGGTGAGAATCCCCATCATGACCGGGGCTCTTGGTTCGACCTTTGTCGCTGCCCGTTACTGGGATTCCTTTGCTATTGGAGCCGCACTCGTTGGATTTCCCATTGTGGTTGGAGAAAACGTGGTGGGTATTGACAAACAGGCTGTCATTGAAAACGGAAAAATCAAAAAGGCTCCTGAACTGGACCGCCGTATTGATACCTATCTCAGGTACTACGATGGGTATGGAGCTATCCTCGTTCAGATGAACGTAGAAGATACGCGCAATGGGGTAGCTGAATACGTGATTGAAAAATATGGTGACAAGGTGATCATTGAACTCAAGTGGGGCCAGGGAGCCAAAGACATCGGTGGGGAAATCCAGGTCACCGATTTAGACTACGCCATCTTCCTCAAAAACCGCGGTTACGTCGTGGATCCAGATCCCACCAAACCAGAGGTTCAGGAAGCCTTCAAGCATGGGGCCATCAAAGCCTTTGCACGCCATAGCCGATTGGGATACACCAACCTCAGCACCCCTGAAGCGGTTTACAAGGAGTTTATGAAAGGAGTGAAACATCTCCGAAAACTCGGTTTCAAACGAATTACCCTCAAGACTGGTTCCTATGGTATGGAAGCCCTTGCCATGGCTATTCGCTTTGCTACAGACGCCAAATTGGACCTTCTCACGATTGACGGTTCCGGTGGTGGAACAGGCATGAGCCCCTGGAATATGATGGAAACCTGGGGTGTGCCTTCTATCCTTCTCCATGCCAAGGCCTACGAGTACGCTTCTCTTCTCGCCGCTCGCGGCAAAAAGGTTGTTGATATGGCTTTTGCTGGTGGGCTTGCCCGTGAAGATCATATCTTCAAGGCCCTCGCTCTCGGCGCTCCCTTCACCAAGCTCGTCTGTATGGGAAGAGCCCTCATGATCCCCGGCTTTTTGGGCGCCAATATCCAGGGTGTGCTTGATCCCTCGAGCCGCCAGCGCCTCAATGGGAACTGGGATAGCCTCCCCAAGACAGTTACCGAGATTGGCAGCAAGCCAGAAGAAATCTTTGCTGGTTACTACGATGTTCAGAAGAAGGTCGGTGCCTCCGAGATGAAAAACATTCCTCTTGGGGCTATTGCCGTCTGGACTCTCGCTGACAAACTGGCCGCAGGACTTCAGCAGCTCCTTGCCGGGGCAAGAAAGTTCGACGTCAGCGAAATCTCTCGAGATGACATCGCTTCCGCCAATCGGGAAACGGAGAGAGAAACTGGCATCCGTTTCATCACTGACGTTCAGGACGAAGCGGCCAAAAAGATCCTCACCATGTAAATTCTCCGGGGCTGTCCACTGGACGGCCCCCTTTTTTGAGACCTTTGCACGAATGTGTAAAGGT
>FQKF010021389.1_pt1 | contig 10646 bp, 9 predicted proteins | sample 1504521 | NCBI WGS metagenome assembly FQKF01 (sample SAMEA4475357, study PRJEB15587) | soil metagenome | biome: Soil; feature: Field | place: India | collected 2015-03-11 | depth 0 m
TTCACCTTTTTCACCTTTCAACAGAAGATCAGGCAGACAGCGAGTTGAATGCACAGCACCGTCAGGTTTCTGCCATCTAAAACCACAGATGCAAAATCTAAAATCCAACATCCAAAATCGGATGAGAACCGCTATCGTGCTGATGCTGTCGATACAGTGCAAAAAGGATTCCTGTCTCTCCCAGTCACAATCATTTGGAGAGTTGATATGGAAACCATGTGGAGAATGAATATGAGAACACAATTGAGAAATCCCTCACAACACTCTGCTGCTGCAGCGAACAGCAGTTCTCCTGAACAACTACTACAACGTTATGCAGCAGGAGAAAGGGACTTTAGTGATATGCAGTTAATTGGAGCTGACCTCAGGGGCGTGAATTTGAGCGGTGCTGATTTTGCTAGGTCGCAACTCATGGGAGCCAACCTGAGTCATGCTGTGTTGAACGCAACCAATCTGAGCGAAGCCAATCTGAGGGGGGCAGATCTGTCCCAGGCGAACTTGTTTAGCACTTTCCTCAGCGGTGCAAACCTAGACCAAGCGCTCCTCCGATCCGCCAATTTAACTGAAGCCGATCTCAGCGGCGCATCCCTAGTAAATGCCGATTTAAGTGACGCCTGCCTGCATCTGACCTGTTTATCGGAGGCCAACTTAACCGGGGCCAATTTAACCGGGGTAAAAATGTGTGGCGCGAAGCTATGGAAAGCAAATTTGACGCATGCTAACTTGCTGGGTGCTGATCTGTGCGATGCCAACCTGTGTGAGGCAAATTTGTGGGGAGCGAACTTAACTGCATCAGATACCAGCGAAACCGTTTTGACTGGGGCCGTGATGCCCCAGGGTGAAATTCACAATTAGTATGAGTATCTCAACGGAGTGTCCTATGAGAACCCTAAGAGAGAGCGACAACGAGCATTTTATTTTGGTCACAGCAGGGTCTGTGAGATTGGCTGGTGAACTGGTAATACCTGCTGCTGCTGACGGAATTGTCGTGTTTGCACACGGCAGTGGCAGCAGCCGACATAGTCCCCGCAATCGTTTTGTCGCCAGCGTTTTGCAGCAGAAAGGACTGGCTACCCTGCTGTTTGACCTGCTGACGCTGGAAGAAGAAGTGAGGGATCAGCGATCGCACCAGCTCCGGTTTGACATTGGCTTACTGGCTGAGCGACTGGTGGGAGTCACCGACTGGCTGCTGCACCATCCCCCCACCCGCCACCTGCACATTGGCTACTTTGGTGCCAGCACCGGCAGCGCCGCGGCGCTGATTGCCGCTACCCGCCGTCCAGAGGCGGTGAAGGCGATCGTTTCTAGGGGGGGCAGACCTGACTTGGCTGGGTTTGCTCTGACCCAGGTGCAGGCCCCCACGCTGTTAATTGTGGGCGGCAATGATTTTCCGGTGATCAGCATGAACGAGGAGGCACTGAAACAGCTTCATCGGGCCGCAGCAACACGGCTAGAAATTGTGCCCGGAGCCACCCATCTGTTTGAGGAACCCGGAGCTTTAGAGCAGGTCGCAGCCCTCGCCAGCCAGTGGTTTCAGCAATACCTCAGTGTAGGGAAGCGGGAATAGATGATGAAAGAAACAATGACCCTGGCATTTGTCGGTGATGTGATGTTAGGGCGGGGTGTAAATGAGGAGATCGTCAGACGGGTCTCTGGGCAAGATGCGTCCCTCATGGCTGCTTCTTTTTGGGGCGACGTCCTACCCGTGTTGAAGGCGGCTGATGGGGTGATTGCGAATCTGGAGTGCGCCATCACTTCCTATCCTGTGCAGTGCCGCAGAACGCCCAAAGTATTTCACTTCCGGGCTGATCCTGTGGCAGTGGAGGTGCTCCGGGCGGGCAATATTCGATGGGTCAGCCTGGCAAACAATCACATCCTAGACTTTGATGACCAGGGACTGTTCGACACGCTGCACTATCTGGATGCTGCGGGCATCGGTCATGCTGGTGCTGGTCGCACCGATGCTGAGGCGATCGCCCCTGCCCTGATCACGCTGCAAGATCGAACCATTGGATTGATTGCAATCACTGATAACGAGATTGCCTTTGCGGCTGAACATAATCGTCCGGGGACCTACTACTTGGAGATTACGATTCAACCTCATGTCCTACAACGGGTTGAGCATAGTGTGAAACAGGCGCAGGAGGCGGGCGCACAATGGGTCATCCTATCGGCTCATTGGGGCCCCAATATGGTGACAACTCCCCCCAACCATTTCCAAGACTTTGCCCATGCGACCGTGGATCTCGGGGTGGATATTTTTTATGGACATTCTGCCCACATTTTTCAGGCTGTAGAGCACTACAAACGGGGGTTGATTCTGTACGATACTGGAGATTTCCTGGATGACTATGCGGTTGATCCAGACCTCCACAATGACTGGTCTTTTGTATTTTTAGTGGATCTGAACGGAAATCGCATCCAGCGCCTACGATTGATCCCAGTACACCTCGACTATGCCCGGGTTGAACTCGCTAGGGGGCAGGAATTTGATGCAATCTGTGAACGCATGCGATCGCGCTGCACGAAATTTCACACCCCCTTGGTGAGAGCGCCAGAAGGACTGGAACTGGTGATGGCAGATTGATTTTGAATTTTGCAAATAACGAATACAGGCCATGTCTTTAATTAATCTTCAAAGGAATGGTAGCCAATCGCCCACGGTTCACTTTCCTCCCTTGCCTGCCATTCTACGAACAGGATTAATCAACCTTTTCTCACAGTCATCCTATCCAGTGTTGGTCAACTGTTGGGAGCAAGAGCAGTTTTGGAGTGGTAATCCTGATCCGAGTCGTGTTCCAATTATTCTGAATATTCATCATCCCGGCGTTTTTCGTGCCCTGATTCAGACCCGCGATCCATTGATCCTAGTCGAGGCTTACCTACAGGGTGCCTGGGATTTTGAGGGGAGCGGAGAAGCCCTGATTGGATTATTCAAAGACTTATCTCAGGTTAAACTAACCTGGCGTCAGACGTTGAACCTAGGGCTACACTCTCTGACCTTGCCTGAGTTGCCAGGTCTTCGTCGGGTGACTATTGCCCAGGCTGCCACTCCCCATACGCTGGAGCAGGATCAGAGAGCCATTCAGCACCATTACGATGTGGGCAATGACTTCTACCGCCTCTGGCTCGATCCCCTAATGGTTTACTCCTGCGCCTATTTCCCCACACCGGAGACCTCGCTAGAGGTTGCCCAGCAGGTCAAGCTGGATATCATTTGTCGTAAGCTCCAGTTGCAACCTGGGGATTTTCTGCTGGATATTGGCTGTGGTTGGGGAGCGCTGCTGCATTGGGCCAACACTCACTATGGCGTGCAGGGATTGGGGATTACCCTCAGCCGGGAGCAGTACGACCACAATCAACGTTGGATTGGCGAGCAGGGATTGGGCGATCGCCTCCAAGTTCAGTTGTTGGACTATCGGGATCTACCTGACGCGCCAAGATTCAACAAAATCGTCTCGGTGGGCATGATTGAACATGTGGGTGCAAAAAACTATCCCGTGTATTTCAGGAAAGTCTTCAATCTCCTCAAACCGGGCGGGTTGTTCTTAAACCACGGCATCAATGCTACGACTGAGTGGCGTAACACAAGTTTGGGAGAACGATTTATCGATCGCTACATTTTTCCCCATGGAGAATTAGTGCCGCTGTCTACCACGCTCACGGCTGCTGAAAAGGCAGGCTGGGAAATTGTTGATGTCGATGGGTGGCGGCCTCACTACGCCCTGACACTACGGCACTGGGCTGCTCGTCTAGAACAGAACCAAGAACAGGCAGCAGAATGCCTGGGCGATCGCCGGGTGCAGCTCTGGCGAATATATTTGTTAGGGTCTGCACTGGGTTTTGAGACCAATGAAATGAATATTTATCAAACGCTTTTACGCCGTCGTGCAGACCAGTCCTGGAATCTTCCGATCACCCGTCAGCATTGGTTGTGTTAACGAGGAAGACTGAACAGGTAAAGTTTTGCATAAAATATGAAATAAATTCAAATTGTAGCTTATAATACAGTTGTGAGGAGATGAATCAGTCCTCTCGTGATTGATCCCTCTGTGGAAGGTGTTCTGGTAAAGGATGGGATGTTCTGATAGAGCGATGGGCTAGCAGAATTGAGGAGAGATCTGCCCAGAGAGAGCTATCCCAAGAGGAGTGGGCCGCGCACTTTGAAACGTGTCAGGAGGCAGGGTTATGAAACTTACGTATCGCGGTGTCCAATACGACTTAATCCCTACCCCGGTTATGGTAGATGATGTGTATGCTGAAGGGAAATACCGGGGAGTAGCCGTTCAGTATCGTCGGGTTAGAGCTGATGTGCCTCAGCCAGCCTTTGATCTGACCTATCGAGGAGTTGCCTACCGATCGGGTGAAGTTCCGGGTGTGAGAGAGGTGCCCGTGCCCGCAACGGTTTCTGATGCGGCGATCGCGCCCGCAGAGGCAGAAACGAAAAAAGCGGCTCCAGTGTCGATCCAAGAGCGTGCTCGGCTGTTGATGATGAACCACCACCGCAAGGTAATGCAACGCGATCAATCCATGTTGATGCGGTTGGACAGAGAAGTAGGATTGGATGTTGAGGATGCGACCCACTTCTGGAACCAGATCCAAGGCAAGGTTCACTCAGAAGCGTGGGCGACCTACGATCGCAGCCATGCCGCAATGAGCTGAATGGAGATATCGAGCAAGAGATAGAGAAAATGATCGCTAGAGTGAGCAAGTCTCCGACTTCTAGTCAGGCGTGTTCCTAATCGGAGGAACGGGTCTAGAAGTCGGAGATTGTGTAGCTGACGATCGCATGTTTTGTGAATCAATCAATGCGGATCGCTCAATTTAGGATTTTGCACAAACGATAGATCCGTCAGGCTGTGGAGAAACGATAGTAAATCAGCCTTTTCTGCATCGCTGATCTCAAATCCCTGAATAAATGTGCTTTTGAAGGGGTTGTTTCGCCCCACACCTGCATTGGGGCCACTGGTGATAGTGCGGCCTCCAGCGGAATAGTGAGCGATCGCCTCCTCGAGGGTAGCAATGCTGCCATCGTGCATATAGGGAGCTGTCAGCGCAATGTTTCGCAGTGTGGGTGCTTTAAAGCGTCCCATATCCTCTGGTTGATGGGTGATTTCATGGATACCTGTATTATTAGGAGGATAGGTACCGTGACCATCGAGGTTATAGAGGCCAGTATTGTGAAAAGCAATTTCAGGAAACCCTGAGCGTTCATGAACGGTTGAATCACTAAAGTTCAATCCACCATGACAGTGAAAGCATTCCAAGCGCTCGCTATGAAACAGGGCTTCTCCCCGCTTAGCAGACTCAGAAATCGCATCAGCTTCTCCGCCATAGCGATAGCGATCGTAGGGCGAATTAAACGAGACTAAACTGCGCTCAAACGCAGCGATCGCCTTGGTTACGTTCCGAATTGTAATTGGGTCTGCGTCTGCTGGGAAGGAATCAGCAAACATCCGGGCGTATTCAGGCGAATTTTTCAGCATTGTAATCATCTCGCTTTCTCGTCCGGCCATGCCCATTTCCACTGGGTGTTCGCCAAACAGTGGCACCAACATCTGCTGCTCCAGGCTCCGCATCAAGGGGTTAGCCCAAGTCAACACCGAGTTGTAGCCAATGTTGGTCAGACTCATGGAATTGCGCGGATGAGCTTCCCCAGTTGCACCAATGGATACCTGCTTGCCATCAGTAAATGCCTTGGATTGCAAATGGCAAGTTGCGCAGGAAAATTCTCCAGTGACCGACAGCCGTTTCTCGTAAAACAGGTGTCGCCCTAGTTCTACCTTCACCACACTCATGGGATTGTCGGCAGGCACAACCGGACGGGGTGCCCAAGCGGGTAGTTCCCATTGGTAGGGTTGGGGGGAGACTGGCGTAGGGGCGATCGCCAATCCACGACTGATTCCCACCGACAAACCGCAGGTGAGCAGCGTGAGGAGGAGCAGCGTGAGCCAACGGAATTTGAGACGAACTTGCATACGGTTTCGACATTACTCAACCCGGAAGAAGGTTTGTCCGGTGGAAGGCTGACCTCCAAAGGCTAAACCGACGTTGTGCATGATGCCTGTGCAGTCTCGGTCTTCCGGGGAAGCCATACAGCCAGAAGGAGTGTTGGGCTGATTCACTGTGAGATTGGTCGATGCCACCAGCGCTGCCAGATCTGCGACGATCACATTTCGTGCAGGGTTAAAATTATTGAGCGTCACGTCTGCCAAGTTGGGGTTGGCGCAACGGGTTGGCGCTTGCGTGTTAGTTGCAGCTTGGCAGGCGGTGCTGCCCAGGTGAATGGCAAACCCCGGCGACTGTTCGTGCGGTGAAGGTGCAGAATGCCTTGGAGCAGAATGCCCTGGACTGGTATGCTGAGGAGCAGGGCTGTGCGTCAGTTGCCGTGGTCTTCCGCCCGGACGCATCGCATCCGGCAGGGTTGCACTAATGAGATCAATCCGCAGGAACTTATAACCGCCGCGCCAGTTCCACCAGAGTGAGGTGAGATTGAGCGGAGAAGGGGCCAGCGTTGCATCGACGTGGTTGAGCGCAAAGGGGACGCCTAGCTTGAAGCGAATGCCTCGATAAGTGCCAGCTGGGACTGTGCCAACGACGCGATCGCGCACGTCGGTGGTGCCGTTAGCGCAGGCAGCTTCCTTGTTCTCAAAATCAAGCAGCGCCACGGACTGGTATTGCCACTTGCCATCCTGTTGCAAGGTTACAGGCACCGCTCGACCAGCCGCATCAATCAGGGCAACATCTGTCACATAAAACCGGAAGTCGGTCGGCGTCATCATCGTGGCAGGGCGACCAAGTGGGTAGCTTTCGCCGCACTGAAAGCGTTGATTTCCCACTTTTCCAGCAAAACGAAGGGTGACGGGTTGAGGTTCCGCTGCCTGGAGTTGGTTAACTGGCTGACGCATGAGGGATTGCCCAAGCACCAGACCCAGACTGGTGAATGCGGAAATGACTAAAAAGGAATGCAGGTGTCTCATCATGGGTTGATGTTAAAGATAGGATGATGCAGCAAGATAGGATGATGACGATTTAGGCTAAGGCAGTCAGTGACGCTTGCAGTTGTTGAATCAGCCGTCGAGTTTGAAAGTAGTCGGGAAATTGCTTTTGCTGTTGAAAGATGGCTGCGGCTGATTTGAGGCTGGCGATCGCAGCGACCTGTTCGCCCAACTGATGCTGGAGTAGTCCCTGATTAAGATAGGCTTGGGCATACTGCGGATCGATGCGAGTTGCCTGCGTGAAGTCATCCAAGGCAGCCAATAGGTTGCCCTGCTGGTGGTAAGCACACCCCCGGTTAAAGAAAGCCCTCACATCATTGCCGTTGGCTTGGATGGCTTCGGTAAACGCTTCGATGGCTGACTGAGGTTGTTGCAAGAGCAGATAAGCAATCCCTCGGTCATTTTGGATGAGGGCAGTTGCCGAACGGTCGAGCGGAGAGAGTTGCCGCAACGCCTCTCCGTAATCCACTAGTGCTTCTCGGTAGTGCCCCTGCTCGACGTGTGCCAATCCACGATTGTAGTAAGCACGAGGGTCGTGGGGCGTGAGTTCTAAGACGTGGGTTGCGTCTGCAATTGCGCTGTCAAAATCACCCAAGCGATAGGCCGCGACTCCCCGGTTGAGGAAGGCTTCTTTGTCGGTGGGTTTGAGTTGCAATGCTTGGCTACAATCTGTAATGGCTTCTTTGTATTGGGCCAACTGAATGTAGGTTAAACAACGGTTGCTGTAGGCGGTGGCAAAGTCAGGTTGCAGACGAATTGCTTCAGAGAATTGATCACGCGCCTTGAAATAATCGTGTTGCTGAAAGGCTGCAACCCCTGCTTGAAAAGCGGACTGTGCCGTTTGGGGTGCGGCTGAAGACGCTGCTGCATCAGCGGGAAAGCCGGACAGGCAGATCAGAAAAAAAACAACAGCGCTAAGAAATCTCAGCATGTTGATTAAGGAGGCCATTGGTTTGCTCATACAGCAGCGCATTAGGTCTTGCTTGGACACCACTCTCCATCACGCTTCAGACCGCCAAGACATGATGGCTCTTGTGACGGTTGGTTAAGACCAACCTTTCTCGGCCTGATCTAACACATAGTTTGCAACATCTTCAATTTGCGCGTCTGTCAGCCGTGCCTTGAAGCCGGGCATTGCTGCTTTCCCGTTGGCAATTTGAGTTTTAATGGCTTCTAAAGAGGCCATCTCATACTTTTCTAGATCGGCCTTTTTCAGGGTTTTGGTGGCATTCACCAAGTTGCCCCCCCCCACATGACAGGCCGCACAGTTGGCACTAAAGACCTTTGCACCATTGGCCAGATCGGCGGCAAATGCGGGGGACGTAAACAACGTCAGAAACGCGATCGCACTGATTACCAGAACCGACAGCATTCGTTTCACAGGTTCTCCTCTCAAAAAACAGAACAAACACACCGTTATCAGCATTAAGGAAGATTTCTTTGCTCGTAAAGAGACAGCGTGTAAAAGATTGCAATTTGGTAACATTATCAGCATTCTGCGGGCGCTACGGTTGTTTCAGATGCGCTCTAGGCTGCTTACAAACTTAAAGCAAGTGATTCATGTTTTGTGAGTAGGTGGCAGAGTCGCCCACTCACAAAACGTTGGTCAAGTTATTGTTGTAAGGCTCCTTGCTGAGACACCCCAATGCAAGAGGACTAAAAACCCAAATTTCGCTCCGGGCGATGGTCTGCCATCGAAGCGGCCACTCCGCGGTAATCGCAGCACGAAGCATCGCCGACTCAAGGAAATCGTCAGGCTGTTGAATGAATTGCACCCTCAGGCTGCTGCAATCGAAAATTCAAAGCCTAAGATTGCGTAACAGTGTTGCAGTTATAGCAACAGCGAAATCAAGGGAGACGTGAGCAGCGGAAAGGCACTCGCTGCCCGATTAAATACGCGTTAAAGCCGAACATGATTCGGCCTTTTTGCTTAACTTCTCTAGAAATAATATTTGCCTTTCGGGAACACTAGGTTCATCTAGATTCTAAAGCAATGTAAATCTGTGATAGTACATCTCATCGCTAGTTTCCACAGCGCTCCATGTAGTCAGCCCAGAATGGCAACAATCTGGTGATTTTCTGCTTGCAGCACTCCCTAAAGAGCGGCCCTAGCTCACCTAAGTCACTGCCCTCTCTGTACAGGTTTGGCTGTGCCAAATCCGTCCCTCAAGCTTGCCCCTTGCCAATTTCCTATCTCTTGTTAATTCCAGGTTCATTCTGCCCGTCAGCCCCAGCGGTTTCCTGGTGCCTACCTGCCTAACCCTGATCATTGTCAAGTTTTTCTAGGTTTTCTTACTATGGCTATGAACTTCGCTCACCAGCATCCCGTTGATCTTTCGTTGCTTTCTCCTGAAGACTGGCAAAAGCTAACTGAATGGAACAACACTCAGCTTGAATATGACCAACAGAAGTGCATTCACCAGTTGATTGAGGACCAAGTTGAGCGATCGCCCGCTGCACCCGCCATTCTTTTTGAAAATCAGAGGCTGACTTATCAGGAACTCAATCAGCAGGCTAATCAACTGGCTCACTATCTACAAACCTTGGGTGTTGGACCTGAGGCATTAGTTGGCATTTGCATGGAGCGATCGCCCAAAATGGTGGTTGCCTTACTGGCTATTCTCAAAGCTGGGGGAGCCTACGTACCACTGGATCCTAAATATCCGAGCGATCGCCTCGCCTCTATTTCTGAGGATGCCCAGTTCCCAGTCCTCATCACACAAGAGCATTTATTGAATGTGTTGCCGGAACACCAGGCCAAAGTGGTTTGCGTGGACTCTGTGCAGACTATCCTGGCTCAACAGCCTGTAAATAATCCGACCAGCACAACTGCACCAAGTAACTTGGCCTATGTGCTTTACACTTCTGGCTCGACGGGTAAACCAAAGGGCGTTGCACTGGAGCACCGCAACACGGTAGCGTTTATCGCTTGGGCACAGCACTACTTTACACGACAGCAACTGCAGGGAGTTTTAGCATCAACCTCTGTGTGCTTCGATTTGTCAGTTTTTGAGTTGTTTGTTACGTTGAGCTGCGGTGGTAAAGTTATCCTGGCTCAAGATGCTCTACAACTCCCCAATCTCTCTGCCGCGTCTGAAGTGACGTTGATCAACACAGTGCCTTCGGCGATCGCAACGCTACTGCGTATGAACGGCATTCCAGAGTCGGTAAATACTATTAACCTAGCTGGAGAACCACTTCAGAACGCATTAGTTCAAAAGCTCTACCAGTTGGGGCATGTGAAGCAGGTTTACAACTTGTATGGTCCTACTGAAGACACCACCTACTCAACTGCAGCGTTAGTACCTAGAGACGCTGATGGAATTCCTCTGATTGGGTATCCAATTTCCAATAGCCAAGTGTACTTGCTCGAGGAACCTGCTCGCCGACAAAGTGACCCCTTAAGGCCAGTTCCAATCGGTACACCAGGTGAAGTTTACTTGGGTGGGGCAGGTGTTGCTCGTGGTTATTTGAACCAGCCTGAGTTAACTGCTGAAAAATTTCTTCCGAATCCTTTTTGCAACGCTCCTGGTGCTCGTCTATACAAAACTGGTGATCTTGCTGTCTATCAACCTGATGGCAGCTTGAAATACCTTGGACGGATTGACCACCAGGTTAAAATTCGCGGCTTTCGCATTGAATTAGGAG
>FQKF010031720.1_pt1 | contig 10634 bp, 10 predicted proteins | sample 1504521 | NCBI WGS metagenome assembly FQKF01 (sample SAMEA4475357, study PRJEB15587) | soil metagenome | biome: Soil; feature: Field | place: India | collected 2015-03-11 | depth 0 m
CCAAAACCCGCTTCACCAGACCTGACGTTAACACTACAGAGGAATGAAGCATCACAATGGACAACATGGAGCGCAACCAGTTTTCCTCCGGCACGCCTTGGGAGGCGATCGCAGGCTACTCGCGGGCGGTGCGGGTGGGGCCATTCGTCTACGTTTCGGGTACCACCGCCAGCGATGCCAAGGGACAGATCCAACATCCGGGAGATTTGTATGGACAGGCGACCTACATCTTTAAGAAAATTGAAGCTGCCCTTCATCATGTTGGAGCCAGCATGCAGGACGTGGTTCGCACCCGCGTATACATCACCCAGATGGCAGCGGCGGCGGCAGTGATGAGGGCGCACCACGAGGTTTTGGGGACTATTTGCCCGGCCAATACGCTGGTTGAAGTCAGCGCTCTGGCGACCCCCGAAATGCTGGTGGAAATTGAAGTAGATGCAGTGGTGACCAATGTGGAGGGGGCGGAGGCATGACGAATGTTGGGCGGTGTGGCGATTGGATTGTCGTGGGAGGGGGCATTGTTGGTTCTGCCCTAGGCTATGAATTGGCCAGGGTGGGCTTTTCGGTGCAATTGCTGGAGCAGTCGCCCGCGCCTGCCAATGCTACTCGCTACAGCTACGGCGGGATTAGCTACTGGTCAGCCACCACAGCGTTCATGCGCCAACTTTCCCAGGAGGGGATTGCGCTATACCGCGATCTCTCCGCCGAACTGGACATTGACATCCAGTTTCAGGAGCGAGATCTGTTGCTCACCATAGAACCGGGTTGCGATCCGGCTGCGATCGCCGCCACCTATGCCGATTGCTTGCAGCCTCCCCGCCTGCTTGATGTTTCAACCGCAACGGACGTGGAGCCGTTGCTGAACCCAGACGCGATCGCCGCAGCCCTCTACGCCACCCACGGCCACGTTGAACCCGAACGGATGACCCAGGCTTACCAACAGGCCATGACTCGTTTGGGCGGACGGGTCGAGTATGCGACGGTGCAGGATTTCCTGCGGATGGGCGATCGCATCCAGGGCGTGGTGACTTCAGCCGGCACCTTCACTGCTGCGAATGTGGTGGTGAGTGTGGGTGGACTGTGCCGCTCCCTGTTGAAAAAAGTTGGGGTGACGCTGCCAATTTATTTCACCCAGGCAGAGGTGGTAGACCTGGAGCCGAGCCATGTCAAGGTGCGATCGCTGCTCATGCCGGCAGTACTGAAACGGTTTGCCCTAGAAGCCACAGCCGGAGACATCAAAAATGACGCCCAATGGGACGTGCCAGACCAGGAAATCGCGCCGCCCATTCTGGATGTGGGCATCGTTCCCTTTCAAGATGGACGAATTCGTCTAGGACAGATCAGCCGCGTTTGCACCACGCCCCGTTTGGTGGCCAATGCAACACAAAGCGAGCAGGAAATCCGCTATGGTGCAGCCAAGCTGATTCCCCAATTACACGGCCTACCGGGAGCTTGGGGGAGTTGTTTAGTCGCCTTCAGTGGCGATCGCTTGCCGCTGATCGGCACCCTCCCCGGTTTGGAAGGCATCCACCTCTTCTCTGGGTTCAGCAACCCCTTTGCACTGATGCCGCCACTCGCGCGTCGCTATGCCCAACACCTCAAGGGCAGCGTGGATCAGGAGATGGCTCAGTTTGAACCAGCCCGATTTGCATTGGTAGATGCACCCACCCCATGAACATCCTGGTCATTCAAAACCACCCCACTGACCCTGCTGGCGTGCTAGGGGACTGTGTGCTGGAGCGCAACGGCAAGCTAGATGTGCGGTTGCCGTTGGAGGGCGATCGCTTGCCGCTAGACCATCGAGATCACGATGGTCTGATTGTGATGGGGGGGGCCATGCATGCGGAAGACGACGACCGCTTTCCTCACCTGCTCGACGCAGTTGCCCTGATCCAGTCTTTTCACGCCGCCGCAAAGCCTATCATGGGCGTCTGTCTGGGTGCCCAGTTGGTGGCGCGGTCGTTTGGTCAGCGGGTCTACCGCCATGATGTGCTGGAGTTAGGATTCACTGCCGTGTTTGCAGAGGCGGCGATCGCCACCGATCCAGTGCTCGCCCACGCGCCAGAAAAAATTCACCTGATGCAATGGCACTTCGATACGTTTGACTTACCCAAGGAAGCGACCCTGTTGATGTCAAACCCCACCTGTGAACGGCAGGCTTACCGCATTGGCACTACCACCTACGGCTTCCAGTTCCACCTCGAAGTGACGGCAGAGATCCTGCAACACTGGCTGCGTGAGGAATCTACCTTCCTGGAAAACCATTACCCCCACTTCCCCGCCCAACTTGCCCAGCAGATTGAGCAATTCCTCGCCGCATCCCAGACTTTCTGCCGACAGGTCGGTCATGCCTGGCTGAATTTGGTGCAAGCGAGAGCTAGCTGCGAGCGTTAGCCGCCGATTTCTGACATCACCCGATTCATTGGGATCTGTTGTTCGGCAAGGCCATGCCCCCAGGGTTTCTCCCAGATTGCCGCTTCAATGCGTTGAGTCAGTTCGGCGTCGGAAATGCCCTGACGCAGCGGAGTCAGGACATCTAGCTCTTGCTCGCGCAGCAAGCAGAGGCGGAGTTTGCCGTCCGCAGTCAGGCGGGCACGGTTGCAGCCAGCACAGAAGGGCTGGGTGACGGAACTGATAAAGCCGAGGCAGCCCTGGGCGCCGGGAAGTTGATAGAGGCGGGCTTCACCATCGAGTTGACCCTGGTTAAGCAAGATGGGTGGGGCAAGGCGATCGCCAATCAAGGCCAGCAGCTCCGCTTCACAGACCGTCTTTGCCTGCTGAAATTCGGCCACCTCTCCGAACGGCATCATCTCAATAAAGCGCACCTGCCAGGGAAAGTCATAGGTCAGCTTTGCCAGGTCAATCACATCCTGGCGATCGTTAAAGCCCCGCACCACTACTGCATTCAACTTGATCTGTAATCCAGCCTCCATGGCCGCCTTAATGCCGTCCCAAACTTCTGCCACATCGCCCCAGCGAGTAATCTGCTTAAATTTATCGGGATCTAGGGTGTCAATGCTAATGTTGAGGCGGGTTAATCCAGCGTCTGCCAAGGGAGCCGCCAGTTTGTTGAGCAACAGGCCGTTGGTGGTCATGGCAACGGTTTGGACACTGGGGGTTGCGGCAATCCGCCGGACAATCTCTACCACATTCTCCCGCAGCGTTGGTTCTCCTCCGGTCAGGCGAAACTTGCTGAAGCCCAACAGTCCAGCAAAGATGGGCAGCAGCCGATACAACTCCTCGTCCTGGAGCAGTTCTGCCCTGGGGCGAAAGGTCATCTCTGCGGGCATACAATACACGCAGCGAAGATTGCACCGATCGGTGAGGGAAATGCGGAGGTAATTGATGTTGCGTCCGTAGCGATCGAGAGACATGGCGTCGCTTACTCACTCACGCGCAGTTCATACAAGTTCCACAGCGCGCCGCCTAAGGCAGAGAACTGAACGCCCTCAATCCGGTTGCGAACGGCGACGAGGGAGATGGGGTTCACTAGGTGAATGAAGGGTAAGTATTCCTGCGCTAGTTTTTGCGTCTCTGCATAAATTGCCTTGCGTTTGACCTCGTCGAGTTGTTGGCTGCCCTGCACATAAAGTTGCCCAATCCTTGCTTCCCAGTCGGCAATCACCCGCCCTTCTATGGGGTCTTGGCCGGGAAGTGCCCCCTGGTTGAAGGCGTGTAGTGTCCCATTGGGAGACCAGATATTAAAGCCACTCTGGGGTTCTACACCGCCACCAGTGAAGCCCAGGATATGGGCTTCCCAGTCGAGTGTGTCGGACAGTTTGCTCACTAAGGTATTAAAGGCGATCGGTTGAAAATCGACTGTGATGCCAATGCGGGCGAGGTCTTGTTTAATCTGAGCACCCATCCCTTCGCGGATCTTGTTGCCTGCATTCGTGATCAGCGTGAAGCGGACGGGGTTGCCGTCTTCATCCTGGAGTTGCCCTTGCGGCGTGTACTTAAACCCAGCCTGCTGCAACAGGGTTTTTGCTTGTTCGGGGTCATAGTCGTAGACGGGTAAGCCTTCTTCGGGTGAAAGGAAGTAGGGACTCTGCTTGTAGATGGGGGAATTTTGTGGTTCGCCAATGCCCCGAAAAATATTGTTAATCATAGTCTGGCGGTCGATGGCGTGGGCGATCGCCTGCCGAAACGCCTGCTTGTTGAACCAGCGAGACTTGACCGGATCCACCAAGGGTTTGCCATTGCGACGCCCCTGGTTCAAGTTAAAAGCCAAGAAGGTGGTGCTAAGTGCGGGGCCACCCTGGTAGATGGTGAAGTTGCCACGGCGCTCCTCCCGCTTAATCAGGTCGAAGTAATCGGGAGTAATGCCAACAATATCTAGCCCACCGGAGCGAAATTGAATGAGTTCGGTATCCGTGGAGCCAACTAGTTGAATGATGAACTCGTCAATGTAGGGTTGTGGCTTGCCCTGGGAGTCTTTGCGCCAGTAGTGGGGATTGCGTCGTAAAATAATGCGTTCTGCTGGCTGGTATCTGACTAGCTTGTAGGGGCCATTGCTGACAATCTGTTCCGGTGGAGTATCAGTGCCCCACATTGAGAGGAATAGCAGATTGCCTGCACTATCTTTGGTGGTCACTGCCTTTTCCAACACATGCTTGGGCAGCACTGCAAAACCGCCTGCATAGCGCAGGAGGGGGGCAAAGGGTTCCGGGGAGATGAACTGCACTCGCCGCTCATCCAGCTTGGTGACGCTGGGAAACACGCCCTGTGCGCCGATGCGGATTAGGTCTCCCTCACCACTGGGGATATCGGGATTGAAATAGATTTGGTTGAAGGTAAAGACCACATCATCGACGGTGAGGGGCGCACCATCCGACCACTTCAACCCTTGCCGTAAAGTGAAGGTGATTCGCTGCTGGTCGTCTGAGATCTCCCAGGACTCTGCTAAGGCCGGTTCTAGTTCTCCAGTCAAGCCGTTCTGGGAGATGAGGCCCTCATACATTAGACCCAGCGCCGTGTTTGCCTCTTTGCTAGTAACGGTATTAAAGGTCTTGGGGTCGCTGATGTCGCTGTCAACAAGGCGGGGAACTTGTGCGGCTTGGGTGCGGAAGTGACTGGGGCTACAGGCGGCAAGGGCGATCGCCACCGTCAAAAACAGCCCTGTCAGAATCCCCCACCGGATCCACCTGCCTCTCAGCTTGACCATTGCGGCTCACCCCCTCAACCTTGCGTCATATTTTCTGCATGATAGCGTTGCTGGTTCTCCTCTTGGGGGAGGATTCTCAATTTTAGGGGTGCGTCCATTCCACGTCTACCAAAGTCCTAAACCCAATTTTGTGGTTGTGAGTGGCGCAGGCGCAGCCCGCGCCACTCACAACCACAAAATCGGGAGACGCCTTTTGGCGTTTATTTCAAAAAAGTAGGAAAAGTTTGCAATTGAGTGTTAAATTGTCCCTGATTAAACTGAATTTTGGCTCTATATTGTAAGCAACGTGAGCGCCATTATGAGTCGTGCGATCGCAATCCACTCGCGGATCAGGCTCATCGTATGAATGAATTACAGGTTGCTACACCACCAATCCCTTGCTCTCAAAAAAACCTCATCTTCTACACATGAAATCACAGCCCAATTCCGATTCTTCTCCCCGAAATGGCACCTATGGACAGGCTCAATCTAGTAGTCAGCCGGCCACCGTCCCCCTCTCTCTCTATCGAGAATTAGCGGCAGAATTGCAGGCCACTAAAGCAATGCTCGACTCCATCAATGGGCAAAACCAGCAGCTTGCGCGGCAGAACCAACGCTTTCGCCACGAGATTGAACGACTCATGCAAGTGTCGCTGAATCTGCAACAAATCGCGGGTCTCCCTCAAGCAGGCTGGGTCAACCCAAGCGGGAACGAACAGGCGACTGTCATTCCGGATGCGCTAAACGCCACGGCGCTTAACCCCAGTTCTGCCCAACCCCAGGTGGCCCCCCCCCAAGCCCCGCTGCCACGCCCCGTGCCACCGGGGCCAGCGGCCCCGGCGGATGAACTATTTGCCGAACAGTCGATGCCGGCTCAAAACTTGCACAGTCAGGCGGCTTCTGCCCGTGAATTTGGCGGCTTCTGGTTGTGGGTAACGGTGTTTGTCATCATCATTACGGCCTTTGGCGCTGGCTTCATGATTGTTAGGCCACTGCTGCAAAACAACCGCTAAGCAGGTTCAGGCCGGGTCGTGCAGGAAGATGGCGGGTGAGAGCAGGGATTCTCCTCAGCCAGCAGGTAACTCGCCCACTGCTGCACCACTGGCGGACTGCCATACCAATATCGACCGGGACGGGGGGAGTGAAAGACATCTGCCAAAACAATCTGTTCTGCCCCTGCTAACAAGGCCGATTCAATCGGGGTGATGCCGTCTCCCCAGACGCTGCCCTGTCCACAGGTCAGTTCATAACTACTGCGAGCGAACCAGTTCTGCAAACGGCGATCGCCATACACGGCCTTGCCTGCCACACAAACATAGCGCACATGGGAGTAGAAGGCGCCGGGATAGTTTTCATTCACGAAGTTGAGGTTGCGCTGCGTCCAGCGTTCACCGCTAGAGTGGGGAGTTCCCAACGTGACCAGGGTGGCAACGTGGGGGTGCGCTTTCCATAGACCGGGCTGGTGGCGATCGCCCGGATGCACGTCGTAGGGAACCTCACCCAAGTAGATGCGGGCAATCCACCCGCCTGCCGAGTGCCCCACCAAGTTGATGCGATCGCTGCCCGTCTCCTGTCGGAGTTGCTGCACTGTAGCATCGAGTTGCGTCAGGATTGGCAGCATCGACCGTCCTCCCAGGGTGGGGAACCAGTCTTGCCGCCGCAAGGGGACTGTCCGCACGACCACGCCCAAGGCCTCTAGCGCTGCTTCCATCTCGCGATAGGGACGCGCGCCTGCAAGGTAGCCAGGGAGGATGACAGTAGGGAAGGGCATGGGCTGAGGTGGATAGGGGAGATGAGGCGCTAATCTGTCATTTTTGCAACGATTGGAGCCACTCCTGAATGACCTGATTGACCACTTCGGGCCGTTCGTCGTGGGGGCAGTGCCCCGCCCCCGCAATCGACATGAATTTAACGCGCTGGGGTTCTGCCGCAGCCAGATCCTGATAGATTTGGGAGCCTTGGATGGGAGTCCACGGGTCAGCGTCGCCCCAGAGGACTAGGAGCGGCTGGGTGATCTTAGGTAGCAGTTCGGAGGGGTGGGGACCAGGAGGGGCAGTGAGAATCGAGGCAAACACTTTCTGAGCACCGGGGTCGCAGGAGGGTTCATGAATGATATCCACCAGTTCATCGGTGACAGCAGCGCGATCGCCATAGACTTGGTGCAGCGTGTTGCGGATCCAGGGTCTTCGGCGGATCTGATCAAATATGAAAGGGCCGAAGACGTCAGATACAATCACCCTAGTAAAGGTGCCCATGATCAGGCGAAGCGGCAGATTCAATTCTTCTGGACGGTGGTTCAAACCGCCTGCTGCGTTCAGCAACACCCCTGCTTTGGCGGTTGCTGGATGGTTGGCCAGCAGCATTAGGGTCAGCAACGCGCCGATAGAGTTCCCCACAAAAACCGTTGGCTCCTGGATGTGGGCATTCCAGAAGTCCTTTAACAGACTTTCCCAGAGTTCTAACGTATAGGCAAGCGGGGGTTTGTCAGAGGCACCAAAGCCCAGCAAGTCGAGCGCAAACACTCGGTTTCCGGCAGCAGCTAGGACGGGAATATTTTTGCGCCAGTGACCAATGGCAGCGCCGAAACCGTGGATCAGCACCATTGGTTGACCATCGCCTGCCACAGTGTAGCAGATGTCATGACCGTTCCAATGCCAGACCTGCGGTTCTAATGCCTTGAGGGGAAGTTGTTGCTGGGTTGTCACAGGTGTTGCGCTTTATTGAGAAATCTTAACTTCTTCATGATAACGCTCATCCTGTCAGGGTTTCCTCACAACTTCCTCACAATGTTTTTCTAATTTCAAACTAGAGCAAAAGTCATCGGGGACAGGAAAGGAGGTGTGTTAGCCTCGTTCCCTGAGCAAGCGTCCACGGCTCTGATTGAATCTGCTTTGCAGAACGGCAACCGCTTTTGATAACCGTCACTTTAAAACCGTATTGAAATCACCTCAAGGAGAAGGGCGCTATGGCACTTATCCGTTGGCAACCGATGCATGAACTGGAAAATTTACGCAAACAGATGGATCGTTTGTTTGAAGAATGGATGTCGGGAGACGGCTGGATTGATAGAATTGGGCGCCCCAGTGCGAGTCTGTTGCCGCAGCGAGAAGGCGCACTCTGGGGACCGGTTGTTGAACTCAAGGAAACGGATAGCGACATTATCTTGAAGGCTCAACTTCCTGGGGTGAAGCCTGCCGACCTTGACATTCAAGTCACGGAAGATGCAGTGTCGATCGCAGGCGAACACCGCGAGGAAAGCCGTCAGGAATCGGAGGGCATGATTCGGTCTGAATTTCGCTATGGTCAATTCCAGCGAATTGTGCCGTTGCCGATGGCGATTCGCATTGAGGAGGTAAAATCCGACTTTCAGGATGGTGTGCTGACGCTGACAATGCCCAAGGCCGAAGGGAGTACTCGCAAGGTTGTTAAGGTCAGTGTTGGTGAGGCTGCAAGGGAGTCCATGGTGGAGCAACGCCAGCATGAAGCCCATTTGCAAGAAACCATGCGAGCGCGTGCTGCCGCGGAAATTGGCGTGGGGGCAGGCAACTCCAATTAGCGCTCCAACGAGCATTTTTTTAAAGCATTGAGTGTCTTAAGCACGTAGTGTCCTGAGGTACCTAGTGCCTTAAGCATGACGATTCCCAAGACGACTCCTAATGGTCAGCCATGGGACCGATGGCAGAACTGTGCTTTGGGGAAGCAAGTCGGTAGTCGATTCAGTTCAGGTGTCATCTGGTCTCACAGGGGCGATCGCTCAGTGGTGGAGCGATCGCCCTTTCCTCATCGATTCAGGCTCTCATGCAATAAAACGTCAGGTCTGGTGCAGAGGCTTTTGAGGCACTGCGCCCGGCGCAGTGCCTCAAACCCCCTGCTGTTCTGTGGGCGTTGCGCACGGAACAGCAATGGGTTTGGCTTATCCGGCATGCACGGCAACGTTAGTCAGGCGAAAAGTTTTGTTTCGCTAATTCACGAGATGTCTCCCAATTTTTTTATTGGTGTATGGTATGGGGTAGCTTTATGCAGAACGGCTTTTTCTGGTTGTTGTCCCTCATCCATTTATGAAGCAAGCTTCGACTCGTACTCTGGTTGCGATCGCAACTGTCGTTGTGGGTGCTGCCTCCCTCTCTACCCTTGCCCTTGCCAGTATTTTTGGCCAATTGGAAGTCCCTCAAAATCGGTTTATTGCCGTGTCCAACCCGGTGGGAGCAACGGGTTACCGCCTCTTGATTATTGAACAAATCACCGATGTGCGTCCTTGCTGGAGTGAGAGGGGCAACGACCCTACCATTGTGACCCCCCTACTCCTCGACTTTGACTTTACAGGGATCTGTGGCCGCAGTGTCGATAGCAACGGATACTCGATGCGGGTCAACGGCGAGGACTATGGGCTGCGCTACAACCTCCGCGTCCTTGAGCGTGGCAATAGTGTTGTCTTGGCAGCCGTGCCAGTTGTTCGCACTGACCCAGAAATTATCATCGGGCGTTCCAATGGGGGCAACAATCGCAACTTTACTAAGATTTTTCTCAACCCTGGCTGGCGGTTCACAAAGCGAACATTCGAAGACCGCGTCTTGGGGCACATCTATCTGACGTTTGAAGGGAACATTCCAGGACTTCCTGGTCCCAGCCCATCACCCAGTCCATCGCCGAGCCCCAGTCCTAGCCCATCGCCGAGTCCTTCCCCTTCCCCCAGCCCCAGTCCTAGCCCATCGCCCAGTCCTAGTCCGTCACCATCGCCAACCCCCATCAGCTTCCCCGACATTACGGGAGATATTTACGCCAGTGAAATTCAGCAGGCCGTTCGTGTAGGGTTCATTCGCGGTTTTGAAGATGGCACCTTCCGACCGACGCAACCCTTGACCCGCGAGCAGGTCGTCTCCATGGTGCTAGATGCCCTGCAGCGAGTCCCAGGGGTGCAGTTATCGATTCCAAACCGGGTCAGCACTAGCCCCTTCCCCGATGTGGAGGCAAACCGCTGGAGTGCGGCCAAGATTCAGTTTGCCAGAGATAACCGAATTATTAGTGGCTACGACGATGGTACCTTCCGTCCGGCGCAATCTGTCAGCCGTGTTGAATTAATGGCAGTGCTACGGCGAGCCGCTGAGTATGGTCGCCGCTTACGGGGTGAATCCCCCGATCTGCCTCAACTACAACCCCCGCGACCATTTACCGATACTGCGGGCCACTGGGGTGAGGCACTCATTCGACTGATGTCTACTTACTGCGGTGTTGCGTCTCCTGTGAATGAGACTGGCACTCTGTTTGCCCCCAATAGCCCTGCTTTGCGGAACTATGCCGCAGCGGCAACCCTGCGCATGTATAACTGCCTGCGGACAGGGGGCGGGGTTGGCCTCAGCCTCCCCACTACAGAACTTGCTCAACGACCTTGGCATTAGTATGGCGCTATGCGCTCATGATGTAACAAGCGTTTTGTCCTAGCCGATGCGTGTAGCGGCGCTGCAATGTCATACCGACTCCGTCGGTTATTGAG
>FQKF010092682.1_pt1 | contig 10632 bp, 6 predicted proteins | sample 1504521 | NCBI WGS metagenome assembly FQKF01 (sample SAMEA4475357, study PRJEB15587) | soil metagenome | biome: Soil; feature: Field | place: India | collected 2015-03-11 | depth 0 m
TCAATAGCCGCTCGACCAGCGGTGCAGTGATCCAAAAAAGCACAGTGATCACTAAAAATGTGGTCACGATGACCAGCAGCGATCGCCCCATCACCAAATCGTGTAGCCCCCTAACCAACACCTGCCTGGGTCGGGTGGCCAAGTCCCAACTGTTGAACCGCTCAAACCGCCCCAGGTATACTCCCACCGCACTCAGCCCATGCAGCATGAATTGGATTGGTTGAGACCACTGGCCCCAGCCCTGATTCTGCAGAAATTTGCTGAGGAGGACTAGGGAAACTGCGTAGGCGGCAAATCCCGCTAATAGAAACAGAACGTACTGGGGCAAAATCACTAGCACAACGGTTGAGTGCGATCGCTCCCATCCCCAGGTCTCTATTAGGTGCAGAGTATCTGTCAGGATGTAGGGAGCATTCGGCAGAAAGGCCACGAACAGGGCGACGCCCAGCAGCCACACGCCCCTTTGTAGCGGGCTTTGCGTCTGCCAGGAGAAGCGAGTTTGAAACAGGGCGATCGCCAGCCCCAGCGGTATCCACGCCAGCAATAGGTTCCATCCCATCCAGCAGAGGTTGCTCCTCAGCACTTGCAGTGCATGGGTGATCCAGTCAAGCAGTTCCATTCACGCTTGCCTCTTAAACCGTTCTTGGGCTGTTTTGAAGGCTTCCTGCATGACGGCTTGGATCTTCTCAGGGTCAGGTTTTATGCCACCCATCAGGTCTCCGAAGTAAACGCAGGCTCCTTCACCCAAGGCCCAGGTGTAGGCCGCTGCCCAGGATGCGGCAATGATACTCCCCAGGCCAGGGATAAATTTGATCAGTTCGCGTCCAATCGCCTGTGCCAGGAATCCCCCAGCGATCGCGCTCACCACCCCACCGGCCTGAGAAGGCGTCAGGATCTGGCCATACAATTGTCCCAGCAGGCTGATCATCGAGACCTGTAGCGTCGTCAGCACAGGCATGGTTGCAAAGGGGAGAGGCACTGCCGCAAGTGTCGCTGCCATGATGGAAAAGGCGAGGATGTAACGACGACCGACATCCCGGTAGAGGTTGCCAATTTGTTTACCCACTTCCCCATCTAACAACTGATGGATCGCGCGAGCCTCAGCTTCTGGTAGCAGGTCAGCCAAGCAGTCACGCAGGCTTTCGAGGCCGTAGAACACGGGAGTGTAGCCGTCTTCTTCGCGAGTAAAGTCAATCACCAAAGCGCGATCGCACACCCCTTGAAAGTTTGCTTGCAAAGCGGCAAAAGCCCGCTGCACCGACTCAAGCTGGGGTGGATAGGGGGGATGGTTGTCCGTACTAGACGGATAGACCTCGTGCAGGTTTGTGACTGCCAGCAAACAGGGAATTTCAGGAAACTGCTGGCGTAACTGCTGAGCAATTTGCCGCAGCGAATCCGTTGCAAAGTCGTTAATTTTGACGGTGAGAATAAAAACTCTCGCACGACGCTCACCTTGCCTGAGGTCGTTCGTTAGTTCAGAAACAATCGTTTCAACATTGCGATTGACATCCCCCAACCCAACCGTGTCAGTAAAGATCAACAGAGGCAAGTCTTCCGAGGGATAGGCATAGCGTTGGGTGTGCTGGGTGTGGGGCCGAAACCCTTGACCCACAATTTCTGCAGAAACCCCCGTGAGCCCCCGTATGATGGAACTTTTTCCTGCTTGGGGTTTGCCGATCAGAATGGCCTCAGTGGTCGGCAACTCAGCCCGTACCCGTTCAAGAATCGTCGCGATTTGCTCCTCACTGACGCTAAACCACTGCACGACTGTCTGAGCCACTTGGTCGATGGGGAGATGGTTTTTTAGGCTGGCGATCGCCCCCTGCCACACACCAGCCACCTGACCCACTACCTGCTCCATCCAGGAGGAATTTTTTGCTGCCACGGGCGGCTGTGAATCGGCCACGTTGAGCGACGAGGATACCACATCCGGAGCGATCGCACCTTGCGGGTCTGAAGCTGGCGAGGCATCCGGCGGCGGTTGGGAGACGGCGTTTTTCGGAGGATACTCAAGCATCGCTGGAATCAGTACGGATGACGGTGTGAGATGACAGGCAAGAGCGCCGGGTGAATAGAGGCTATTGATAAAAGCACACGCTTATTCAATAAAAATCAGATGTCTACCTAGTAGACTGGGTTGATAATGCAAAGAATAATGAGAGACCCATAACTCCGCTGAAACTCCGCTGATAGTGCTGCCGAAGTACCTTGAGGGGGTTGGGTGACAGAGAAGAGAGCACTGTGCCCCTTTTCTCTTAGGTCTTTTCTCCTAGGTTGGGAGCAGGAGCTGGGGGATAAGGGCCTGCGGTGAAATGCTCTTCACCCTAGGCAACTTAACCCTAGGCAAAGAGTCTAAGTCGTTACTTTCGATTTGCTATGTTCCTTATTTAGGATAAATCTTCCGGTGGGAAACGTCTGCTGCTTCCAGGTACTGCTTCACTGCCAAAACGATACGGAAAACCGCGATCGCCCCAAATCTTGGGACTGCTTAATGCAAAGCCGATGGTTTGAGTCAGAGGCGCACTCCATACACGACTCACTCCATTCTTTATTCCATTTTTTATACTGAATGCAGTCACAGCAACTAGAACATGGAAAGACATCCCCCCAGACAACGCATCCCCTACTCCTGCGCGATCGCCCATGACTGTTGAAGCTAAAATTTCTCCTGCCTTCAGTGCCTTTCTGTCGGAGAGTGGTCCCAACGATCGGCGCGATGCCATCGTGATTTACGAGGCGCCAGCGCTCGAGGACAGCCCCGACCCGACGCAGCTCTGGGAGAGTGAGACGCGGCAAAAGTACCTAAAAGAGCGGATCAAAGTTCAGAAATCAGTAGCAGCAGAACTGTTCGAGACCTACAAAACTGCTGGCGCGGAGCGATTGCCCGACCACCAACCTCCTGCCGTTAGCAAAATTGGCTCCGGTGCCCTGCCAATTGCAACTGTTGAGGTGACTCGTAGAACGCTGCCTGCCTTGGCCAAACACCCCAGCGTGGTGGCGATCTTGCCCAACCAAAAGATCCAGCTTATCCGCCCCAGTGCGATCGCCTACGACGACCTCAACCGTCAGGAGGCAAAGCAGGGAATCACCTGGGGCTTGCAACAGCTTGGCATCCCCGACCTGTGGGCATACAGCAAAGGGGCAAACATTAACGTGGCGGTATTGGACACAGGGGTCTTCAGTGAACACCCGGCTCTCCAGGATCGGGTCAAGGATTTTGTGGTGATTGACCCAATGGGGCGACGCATCACCGCTGATCCGCCGTTTGACAGTGGGCAGCACGGCACTCACGTTTGTGGCATCATTGCAGGCGGCAAAACGCCGGAGGGCGTTGCGATTGGCATTGCCCCCGAAGCAAATCTGCTAGCGGCAAACGTGATGATTGGCGAGGCCACCCTGCAAACCCTGATGGAGGGAATCTCTTGGGCAGTGGAAAAGGGCGCGCATGTGCTGAACCTATCCCTCGGCTTCATGTACTACGAACCCAAATTTGCCCGGGTGTTTGAGTTGTTGCAAAACCAGTTTAATATCTTGCCTGTTGTGGCGATCGGCAACGAAGCGCACGGCAACTCTCGCTCTCCTGGCAACGCCTACAGCGCTTTTTCCGTGGGCGCGGTAGAACGAATGTCCCACAATCGCCTTGACGTTGCATCCTTCAGTAGCGGAGCCAGCCTTGTCTTCCCTGGGCAAACCGCCTACGCACTGGTCACAAAGCCCGATGTCGTTGCCCCCGGTACGCAGGTCTATTCCTGCATTCCCCCCCAAGACCAACCTGATGGCAGTTACTACTATACCTACATGGACGGCACTTCAATGGCCGCCCCCCACGTCGCCGGGGTAGTTGCCTTGCTGATGGCCATCTTTCCTAAGATGCCCGTAACTAAAATTCTACAGGTCTTGAAGGACACTGCCAAGCACCCCGATGGTGAAAGACGTCGCCCCGACAACCGCTGGGGCTACGGGCTGATCCAACCGCTGGAGGCATTGCAGGCGCTCAAACATGAGGCGACGCCGCAGGCGGAGCGGGACAAGTCCATCTGACGTTGAAGCCTTGACTTTCTATGGCGTCGTCGTGCATGAAAAATCAGGGGTTTCAGCGTCTCTCAAATTCACGTTAGGATAGTGTTACACGGAATTCGTTTATCAAATAGCAATTTGTTGTGGTGTAAGGTGTGAGCGTAGTGCACGTTTTACACTGCAATAGGTTGACTGAGTGACCGACGGAGTCGGTATCATACGGGGGCAATCAAGCTTACATTGATCGACTCTTGATCGACTCATCAGCCATGTGATCGCCTACTTAGAGCGATCGCTCTTGAAGGAAGTGCTAGTCATGACCGCAGCAAAGCGTCCTGCTTCGCAAGAAAAACTGAGTTCTACTTTTCGCAAGCGCCTGCAAACGTTGAAACCCCATCAACAGGTGCGAGCGGTCGTGTTGCTGCACACCGAGCCAGTCTCCCCGGCCCAAACGCGGCAGACCGCCTCTGAACGGCAGGCTGCGATCGCTGCTCTACGCAATTCCGCCCAACAGGCATACCAGGCGATCGCGCCCATCCTTGAACGCTTCGGCGGCCACCCGCTGGCCAGTCGCCCCAACGCCCTCGGTGCCATTCCGATCGAGATTACTGCCGAGGGAGTGAAAGCGCTAGCTCAGTCTGACTGGGTGGATGGCATTTTGGAAGATCAACCGATTCAACCCGTAGATGCTGCGATGAACGTGAAGTCGATCACCACCGCTTGAGACGTTTTGCACCCGCGCAACACACCTCGACTGATGAGTTTGCGCGAGTGCATCTATTGCCCCCCCCTGCAACAGGATGCGTTAGTGACATCAACCATCCTGCAACTGGGGGATTGCAAACGTGACAGAAGCATGAGCGCAATTTAGTCCAAGCTGCAGCGGAGCAGCAAACCACTCAGAGCAACACGGAGCCAAGGGCGATCGCCACCCCTGCGCCAATAAAGGTGTTAACAATATTCACCATCTCATTGGTAAGCCAGCGATAGTTCGACTGCAACGTGGCCCCAATCACGCTTTCTAGGTTTGTGGCAATAAACGCAGCGATGACGCAAAGGGCCACCCCTACCGGGGTAATCAGCCCCACTGCCCAGGCAACCAGAGCGATCGCTACTGCGGCCACCACCCCTGCTAGGGTGCCCTCCAGACTCACCGCTCCTTCTGTTCCTCTGGGAACCGGTTGAAAAGTTGTGATCAGAAACGTACGTTTACCGTAAGCTTTGCCAATTTCAGTAGCAGTTGTGTCGGCGAGTTTGGTACTCATGCTAGCAACGTACCCCAGGATCAACAGGCTGGTGATCAGTGCAGCCCCTTCATTGCCCATACCCTCATTGCCCATAACAGTATAGGCTGCTAGGGCACAGAGAGTAGCCACCAGTGCTGACCCCCAGACGTTCTCTGGCCCCCGTGCCCCCGAACGCTTCTCTGCAATGCCTGCGGCTTCCTTTTGGGCCAGACCAACACGCGTCACCGCAGACCCCACTAAAAAGTAGAACATCATCACGACATACCCCTGCCAGCCTAGGGTGCCCCACAAAACGACGCCCAGCACCCAGGCATGCACAAGCCCAGCGGGGGTCAGCAATTTTTTCGGAGCAATCCAGGTCAGGCCTAGCAGAACAGTGTTGAGGGCGATCGCCACTAGCCATTGAGTCAGAAGATCCATGCCAGTTCCCCTTGAGTTCCCTCCTCATCTTATGGCGCTTATGGCGCTACGCGCTCATGGTGTCAAACGCGAGACACGGCTGCAGTTCCCAGGTTAGTGGGACGACTATCTATATCGCTGCCGATATATCGCTGCCGACCTCTGCAACCTTGTTTGTCGTCCCCACGTTAGTGGGCTGACTAAGTTTGCAATAGTCAGCATTGCAAGCAATGTCCCTACAAACGATAGCCAAAATCCAGCGGAAGTGGTGCCTTCATGCACAGCTAAGAGGAGAGGGCTATCATAGGAAACAATGTTGACATTTCTTAATAGTGCGATCGCCTCATGCTAATTTCCGCTTCCGGGCTTGCCCGCATCAAGGAATCAGTGACGGAGAGGGTGTTGTTTGGCAACAAGCCCACTCCAGAACTAATGGCTATCCTGCTGGTCTACTTCGTACAGGGGATCCTGGGGTTGGCGCGGCTGGCAGTCAGCTTTTTCTTGAAGGATGAGCTGGGCCTGAGTCCGGCAGAAGTATCTGCCCTGATTGGGGTGGCAGCGATCCCCTGGATGGTGAAACCATTGTTTGGCTTCATCTCCGACGGCTTCCCGGTGCTGGGCTATCGCCGTAGACCTTACCTGGTGTTGTCGGGCGTGTTGGGTACATTGTCCTGGGTGCTGATGGCGACCGTGGTCAATAGTGCCTGGAGTGCTACGGCAGCGATCGCCCTCAGTTCGCTGGCGATCGCCTTCAGTGATGTGATTGTTGATTCGCTGGTGGTGGAACGGGCGCGGGCAGAGTCCGTTAGTGCGGCAGGTTCACTACAGTCCCTCTGCTGGGGCACGTCTGCCCTGGGAGGGCTGATCACGGCCTACTTCAGTGGCTACCTGCTGGAACACTTCACAACCCGCAACGTTTTTGCCATTACAGCAACCTTTCCGCTGATTGTTTCCCTGGTGGCCGCCCTCATTCGCGAGAGCCGGGTCACGGAGTCCACCAGCCTGCAAGAGATGGGTGGCCAAGTCAAGGAACTGTGGGGAGCCGTCACCCAGAAGGCAATTCTGTTGCCGACTGCTTTTCTCTTTCTGTGGCAGTCTACGCCTTCGGCAGAATCTGCTTTCTTCTTCTTCACCACCAATGAACTGGGGTTCTCGCCCGAATTTTTGGGACGGGTGCGCCTAGTCACCAGCATTGCCTCCCTGTTTGGCGTCTGGATGTTTCAGCGGTTCTTTAGGGCAGTGCCTTTCCGCCAAATTTTTGGCTGGACGACGATCATTTCTGCCCTCCTAGGCATGACGATGTTGCTGCTGGTAACACATACGAATCGAGCCCTAGGCATTGATGACCACTGGTTTAGCTTGGGTGATAGTCTGATCCTGACGGTCATGGGGCAAATCGCCTATATGCCAGTGCTGGTGCTAGCGGCGCGGCTCTGTCCTGCCGGTATCGAGGCAACCCTGTTTGCCTTGCTGATGTCGGTGACCAACCTAGCGGGACTGCTCTCCTACGAGATAGGGGCAGGACTCACCCACCTGTTGGGAGTCACCGAAACGAACTTCGACAAGCTCTGGTTACTCGTTGTCATTACCAACCTCAGTACCTTGTTGCCGCTGCCCTTCCTGAGCTGGCTGCCAGAGGAAGCAGAAGCAATGCCTGGACGCGACCTCCCAGACGTCGTGCTCTCAGACGTGATGACGACTCCGGTTGAAGCGATCGCCCCCCTGGAAACCGCCGCCTCCGAAACTCCCTTGCTCAGCTAGTGGGCCATCTGCTGCGCAGCTTGCCCCCGGCTCAAATGCCTCTCCAGGCACAGTGGAACGTCAACCGGACTCCTCTTTGTCTGGTCAGGCCAAGGGCTGGGTGAAGATCACGCTCACCGCCTACATGCCTTTGCTTTCCCTACTCGCCACCTCCACCTATGCAACTGCAAGACAAATCTGCTATCGCACCGCGCTCCTACGACATCGCTGAGTGGCATAAAGGCTATCGCTCGGTGAGTCAGGAGTTAGACTACGAGATTGATGAGATTGAGGGAGAAATCCCCGTTGAGCTAAACGGCACGTTGTTTCGCAATGGGCCTGGTCTGCTAGATATCAACGGTCAACCCTTCCACCACCCCTTCGATGGGGATGGCATGATCTGCGCGATCGCCTTTCAGAACGGACGCGCCCACTTCCGCAATCGGTTTGTGCGGACGGAGGCATTTGTGGAGGAACAGCAGGCAGGCCGTATCCTCTATCGCGGCGTGTTTGGGACGCAAAAGCCGGGGGGAATTCTCGCCAATGCCTTCGACTGCCGCATCAAAAATATCGCGAATACCAATGTCATCTATTGGGGCGGAAAATTACTCGCCCTCTGGGAGGCGGCAGAACCCTATCGGCTAGATCCCCAAACCCTGGAAACCCTGGGGAAGGATGATCTGGATGGACTGCTGCCACCGGGAGGGGCGATCGCAGCCCATCCCCACGTTGATCCTGTCTGCGCTGCGGATGGTGGCACCCCCTGCCTAGTCAACTTTGCAATGAAACCAGGACTCTCGACCACCCTAACAGTCTACGAGTTCAGTCCATCTGGAAGACTACTGCGCAAACGCAGCCACGCCACTCCTGGGTTCGCCTTCATTCACGACTTTGCCATCAGCGAACATTACGCCATCTTCTTTCAGAATCCGGTTTCGTTTAATCCGCTGCCCTGGTTGTTGGGCCTCAGGGGCGCCGGACAGTGCATCACCTTCCAGACTGGCAAGCCGACCCAAGCGATCATTGTGCCTCGCTTTGGGAATGCCCCCGTCAAAACAATCCCCGTTGAGGCTGGGTTTGTCTTCCACCATGCCAACGCCTTTGAGCAAGACAATGTCCTCGTTGTCGATTCCATCTGCTACGAGGCGCTGCCCTCTGTGGAGCCGGGGGCAGACTATCGCCAGACCAACTTTGAGTCCCTGGCCCCCGGCCAACTGTGGCGGTTCCGCTTCGACCTAGAGCGGGGCACCGTTGAGCAGCAGCGACTTGAAGACCGTTGTGTAGAGTTCCCCAGCGTGCACCCCAATCACGTCGGACGCCCCTACCGCTACGCCTACATGGGAGCCGCCCACCATCCAACGGGGAATGCTCCCCTTCAGGCGATTCTCAAGCTGGATCTGCTGACAGGAGAACGACAACTGTTCAGTCTAGCCCCGCATGGGTATGCGGGAGAGCCTGTCTTTGTGCCCTTCCCGGACGGCAGTGCAGAAGATGATGGTTGGGTATTATCTCTCTTTTTCAACGGCAAGCAGGAGCGATCGGAACTGGTCATCCTAGACGCACGGGACTTGACGCAGGGGGCGATCGCCCGTCTCACCCTAAAACAGCACATTCCCTACGGACTGCACGGCAATTTTTACCCCATGACCTTTCATCATTTTTGACGTAGAGGTTGCGGGGGGTGCGCCCCCACACCCCTACCAAGCTGGACTTTCAAGCTGGACTTTATGGCGCGTCGCGCCTGGGTTAGGGCAAAGCATTGTGTGGGAACCCAGCGCCGCGGGGGTTCCCACACAATGCTTTTTTTACTTACATTTACTTTTTACATTTACATTATGAGCACCTAGCGCCATAGGCTATTTTCACGACTTGCGCTGCAAAACGTGCTCTCAGAGGGCGTTTCGCAGCTTAGCCTAGGCTCCAATGTGTGACAGGTTGCAACAAGTTGTGACCTGGAGCAACCGCAGGTTTGCTCGCAGCCTATTTCTCGGTCAATGTCCACACCCCATCATCCCAAGTCTCGTCTGTAGGGGGATGCATCAGCCAGTGGTTACAACGCTTCAAATGAAGCTCTGCGGCTTTGTCGGCATTGTCTATCTCTTCCAAGATAGTGGCGAAAGCAGTCATTGCCTTCGTAAACTGGCGGTTCAGATAAAACTGACGGCCTTCTTGATACAGCTCAATGCAGCGTTTCTTAGCATCGGAGAGCGGTTCAGAGGCCAGTCCCACCAGTTCGTAGATGCTGACGGGTTTGGTCTTGCCCTTGACGCGAATGCAGTCCAATTCTCGCGCCCAGATGCGGTCAGCACAGGGTTTATACGTGTTTTCGCTGATGACAATATCGGTGCCGTAGTTTTTGCTGGCACTCTCCAACCGGGCCCCCAGGTTAACGCCATCCCCGATTGCTGTAAACTCCATCCGTTTGCTGGAGCCAATGTTGCCGCTGATTACCACATCAGAATTGATGCCAATCCCAATCTTGATCGGCTGCTGGTTTTGGGTGGCTCGCTTGGCGTTAAATTCGGCCAGCCGGTGACGCATCTCGATCGCACTCTGAACAGCCATCCACTGGTGGTCTGCCAAGGGGAGCGGCGAACCATACACTGCCATGATGGCGTCACCGATGTACTTGTCGAGGGTGCCCTTGTAGGTAAAGACAGCATCCACCATTGGCTCGAAGTACTCGTTGAGCATTTCGATCACCTCTTCGGCGGTCATGCTCTCGGTCAGGCTGGTGTAGCCCCGGATATCGGAGAACAGCACAGAAACGTCCTTGCGATCGCCCCCCATCTTTGCGGCGTCGGGGTTTTCGAGCAACTGTTCCGCCAACTCCTGCGTCATGTAGCGGTACATAGTGCTTTTCAGCCGCTTTTCGTCGCTGATGTCGTCCATCACCACCAGCACGCCAGAGACCTGCTGGTTATCGTTGGCATCGGCGATTGTGTTGATCGACAGATGGATGCTGTGCTGCTCCCGTCCATGAACGGCCTGTAATGTTTGGTCGGGGTAGTACTGTTGCCGACTCTTCTCATCCTTGGCCGACAGCGCACTCTGGAACCAGTGGGCAAAATTTGCTTTCTCGATGGAGATCAGTTCAGTAATCGGCTTCCCTTCCAGGGAACTGCCCTCCTGCAAGCCCAGCAACGCCAGCGCACTCTCATTCGCTGCCAGGATGCGCCCCTCCTTGTCGGTGGAGATCACCCCGTTGGAGAGCGATCGCAAGATATCC
>FQKF010013300.1_pt1 | contig 10627 bp, 10 predicted proteins | sample 1504521 | NCBI WGS metagenome assembly FQKF01 (sample SAMEA4475357, study PRJEB15587) | soil metagenome | biome: Soil; feature: Field | place: India | collected 2015-03-11 | depth 0 m
ATTGTTTGATACTGGTTTGAACACCGGTTCCCACATTGTAAAAGCCGTGCTCCACATCCGATTTCATGGCCATAACATTGCAACGAGCCACATCTTCCACATAAATAAAATCGTATGCCTGAGAACCATCACCATTGATAACAGGAGGTTCATTAGCATCTATTTTATTCAGCATGATGGGAATTACTCCCGTGTAAGCTGCTGTCTGATCCTGATGCGGACCATAAACATTCATGTATCGCAACCCAATGACGGGAAGCTTATATCGGTCATTAAAAGCCGTGCACATGGCTTCACCGGCTATTTTAGTGGCTCCATAAAAGTTTTTGTTATTGAATGGATGATTTTCCGTCATGGGAACCTCCACGGCATCTCCGTAAACAGATGCTGATGATGACCAAACTAATTTTTTTACATTGTTCTTTACACATGCTTCCAACACATTGAATGTGCCCGCTATGTTAACCTCAAATGCGGTTCTGGGATAATCTTTACAATGTAAGAGCCACATAGCAGCTAAACAAAAAACGCCGTCAATCCCCTTCATGGCTGCATCTAAAATATCAATATCGCGAATATCGCCGCCATGAGGAAATATTTCACAACGCGGATCTTCCAAAAATTCTTCCACATATTCCCTTTTGCCGCGGGTAAAGTTATCGTAAATAATAACCTTACCAACTTCTTCCTTGAGTAGTTCCTTGACAACATGGCTGCCAATAAATCCGGCTCCGCCGATTACCAGGATTTTTGTGTTTTTTATATTCATATTTGTTTATTTTCAATAGTCCAATTAGTCTGATTCAGAAAATATCCATGAGTGGTATCCCAGGGGTATTCCTCATGAATAATTAATGATTGTTTTAAAACCCTAAAGGGATAAAAACTTTCAACAAAATCTATGGCAGAACCATTTTTAAAATAAAAAACCATAAATCCCAACGAATATTGTCCGGGTAAGAGGGGATTAAATGGAAAATCAATCTTGAAGACATTCAATCCTTTTTTTATTGAGAAGGGTTCAAAAGTGTTTTTTAATGTTATTGTGGATATCCGTTCTCCGAATTGATTGTTTATAAAAGCCATCATTCCAACTTCATCGAGATTTTTTTCACATAGAAAATTCAGTTTAATTATAAATTTTTCTCTAAAATACAATTCATTTGAAGTTTGAAGGTTCGAATTTTCAATTACACATGAAATAAATTTACCTTCACCCGAATTGTATAAGTGTGATTCCATTGGGATATCCGTCTGTACAAGGCCAGAATTTAAGTATGATAAATTTGCTGAAATATACTTACCAATAACGTCTTCAATTTTTCCATACGCATAGAGTTTTCCGTTCGCCAGAAGAATTCCATTTGAACACAACATACGTATGGCTGTCATATTATGACTTACAAATAATACGGTTTTACCGCCTGCACTGACATTCTTCATCTTTCCCATACATTTTTTCTGAAATTCAACATCTCCCACGGCCAGCACTTCATCCACGATTAAAATTTCCGATTCAAGGTGCGCTGCCACGGCAAAGGCCAAGCGAACATACATGCCGCTGCTGTAACGCTTAACGGGCGTGTCAATATAACGTTCTACCCCGCTAAAATCAACTATCTCATCAAACTTACGGCGTATTTCGGCTTTGGTCATGCCCAAAATAGCGCCGTTCAAAAATATATTTTCGCGCCCCGTTAATTCGGGATGAAATCCGGTTCCTACTTCAAGCAAGCTAGCAATGCGTCCTTTAATTTTTACCTGGCCCTTTGTGGGAGCTGTTACTTGCGATAGAATCTTTAATAATGTAGATTTCCCTGCACCGTTTTTGCCAATAATGCCTAATACTTCTCCGCGTTTTACTTCAAAATTAATTTCCTTCAAAGCCCAAACATAATCTGTTTCTCCTTTGACGGTTCTATCATTAACATTACTTATTTTAAAATAGGGATCTTCTTTGCCTCGGATTTTATGCCACCAACGGTTTATATCATGAGCCAACGTGCCGGCGCCCACCGTGCCTAAGCGGTATTGCTTCCAAAGATTTTCTATTTTAATAACCGTGTCGGACATCTCTAAAAATCCAAAGCAATTCCAGACAAAAATTTCATGATTTCCTTTTCCTTAGGAAAACCTCTTAAATAAATAACTTCTTCTTTATAATCAACATCTTTAAAATACATTAACTGTGCTCTGAATTGCTTTTCAAAAAAAAAATCGCCATAGATTTGATTTGCTTTTGCTGTGATTTCTTTTAAGGTGTATTTTTCTTTTAATAAAAAATATAAATCAACATAATCCTTCCATTTCGACCGCCTTCCAAATGCAAAAGCTTTCATGACTGCTAGTTGGATCAGATCAGGCATTCTGCAATAATTTTGAAATTTCAAGCAAGGGAAAACATCATATGGATATTGATAAAAAGTAAAGTTTACATGGTTACAAATTAAATTTAATTGCATTTCCGTAGTTCTTATAATTTTTACGGAAAACTTTTTTTATTGAACTTTTCAATAATTTTTTTGTGATTTATAATCCCCTTAGTGAATAAGTCAAAATCAATTGATTGCTTGTACCCGATTTGAAGGGCAATAGCAGTTCCACCCACTAAATAAAAAGATCTTTTAAATTCGGAAAAAAGATTTAGAAGGCCTAACTGATTTTTATTTAATATTTCTTTGTGCAATTATCTTTTTAAAATATTTATCAAATAAATTATACAATTCCGGATATAAATTTTTTTTCTTACTTCCTCTGAATTTCCAGAACGTCTTACTTGCATTTTCAATTCCAACAATCTTAATATAATCTTTAAAATCTTTAATGCTTCCGTAATTAATCACGTTTTCCAACAATAATTCATCACTTATAGATTTTAATTTCTCTTCAGGTGTGTACCAAAACCAGTCCCTGTGTTTTTTTATAAAATTATTTTTTTTATATTTAATTGAATCTTTCATTTTACAGATTTATCATTAAATCAAGAAAAAAAGAAAATTACTATACCGTATCCATAAAACTTTTTTCCACTTTGTTAAATAACATGATGCTGATCAAAAGTAAAATCAACATAAATACCAAACTGTAGGATAGCGCTAACCAGGAAAAATAACCGGAACCCATGAAAATATATTTGAAAGATTCTATGATGGAACTAACCGGATTCAAAAGTAAATAAATTTTCCATTGATCAGGAACGAAGGATATCGGATAAACCACCGGACTGGCATACATCATCAACTGAACCCCAAAGCCGATTAAAAATATCAGATCGCGGTATTTTGTGGTTAAGGAAGAAATCAGTATTCCAAATCCCAAACCAAGCCCGGCCATAAGAAAAATTAAAAACGGAAAAAGCCACATCATATTCCAATTAGGGGAATATGATTTTTTGAATATAAGGTAATAGGCCCAAATAAAGATAAACAAAATAAATTGAATTCCAAATTTGAATAAGTTGGATATTAAAACAGAAAGCGGAACCACCAAACGGGGAAAATATACTTTTCCAAAAATTCCGGCATTAGCCACGAATGTGTTTGATGTTTTATTCAGGCAATCGGCAAAATAGGTCCACAAAGTTATGCCGGATAAATAAAAAACCAAGGAAGGTACATTATCTGTGCTAATCTCAGCCAGATTGCCAAAAATAACGGTAAAAATAACGGTAGTTATGACTGGTTGAATAATAAACCACAAAGGGCCTAAGATTGTTTGCTTATAAACAGAAACTAAATCTCTTTTGACTAATAACATCAATAAATCCCGATATTTCCAAATACCTTTTAAATCCAATTGATACCATTTTGTATTTGGCTTTAATATCAAATCCCATTTTTCCTCTACAACGCTCATGCTTTAATTATTTCTTCAACGGCATGCGTAACACAATTCAATGGTATTTCAACCCTGATTGTTTTTTTTATGGCCGAAAGTTCAATTTCAATCTTTGCATTTTTTGGACTTTTAGTGACATTGCCCTTTACTCCTTTTAACGGACCGTAATTTATCAAAACAAAGTCCCCTTTCTTGAAATTCGAGTCGGTGTCAGTAACCTCAATATTATATCCGAATTCGATCAGTTTCTTTAAGGCATGAATTTCTTCGTCCCGAACAATGGCATCTTTACCCTGAAATCGCAAATAATTCACAATTCCCTCCACAACAAACACCATTCCCCTTTCTTTTTCCGAAACATGCACGAAAACATACCCCTTAATTAAGGGTTCGTCAACCCATTTTTTTCTGTCGGACCATTGTTTTAAAGTACGTACCAAGGGAACATAGACCTCTATACCCATTTCATTCAAACTGGAAAAAACTTTTTTTTCATGCCGGGAATGAACATACAATACTCTCCAGAATTTTTTATCCGAATTTATGTCCGTTTCTTTACTTTTCATTTTTATCACGGCTTCGCCATCCTCACTCCCATGCGGGAATAAGTATGGCAATATAATTTATGTAATATTTCTCCGGAAAATATTATTTTTTCCAGAGCAATAAAGGATGCATGTCGGCTTCCTTTATTTTTTCCATAGAAAATTCTTCCGGTTCAAACAAAACAAATCGTATTTTTCGATCCACCTTCTTTTCGGCTTTTTCAATCTGCTCCATCAAAAACGGTTTGTTTATGTTTTTTCCCACCAGAACAAGGTCAATAATACCGGAATCAATGCCTTGAGCCAGTTTTCCAACCAGATAAACTTCCTCCAAATCTCCTATTCTTTCCAGGATATAATCCACCACATATTCCAATCCGGTCACTTTTAGTATAATTTTATGGAGGTCCTTGAATAAAGGATGAGACGTGTTTACCTGAAAAAACTTACGGTTACCTTCCGTAAATGAATTTAACAACCCTGCTTTTTCAAATCGATTCAGTTCCAAACGTATGCCGTTGGACGACTCCCCCAGCTCATTTTCCAAATTACGTAGATACGAAACATTTTGACTGTTCAAAAAAAACTTAAGTAATAGTTTGATACGGGTCTTGGATGTGATTAAGGACTCAATCATTATTGAGTAAAAAAACTACTCAAATTTAATAAAAATAATTTATTCATTATGCAAACAAGGGAAATTTTTCCATAAACGCATTCACTTTTTTCCGGATGCGGCCGATTTCTTTTTCATTTTCCTTGTTTTTCAACACCGCATCTAACCATTCCACAATTTTCAGAATGTCCTTTTCTTTCAATCCTCGTGTGGTAATAGCCGCCGTTCCTAAACGAATTCCGCTGGTAACAAAGGGCGATTTGTCGTCAAACGGAACCATGTTTTTGTTAATGGTAATATCGGCCATTCCCAATGCCTTTTCAGCCTCTTTTCCGGTAATGTTTTTGTTTCGGAGGTCAATCAGCATTAGGTGGTTATCCGTCCCTCCGCTGATAATTTTGTATCCAAGCGACATAAGGGCCTTAGCCATGGCTTTGGCATTTTTAACGACCTGAACCGAATAATGCAAAAATTCATCCGTGAGAGCTTCGCCGTAGGCTACGGCTTTGGCTGCGATAACATGTTCCAGCGGTCCGCCCTGAGTGCCCGGAAATACGGCTGCATCCAGGATTGCGCTCATCATTTTTACTTCTCCTTTGGGTGTGGTTTCGCCCCATGGACTGGGAAAATCTTTGCCCATCAAAATCATGCCCCCGCGCGGACCACGAAGAGTTTTATGCGTAGTAGTGGTCACGATATGGCAATGCGGTAAAGGGTCATTCAAAATACCTTTGGCAATTAAACCGGAAGGGTGTGAAATGTCGGCCAATAATAGTGCTCCAGCCTCATCGGCTATGAGGCGTAAGCGGGCATAGTCCCAATCGCGGGAATAGGCACTGGCCCCGCAAATGATGAGTTTGGGCTTTTCCTTTCTTGCAATTTTTTCAATTTCATCATAATTTAATGTTCCGGTATCCTGCTCCACACCATAGAAAGTAGCCCTATACAGCTTTCCTGAATAATTAACCGGAGAACCGTGAGTCAGGTGTCCTCCATGACTGAGATTAAACCCTAAAATCGTATCGCCCGGCTTCAGGCAGGCCAACATAACGGCCGCATTGGCCTGGGCGCCGGAGTGAGGCTGAACGTTTACATAAGCCGCACCGAAAAGTTCTTTGGCACGATCGATGGCCAACTGTTCGGTTTTATCCACAATTTCACATCCGCCATAATACCTCCGGCCCGGATAACCTTCGGCATATTTGTTTGTCAGCACGCTGCCCATGGCTTTCAACACCTGCGGACTGACATAATTTTCACTGGCAATAAGCTCTATACCTTTCTTTTGTCGATCCTCTTCTTCTTTGATGTATTTAAAAACAAGCGTATCTCTTTTCATCTCGCAATAAATTTAGGAATAGATTTTGATATTTTATGCCCTTCGCTTAAATTTTTCCGACAATACGGATGCCGCATAAATCAGAAGCACGGGCACCGGCGATTGTTCAATACCCACCAATCGCCTGCTGAAATGATACAGCATGCTGTCCCATCTGGACCAAATTAAAACTCCTGCAATGGTTAAAACAAACGCTATTCCAAATAAAATACCATAAAAATAAGCATAATAAACAATCAATTTTTTTTTGTTTAATAACCGAAAAAAAACGGAACCGAATACAAAAAACATAAAGGAAAAAAAAAGCGTAAAAGGGTATTTTACAAAATACAATTGTTCCGGGGAGAGAAAATTGAAGATTTTCAGAACCCAAAAGGCAGGCATGGGCAACCAGGGCTTTTCTGATTGATAATATTTGTAGTAATACAGGTAATTTATATCAACAAAAAACTTCTCCCGTATATACCCCAAAACCCCTATCGTAAGTATATAAATGATTATAACGGTATAGGTTCTCAAGCGTAACGAGAATTTACGTCAATACCGGAAAATTTTTTTACCCACAAAACCCAAAGCATGAATATGAACAAATAAACAAGAAAAGTGAATGTATATGTATGGTTGAAATCCAACGTAAACGGGCTGTGATAGGCAATCATACATAAAGCCACCACACGAAATATATTGGCAAAATGAATGAAAACCATTCCTACCGGAATGTACCACCATTTGTGCTTATGGCTTCCCGGGAAAGGAATGATGAAAGCAGCAAAAAGAATGAACAAGGAAATGGCATTACAGGGAGACCCCACCCAAACACCGTTGGATCCATCTATACCTAATACCTGAATTTCACTATCTTCAAGATTTTTGAAAGTTTTATATCCGAGTATTCTTAAAAAAAAATCAGATACAGAAATAATATGAGAAATGAATTTTTGATCCCATCGCGTATAAGTTTTAACAAGCCATTCGTGCAGAAAATAAAGTAAGGAATAAATCAAAACAAACAGGAATAAGAACCTGAATAAAGGGCTTTTAAGAGAACCAAAAGCGGGCAGTTTCATTCTGCCTTTTTCAATTTCTCGTGGATTTTTTTTACTCCATAACCTATTCCGGCAGCCATCAAAATGCCTATTCCTCCGTCAATAGGAATGGCGCAGGGCGGCGGCCAACAGGTAGGACCGCCGGACGGAGGCGGTGGCGGAGGTCCGGCCGCAAAAATAAAGGATGATTGAACAAATAATATTAGAAATGTGATATAAATTATATTTCTCATTCAGAATATTTGGCAAATTTAGAGAAATTTAGGATATAAACAATCGCTGACAAAATATTTAAGATTATTTTTGGAGTGGTTTTATGATTAACTCCAAAGACGGGCAAAGCGTATTTTCCATTAACGATTTAAAGTTTGTTTTACGCATTGCCCAAAAAAACTGGTGGATCCCTTTGGTTTTTGTAGTGTTTTTTTACCTAGCTGCTCTTTTTTATTCTTATAAATTAACGCCTATATATAAAGTAAGTTCGGAAATATTGATTCAAAACAATGAATCTTATTATAAATCCAGCGTTATTTCAGAAGAAAACTTTCTTGCAGCCACCTATTTGGATAATTCCAACCAACAAAGAGTTTTACAATCCTATGATCTTATTAAATCCGTAGTTGAAAAATTAATAGATAGACTCAAAGTTAGCTATTACATTGTAGGAAAAGTAAGAACCACTGAACAATTTTCGGGTATGCCTTTTGATATTAAGGTGAATTTTATTGATCCCTCTTTTTATGAATTGACTTTTGACCTGAAAATAATTAACAACGATGAATATGAGATAAAATATGAGTTGAATAAAAGTAAAATTAGTTATAAGGGCAAATTTAACACTCCTCTTTCTTCAGAATTTTTCAATTTTACCATAATTAAAAATTTTAGTTCAAAAGGCAATTTAGACAATCTTCAGGATATATTTTATCAATTTAAAATTCACAGCATCGAGACCATTGTGCAAACCATTCGTTCATCTTTAAAAGTTGAAAATCCCGAATACACAAACTTTTTGGTTTTAAGCATGGAAGATATTCTTCCTGAAAGAAGCAAGTTAATTCAAGACAGTTTGATAAGCACATATATGTTTAGCCGAATTAAACAACGTTACGATCTGAATGAAAATACGGTAAATTACATTGATAAGCAATTAGACGAAATCAGCCATCAACTCAGAAGAAGCATGGATACACTTTTGCGATATAAAGACTCTAAATCCATTGTTAATTTATCGTGGGAAGAAAATACCTATTTGGCCAGAATAACAGATTTGGACAAAGAGATTTCAAACATCAACATTCAAATTAAAGCCCTGCAAGATCTTGAAAATTACGTTAAAGAAAACAAAGATCCTCAATTTCTTCCGCCCAGTTCATTTCTTTTTGAAGAGGGGGGGTATTTAGATCGGGCCATTTCAGAACTATATACCAAACAACTCGAACTTAACAAAATACTTCAGGTTGCAAAGTATCCAAACCCTACGCTCATTGAAACTCAAAATTACATAAACAATATAAAAAAAGAAATATTAATCTACATTAACAATTCCAAAAATGCCATATTGCAAAAAAAGGAAAATCTTTATCAGGAATTCTCTAAATACTTAAGTGAAGCTAAAAACATTGAACCTAAAAACCAGGAACTTAATAATATAACTCGAATTTTAAGAATAAATGAAAATATTTATACTTTTTTGTTAGAAAAAAGAGCTAATACGCTAATTGCACGGGCAAGTATTGTGCCTGACGTTAAGGTTGTTGAAAAACCCAGAAATTTAGGTATTGTTTGGCCGGACAAAAACTCCATCAATAAAAAATTCATAATTGCAGGCCTTACCCTTTCGCTTCTCATCATCATTATCCGTTCTATTTGGTACACCCGCATTGAAAGCATAGAACAATTAAAAGAATTAACGGAAATTCCAACACTTGGCATCCTCCCCAAATTCAAAAAAGATGAAAATCAAAACGAATTCTTTATTCACCATTCTCCCAATTCAACCATTTCCGAATCCTTACGAAGCATCCGGGCAAATCTTCAATATGCAATAATAGATAATAACTTTAAAACCATCTTATTTACTTCCTATATGCCCTCAGAAGGAAAGACGTTTGTATCCTTAAATATGGCCGCATTACTGGCAAAAACAGGCAAAAAAACTATTTTAATTGACCTGGATTTACACAAACCCAGAATTTCATCGGCTTTAAAAATTTTGAACAATGAAAAAGGTGTAACCACTTATATCAACAACATCCATTCCATGGAAGAAATTATTTATTCCCATCCGGACATTCAAAACCTGCATATTATTTTCTCCGGCCCCATTCCTCCAAATCCCTCTGATTATACGCTTTCGGAAAAACTAAAAACTTTAATACGGGAAGTAAAAGAAAAATACGATTATGTTATCATTGACACACCTCCGGCCGGCATTCTTTCCGATAGTTTATACCTGATGCAATTTGCCGATTGCATAACTTTTGTTGTTCGTTCCGATAAATCCAGCACCCGTGAAATTCAATTTATCAATTCCCTTCAAAAAGAAAATAATCTTCTAAATATATTCATAATTCTTAACAGAGTTAAATCCGGTTTAAGAAAATACTACTACAGCGGTTACGGATATAGTTACGGTTATAAATACGGGTATGGCTACGGATATGGACGAAGTAAAAATGTCTGATTCAGCCGTTTCCCCCATTCAAAACAGGAAATGGATAAATTCGTCAACCGATTTATTTGTCGTTATCGGAATTTATCTCAGCGTTTTTATTAATTCCTATGTTTTCTTTAAATCTCCTTTTGAATTTTATTTTGGTTATCTGATATACTTAATTTTGCTGCCCTACCAAATCAAAAAATTCGGAATCAATAAAACATTACTGCAAATATTCATCATTTTGCTGGTTAATGGAATGGTAATGATTTTTTTGGGGTATGATACTGCATCTCAATTCTTCAAAGTTTATATTGGTTTGCTGATGGCATATGTTTTTTATGATAATGTTATACGCATGTTTGATTTTGATGTGATAACAATTTTCAAATGGTATTTAAAAGCTGCATTAATTGTAACCTACATCGGCCTTTTTCAGCTAATATCCTGGAAAATCGGGTTTGAGAAAGGATATAAACTTTTCGGGATATTTAACAAATGGGGGATTGCGCCGGGCGGATTTGCCGGAATTAGAATAAACTCCGTGTTCTCGGAACCCACGTATTACGGTGCATTTATGGCGGG
>FQKF010025775.1_pt1 | contig 10623 bp, 6 predicted proteins | sample 1504521 | NCBI WGS metagenome assembly FQKF01 (sample SAMEA4475357, study PRJEB15587) | soil metagenome | biome: Soil; feature: Field | place: India | collected 2015-03-11 | depth 0 m
GCAGAGGAGGTGCAACGATGACCCGCCGCAGGTAAACGTTGGCTTCGACGGGCTCAGCCAACGTTTACTGCACGACAAATGAATCAGACATAAGGAAGACAAGCCTCCATCAACGAGGAGTCTCTGCGCCTTTGTGTGCACTTATTCGAAAGGTATTAGACCTAGACGACTTCGCCTTCCCTGTTGATCAATGGCAACCCCTGTTGTTCATCCTCAGCCAGCGGCAGCGCGATGCGGGGTCCGGGATTCTGCCCGCCGCGCTTGTTGCCGACGAACCACTCGTACTGTCTGCCGTCCGGTTGCGGTTGCTGCGTCGGGCGCGGGTAGTGCACTGGCAGCGGCGGCGTTGTCGCCAGCAGCGCCTTCAGGTCGCGGATGTTCGCCAGTTGATCGAAGGCTGCGCCGTAACGCGATCCCATCGCCTTCGTGAACGCAGCCATCCACGCATCAATCCGCTGCGGGTCCTGATCGCTCCAACCGCTTCCCTCGAATGAGGCATAGCGCACGTCGGGGGCTAGCAGTGAAACCCCCAGAATCTCAATCTGCGCCGAGCCAAAGCCAAGCGGTTTGGCGTAGCCAATGCGGTGATGCCATCCTTCGAGCCGCAGACTCCAGAGCAGCGCGCCAAGCTCCAGCGGCGCCAGGTTCTCGAAATCCACAGTGAACTCAAAGACGCTACCCGCCCTCCGGACGCCTCGCACCGTCCGGTTCTGGTCGCTCTTTGCGCCATTGACGCTCTGGTATTCCTGCAGACTGAGTCGATCACCGTGATGCCGGTAGACCTTGCGCCCGCGCAAAATCTGGTTGGAGTTGTCGTAGTCCACCTGCTGATCATCCAGTCCATTCTGCGGCTTGCCGTTGCGCGGGCGCAGGTATAAGCGATAGGTGGTCGGCTTGGGCGTGGACAGGATCGCCAGGATTGCGTCGAAGGTCCCGGCGTCGTGGGTCAGCGTCGCATGGCTGAAACGCACTCGTCCGGCATAAGCGGTCACTTTATCGAGGTCAGGTTGCTTTTGCTCAGGATCATCGTCACCCCACACCCACCCAAAGACCCGGCATGCCGGGCAGAGCTGGTGGTAGTCAGTGCATTTCGCCAGCTCAGGCGGGTGAAGCAGAGCGCCAATTGTATGCTCAAAGCCGACGCGCGGAACAGAGACGGGAACGATGAACCTGACCTGGTACGCGCCGGATGCGCCTTCGAGCATGGCATACACCAGATCGCCATGGCGCAGTTTGGCGTCGTGGCGACCGGTGCGTTCAACGATGAAGCGGCTGAAGGCTGGCTCTCTGCCCTGCGGCTGTTCTGGATGCCGACGCTTGCGCACCTCATCGCTGTGGCGTTCCTGATAATCGGCGATGAGTTCTTCGTATTTCTCCCGCACCTCTTCAGGCAACGCAACCGTCTGCAACGGCTGGGTGGCGAAGAACAGGCGCTCATCGTGCTTGTTTTCGATGTTCTGGTTGGTGATGAAGAGGTAACCTTGAACCAGACGCTGGTTGCCCGTGGGCTTCGGCAGCGGTTGGCCTGGTTTCGCCAGATGAACCACGTTCCAGAACTCAAAGTTGCGGCGTGGATGTTTCATCAGTTCAATGATCGCCTGGCATTGCTCGCCATGCGCAAAGTCCGCCAGCGAAAGCTTTTTACGCCTCGCATACGACGTACCGGGCGCCTGCACCACCGTCCTGCTCTTTTGCAGCGGATCGTATACATGCACCCAGGCAGCATACTGCGGACCGGATGGGCGCCTCCCAGGCGTAACGGGCGTTGTGCCGGGCAACAACTCCAGTTCCCAGCGGTCGTCTGTTTTGCGTACACGCGCAGGAACCAGTTGCAGCGCCAGCTCCGGCAACAGATGATAGCTCAGCCGCTTGTTCCCGGCGAAGTGGGCAAAGCAGGAATTGGTCGCCGCCTCGAAGATCGAGCGCACCGCGCCGCGCAGGCTGGTTCCGGGAATGGCGACATGTCCCTCCGGGTCGCGGAAAAAGCGGTAGTGCCGATGAACTTTGCCATTTACCGTCTCTTCGATGATCTCTTCGCTGTCCGACACGAAGATCGGTGTTGTCGCAGTCAGGCGACAGCAGATGCGCCCGGTCAACCCCACGTACCGGTTGTGCGGCGGCGGCGCGCAGCGCCCCAGCAACGGAGCAATGTGCGCATTGCGCGTTTCCAGCGAACGCACGAAGTTGTACGGGTTGAGGAAACGGTATCCCCGCGGCTGCGATGGTGATGCGCTCTGTGACGCAGGCAGGCGCCTGGGCTTGACTTTGCTCATGGCTGATGCTCCTGGTGCGGCTTATCGCTCAACGCCCGATACCAGACAAACGCCGTCCGCCCTTGTTCGGTGTAGCGCCAGAAAAGCAGGTAGAGGCGACCGGTCGTTTTCAGCGGGTACGCCAGGTTCGCTGCCGCAACCCGATCATCGAACCAGCGCGGCTGATTATCTTTACGATCGCCCCACAGCATGACCGACTCTGCGTAGCGGCGAAGCTGACAGGCAGGATGTTCCTTCCAGAAATCCTCGATGTTGAAACCCGTAAGTGACACTGATGTGCCAATGTAGTGCCATAGCCAGCAATCGCCGTCGCGCCGCAGCGAAAGATGCCCGCCCTCGCCGAAGATCTCGGCGCGCTGGAGGTATTCCGGTTGGACAGGACGCTCGGCGAACTCGATATGACTGACATGCTCCCAGATGCGGTAGGGCATTGCATCCTGGCACGCCTTCCAGACGTTCAAGAAGGCGTTCAGTTGATCGGCAGGGAACTTGCCGCCCAGAATGGTCGGACGGTCCGCGTCGCTGAGTTTCGCCCGCTGCATCTTATCGTACAATTGCTCAAAGTCGATGCTCTTGTCGGTCATGACACCCTCGCCGGGTAAAGATTGGGCAACCATGTACCGTCGATCTCATCGAAGTAGCTGTCTCTCAGATTGGCGGCGTCTTTTCTCAAATCGACGGCTTGCTTGTACTCTTCTGTGCCTGCTTCCATTCTCTTGTGCACCTTCCTGTTGAACGCCCTGACCCAACCCTCCGCCAGCGCCTTCCAGTCGTTCGCGGTTGCCTGATCAACGATCAACGTGCGATAGACGCCGCTCATCGCGCCTTTCGATTGCAGCAGTCGCTGTCGCGCGGCGATTGCCTGCTGCACGGCTGGTTCCTGGTCATTCGTCTCAGGCAGCGGGAAATCACTGTCATGGATGATGCCGAGGGTCAAAGCGCCGTCTTCAATCCGGCACTGACCGAAGCCTTTGGCGGCGCCGAAGCCGATGGTGATCAACCCGTCGTGCAGATCGCGGAGCACGAGCGCCAGCCAGCCGAGCTCCCAGGGTTCGGGATTTTCGAGGAAGAGCCGCACGCGGAATTTTGGCTTCCACAGCACCACCGCGTCGAACTTGGCGGTGTCGCGCCCGCCGCCGGTGAAGCGGTCAATCGCCAGAAAATCGAGTACTTTGGTTTCGACCTTCTCGCCGACAAATGGCGCGTCCTCTACCCGCAAACGGCTGCCATTCCAGGAACTGCCAAAGAGCCGGCAGGCGAGGCAGAGTTTGTCTTCGGCGCCGACGCGCTCGAACCCATCACGCTCCTGCTTTGGACGGGCTTTGATGAAGCTGTTGCAACTCGCTGCCGGATCATCAGTTTTCGTCGTCAGCGGATTGCAGGCGGGGCACGTCGTCAAAAATGCCGCCTTACGGCTCTCCAGGTCTTTGCCGTTATCCCACGCCCTGAAGGTGGCGAGGGTGCGGGCGATTCGCTCCGCCTGGCTGCGCAGCGCCCCACGCAGACTGGAACCGGGCAGCACCGGTTTTGCGCCCTGCTCATAAGCCTCCAGCACCGGCGCATGGTCGAACCCGCCGCGCCCGGCTTGCGTCAGATCGTGGGTGAGGAAAGGACCGGTCGCCGCCAGGGTGAACTCCGCCAGCGCCCATGAGCGGGCGACGGGGAGAGCGTCACGGTGCGGTCTGATCAGACCGCGCGCCACCGCAAGGTGCGCATCGAGCCAGCCACGATCGCCGTCGGTCGCATCCCAGGGCGGACCATTGCGCAGGAATTCAACCAGCACATCAGGCTGATTGAGGTCGCGCTCAATCCACTGCACATCAGACAGACTCAAGGCGCCCAGACCTCTGCCGACGCGCCCGCCGACTACGCCGCGCCCCTGTTCCCATTCCGCCAGCGACGCTGCCAGCAATGTGAGCGTTCTGTCGTCGCTCTTCAATTGCCGGTCGATTTCCAGCCGCACCTTGAACGTTGTTCCGGCTGGCAGCACCTCATAGTCGAACTTGATCCGCTCGCGGCGCGCCGCCGCGCCAGTGACGCGGTCGATGCCAACGCCATCGCGGATCGTCAGCGGCGGCGATGCATCCAGCACCGCATCATAGACCAGCACGCGAGCGGCCACGGCTTCTTCGTTGTCCTCCCGCGGATTGACATCGCCGAAGAGTTGGCAGACAAGGCACTGGCAGGCTTTCGTTGATAGTTTCCCTTCCAGCGCCTGACAGGGTTTATCGCCCAACCGCGGCGCCAGGCGGGTGGCGATGCTGCGCAGCGCGCCAGCGATGGCTGTGCCCGGAATGAGCAACCGACCGCGCGCATCACGGCGCAGCACCTCATCGGTCGTCTCTGTGTCCTCGCCCGTGCCGACGTGGAGCGCCGTGCGCAGTGTCAGCGTGGCGGTAATCGCGCGAAACGTCATGGATCACCTCCGTTCCTGGGCGTTCTGGCGCGCGGGCGCAGCGATGCGGGCAGCCAGCATCTGCAAGCCCATCCGCCACGCCTGCGGATTATGTTCGAGTTGCCTTGCCTTCAGCTCGTCTGCCAGCATATCGAGCATCTTCCCAATCGTTTCCATGCCCCGTTGCCCATAGGTCTCGAAAAAGTTCGGCTTGTCACGCCCGTTTAGCGATGTGACGGGCAATGTTTTCCAGCTTCCCATCTGTGCCAGGTCTCGCTTGATTGCATCGACTGGTGTGTGTTGTAAAACGTGCAGCAGCCGGGCGACTGCCTCAAAACGTTCATCATTGAAGTGATCAAATGATTGATCGTCTAACTTCTTCGCCCACCCCCGGGCAAACTCAAGCATCGCAACTAATGGATGCAGCGTCTCCGCAGCATCCACATCCACCAGTTCCAGCGGGGACAGATCGAGCATCAGACCGTCGATCCCCTGAAGTTGCCGGTAGACCGGATGGTTGAACGCTACGCGCCCGAATCCTTCATCACGGCGCAGACCAATGCCGCGCGCTTCGACCTTTTCCAGACATTCCACCAATTTGTTCACTTCAATGCCCCTGAAACTCAGCCGCACGCTGGAACCGGCGGCGAGCGCGATGTCCCGCGCGCGCGGCAGCCCCAAGACAGCGTTGAAGGCATCCACCGTCCGCACCGCCGAAAACGCCAGCGCCTCGCCGTTCTGGTTGCAATCAATCGAGACTTCCGCACCGTCCGGCAACTGCAACTCGCGCTTCAGCCACGCCGGATCGAAGCCGCGCCAGAAGCGTCCCCAGGGGTCGGGAACAATCGCATCGCTCAGTAGCAGCATTGTGACATGCTCCGTCGAAGTGAGGCGCTCGTCGAGGCTCTGCACGTGGAACAGCGGTTTGTCAATCGGCTGAAACACGGCGCTGACCCCGCCATAACCGCGCTGTGCGGCTTTGCCCAGTTTCAGTTCATTCACCGCTCCGTCCGGCTGAAGATCAGCCATCGTTTGCAGCGCGTTCCAGACGCTCTCATTCGTGCATGTAATCTCGCCGACAAAGTACTGTCCCGTCTCCAGCGCCACATAGCCGTACAGATCGCCGGTGCGCACGCGCCCACTGTTGGGGTCGATACGAATGTGCATCTCAACGGTTGAGGCTGGTTTGTGCTTTGAACGAGGAACATCCTCGATAAGCGAGATATAGCCATTCAACGGCTCTAGTTTTACCTGCCGAGAGTTCTGTGATTGAATGCCTTTTTGCTGCGAGCAAACGGGGCATTCATCCAGGGACGGATCTCTCAGCAGGCTCCAGATGCCATGGCCTTCGCCACTATCCCCCGAAAAACCCGGATAGAGTTCGCACGTCACCATATCTCGCGGCGCTGGTATTGAGGGATAGCCGATTGTCCGGTTATCTTTCTGGATTTCAATCGGCGTCAACGCAGAGAAGCGCACTGTATCGCGGAAGAACAGGTCAACGAAATTCTGGTATGCCACGCCTTTGAGTCGATCTCCCAGCCGCCGCGCGATACGCCACGCCAGCGCACCGCGCAGAACGCTGCCAGGGATAGTCTCCAGCGTCTCGTATTGGTTGCCGGCTTCGGCGCGTCTGGCAACCAGCAACGGTTCATCAAGGCGGATGAGCACTCGCATCCGGCAGGCACGGTTGCCGGGATCAGGGGACAGATCGAGCGGCTTGATACCGATGTCGCTGACGGGAGGGGCAGGCGCTTCTACCTGCTCACCCTGCAACCGCTTCGCAAACCGGTCCAGAATCGCCGCTTCCTGGTCTCGATCAATCAGGCGAATCTCACACTCACCGTAGCCGCGCCGCTTTCCGGCGCCAAGATTGCGCAGCATGCGCGCAGCGGCGACGAGCCATTCAGCCTCGCGCTGCGCTTCGCCATCGTCATGCTCGCATTCGGCGACGAAGCGGAATCGCAGGACGCCATCCCCTTCCTCGCGGGTAAACAGTTTGTTTTCTTCAGCGCGGCGGGTGCGCGGATTGACCCGCACGCGCGTTGTGATCTGAGACGCCGTTTCACCTTCCCGCAATGTGTCCGACGGCGCCTGCGGCGCTGTCAGGCCTTCCGGTCGCGCCGAGGAGATGCGCCAGCGCTTGTGGTGGCGCGGCGTGCCAAAGATGCGGCACACAGGGCAGGGCATGTCGCCGTTGTCGGTATATTGCCCACAGTACCCGGCTGATGCCTGCCGGTTCCCCGCAGCCTGACAGCGCTGCTCGCCAGCAACAGGCGCCAGACCAAGCAGATTCGCCAGACTCTCGCGCAGGAGGCCCGCCAGCGCCGTGCCGCGGATCACCGGCACGCCATCGGCATCACGCAGCAACGCCGAGTCGACCTGCAATCCAAGTCCGTGCCCGGCGCCGACGTGATAGTCGCTCCTGAAGGCAATCTCAAACTCCAGCCGGATGCTCATGCCTCTTCCTCCTGCGGTTCGTACTTATCGAGGCTGTTATCAAGATCCTGCGCAAAATCCCAGGCTTCCAGCAAGTCGAGCATGCCATGGGCCAGCGGCTGGCTCTCCGCGTCTCGCCTGATCTCGCACCAGTGGTGATCGCCAATGCCATCTTTCCTGGACCTGCCCAATGCGTCGAGCGCCTGCTCGACACAAGACCGCGAGGACGCGCTCAGGCGCTTCAAAATCCTCTCCAGCTTATGCTTTGTCCAGTCCTCCAACGCTTGAGTGCGATCACGCACACTCTCAGTGGAAGGCGCATCCTCAAAACAACGGCGCAATTCAGCCAGGCGCTTGTTGGGGAGATCTTTGAGCGCCAGTCGTTGCGCCAGCAGCTTTGTGAGATCGATACTCCACTGCTGCACTGGCTCTGGAAGCTCTTCCTTAGCCACCCAATACGGGCGTAGTGTAGGAAGGATCAGGCGATTGTCTCCATCATCAAGTCCAGCCAGCCGGTTGCCGAGGATGACCTCGAAATTGACAGCGGAAAGGTATTCGCCCTTCTCTGCTGCCAGCAGTTTGCTCTGGCGCTTGGCTTTCTTCAGCAGTTCGCTGGCTCGCCGGTGCGCCAGGGCGTAAGGGTACGCGCTCTTGCAGATCACGACGGCGGCAGCGATGGTGGGAGGAGGAATGTCGGTCAGACCGACTTCCTCGACCAAATTGCGCATCTGATCTTCCCACGCGAGACAAAACTGACGAGCGAAGTCAAGCGCATACGGCGCCGGGATCAGCGCAAAGAGATCGTCGCCGCCGAGGATGAGGGGGAGAATCGGGATCATATCCGTTTTATCCGGCAATTGTCCGCGAACGCGAGCAGCGGGGACAGCCAGACTGTCGCGCAACACACGGGAGAGCTCTTTAGAGAGTTTTGCAATTTGATCTCGATCGCAACTCCCGAAGATCTGCCCCATGCCATTGCCATCAGCCACCAGGTAGGCGACATAGTTTCGTTTGCGGAGGTCAAATTCAGCGACATCATCGGCGTCTTCCGGCCACTTGGGATTTCCTTTCGGCTGAATATCGGGGAATGTGCAATACGCCTCATAAAATTCGTCCAGAATCGCCTGATAGGTATGGTTTCGCTCTGCTGTTTTCTCCTGGCATGTCTGGCACAGATACTGTGATCGCCTGGAAGCGCGTTTCCCAGACAACCGATCACGCCGTTCCGCCAGCGCCACGCCGCACGACTCACAGAATGCCACATACGGCATGTGGACTTCGGCGATTACCTCTTGACGACAGCTCTTTGCCCAACGCAACCGGTTACTGGCAGTCTTATTTGCTTCACGGAAATCGCCCTTCAGTTCCACCGGCTCGGCGACCGTCAGGCTGCCGCCTAACGCCAGCCGGTAGAGTTCAGCCAGATCGGCGCCGAACGCGATTGCCTGTTCTCGGGTCTCAAAGATGATGCGGAAACTGCCGCCATCGTTGACCACAACCTCATACCGATGATCCTTCGCCAGCGTATCTTTACCTTCCACACTGCGGCAGAAGCGGGTCAGCAACTGGCTGGCGCCCACCACTTCGCGCAGGCGCGAGGAGCGGAAAATGAAATCCTGGATTTTGTCGGCTTCGGCAGCCAGCAGATAGGGCATGGTCAGACCTCCATTATTGACGCAGACGCGGCGGTAAGAATGTCAACCCGCACACCTCGCACAGATGCGACCATGATGGCGCTTCAACCAATGTGCCTTGCGCACTGGCAAGGGTGCCGGGATGGAAACATTCCAGCCAGTTGTTCTCAAATTCCTCGACGGCAGCGCGCACCAGTTCCAGCGCCGCTTCAGCAATGGGACGGGGAATGTACAGGTGAGTGTGGATGGCTTCACCGCGCAGTTTAATAAAGCAAGGCTTGTTGTTATGTTGCACAGTATCCAGGTCTAGCGACTTGCCCTTCCAATACTCACCCAAAGACGGAGCGTTTGATCCTAAACTTACGCTCATTCTAGCCTGCCGTAATTCAAGATTTCCTGCTCCCCTCAACGTATCACGCATCATATCCGCGCCACTGTGCTCAACGAGATTCTTGAAACCCTTGATTTGATCGGAATGAGGTAAACTGGTGACTGGCGCCGGTGGATTTCCGCCTACCATGATGGCAAGATGATTGTTGAGCCAACTCATGCACAGCCGGGCCTTGAAGAGAAACTCATCAAGTCCGGCGGCTCGCAAATACGCCGAGCGATAATCCTCATTCTTTTCGATTAACCGCTCGATCTTCGCAAGTTCATCACGAACATAGGCGAGTAGCGGCAGAGGTTGGGCAAACAGCGAGTTGGAAGGATCCGGTGCGCCCTGCTTCAATGCCAGGTGACTGGCGAGCAGGTTCTGCGCAGCGGTTCGTGCGCTGGAGACGCCTGCCACGTGCGGCCAGATGCTGCCCAACTCCTCGATGCTCCACGGAACGACATCCGGCGGCAATGGCGGATTAAAGCCGTCTTTCAGGCGTTTTGCCTCAGCGTAATCACCGTTTTCCCACGCTTCGTACATCTTGAACATGGAGACTAAACGATTTACGTTATCAATGTCACTCGGATCGAACAATGGAACACCGCCAGAACCGCTGAGAGCCTGTGACATTGCACCAAGGATCCCCGTTCCCGCGTTTCCGGCACTGCCAGCCATGCCCAGCAACGCACGCGCATTGCGGAAACTATAACTCTCGTACAACCGCCGCACCTGCTCCCAGTCGCGCAGGTGGAAGGCTTCGTAGGGATTGGCGATCGTGCCAATCCGGCAGGTGTAGCCGTATGGCTTGCCCCAATCCTCATCGTAGTCATCAAAATCAACATAGGTGATGGGAAGCCCCGAATGCGCCGCATAGAGAAACGCGCCTACCACCATACTCTTCTTGGCGCCGGTGATGTCCACAACATTGGTGAACCCTGGCGGCGGCTGAGCTTCCTGCTTCTGCAACGCGTCACGCAGCGCGCGGAAGACGTGGGTGGGGGTGTCCTGCTTGAGAACCTGAAGTTCGAAGCTATTATTATCCAAAGACGGACGCATATTTTCCGGCAAATCGGTTAAGTTATGAAGATCTCTGATCAAATCTTGCAACGTTTTACCTTGTGCCTGTCCAGGCTTCTTTCCGTAGAGGCGATTCAAAATCAAGACCACCCGCTGCGGTTTCAGCACACAGACGACTTGCAATAGCGGCTCAAACGATTCGCCGACGGTGAGCGCCAACGTGTGTACTGACTGCCCGACGCCTTGCAAACGATCAGGGGATGTGTTGGCTGCCTGAAGCTCTTGACCGAGCAGGTTCTTGATGTACCAATCGTACTTCGCACCCCACTTCTTCAGACCCTTCTCCCAATATTCTCGTGTGCGCTTTCTCAAGTCGTCTTTGGTAAGTTTGTCACTCATGACTCCATCTCCTTCAGGGCAGTTCTCACCGGCTCGAACTACATGTTGACCGTTTTGCCTTCGGCGCTGGCTTCGACAGGCTCAGCCAGC
>FQKF010110706.1_pt1 | contig 10622 bp, 13 predicted proteins | sample 1504521 | NCBI WGS metagenome assembly FQKF01 (sample SAMEA4475357, study PRJEB15587) | soil metagenome | biome: Soil; feature: Field | place: India | collected 2015-03-11 | depth 0 m
GTCCGTAAGGCGACCGCGTAACTCCTGTTACTAACAGAAGTTGAAACGTGGCGTCGCCTGCTGCGTATGTTGAGCATGGTATGGTATCATCCCTGGCTGCGCATAGTCCGGTACGCAGGGAGAATGTACGATGTCTGCAATGCTCACAACTATTCTGTGCCTGATACTGCTGCTTGTCGTCGTTGGCGTTTCTGGATTCGTCGTGGCGTTGAAACTAGGTATCATCGTACAGCAGGCAGCAAAGCCCACGCATCTGGATACCGCAAACTACACGCTCGACCAGGGGCGCGAAGTGCGTCCTGAGGAAGAGCGTCGCGATTAGGCGCCTATCCGAATAACCGACGGGGCACTGTCATTACCAGTCGCTACGCTTTCTCCCTGCCCCGCTTGCATCAGGCTCTGTGAGGCAATCTCCCCCGCTCAACCGAAGATTGCTTCGCTGCGTGCGCGCCTCGCTATGGCAATGGCGCAGGATTATTCGGACAGGCTCGTCGGTTGGAGAGCACGCTTCTGGTTGTGGAGCATAGAGAGCCAGTCGAGATGAACGGCGTTCTGAAAACGGCGTTGGTGGTCGGGGTGGCCATTGCGGTCGAAACCCTTATGCTGCGACGCCTGTTTACCGATCTGCCGTGGGGCGTCTTTCTTGGGGTAGTTCTGGTGGCCAGCGTTCTTCTCATCGCTCTCCAGCATGCGCTATCGAAGCGTCGTTCGATGCGCCCTGTGCGCCCGTCACGGCGCCGATCGCGGCAGGAACCGTCTCCTGTAATCTGGAGCGGTCTCGAACCCTCATCAGTCCCAACAATGCAGAACACAGACGAGTCGAATCACAAGAGCGCCCCACAACGAGCGCAGATGGCTGATTCTGCATTGCCCGATGAAGATGGTATAATAAAAGAGAAGAGTTCGTAACTATTGGGGAAAGCAGCGTTGAGCGCAGCCACTATGCTTCAGCAGATCGCCGATGAAGTGCGCGCGTGCACCGCGTGCCGGTTGCATCAGTCGGCGATGAGAGCCGTTCCGGGCGAAGGTCCAGCAGACGCGAAGGTCATGTTTATCGGCGAAGCCCCTGGCTTTCATGAAGATCGCCAGGGCCGGCCGTTCGTTGGCGCTGCCGGGCAATTTCTCGAAGAGTTGCTTGGTCTTGCCGGTCTGCGGCGCAGTGAGGTGTTTATTGCCAATGTCATCAAACACCGTCCGCCGGATAATCGTGACCCGCAGCCGGACGAAATCGCTGCATGCAGCCAATTTCTCGATCGGCAGATTGCAGCGCTGAACCCGCTGGTGATTGTGACCCTTGGCCGTTTCTCGATGGCGCGCTGGTTTCCCGGCGAAAAAATCTCCCGCATCCACGGCCAGCCGCGCTGGATCGGCGGGCGCATGATCGTTCCGATGATGCATCCGGCTGCGGCGCTCCATCAACCGCAGAACCGGGCTTTGATTGAAGCCGATTTTCGCAGATTGCCGGAATTCATCGCGCAGGCGGAGAAGAAGAACGCTCAGGCTGCTGCTGCTGTCGCTCCTGATACGCCGGATGAACCCGAAGTGCAACAACTGTCGTTGTTCTGATTGCCCATGAAGACCTATCGGCTCTCTCCCTCTGCACGACGCAGCGCCATTGTGCTGCTGATCGGCGCGCTGATGATCTGGGTGTTTGCACTATGGACGCTGCGCATCTCGATCGCGACCGGCAGCGACCCTTCCGCAGGTTTTATTCAGGCATTGCGCGAAAACCTGGAGCGCGGGCTGTCCATCGGTCAGATGATCCCTGCATTGCTTATGGTGGTGTTGCTGGCGGCGACGCCACTGGCGGCGTGGAGCATCCTTGAAGAATTGGGCGCGCAGTATACGCCAACGGACGGCGGACTGCGCTTTACGTCGTTTGGCGTTGCGCTTACCTGCCCATGGAGCAGTGTGATCGGCATTCGCCGTCGTGATGACGATACAGACGAACCGCTCGACGAAGTGGCGCTGAGCGATGATCCGTCGAGCCAGATTCGCAATCCGCTGGTGCGCTGGTTGCACCGGCAGGCAGGCGGCGCCCGGCGTCTAATCATCTACGCCGGTGTTGAAGACCGTGACGATCTGCTGCGCGACATCCGCGCGCGCGCCGGCTTGAACGATGCGCAGCCGGCTGTATCAGGGGCATAACAGGCTGAGGGCTTCAGCCTGTGCGATAGATCATTGGTTATAGTGGGGCTGCTCGCAGAGCAGCCGGAAAGGAAAGGAGCGAGGCGGGAACAACAGTAGCGTTGTCGCCTCATATGCGCCTATGGCAAAAAACAGATTACGGGCAATTCCGCTTGGCGGCGCCGGTGAAGTGGGCCGCAACATGTGGGTGTTGGAACAAAACGATGAGATTCTGGTGCTCGATTGTGGGGTGATGTTCCCGGAAGCCGATATGCTCGGCGTTGACCTTGTGCTGCCGGATATCACCTATTTGCGTGACCAGAAGGACAAAATCAAGGCTATTGTGCTGACCCACGGGCACGAAGACCACATCGGCGCGGTGCCATACCTTGTGCCGGAACTCGATTTTCCGCCGATCTATGGCACGCCGCTGACCCTGGGCATGCTGACGGGGAAACTCAAGGAGCATCGCCTGCTTGATCGCGTCCGGCTGATGAAAATGCAGGCGGGTGAGCCGTTTGCCGCCGGCTCCTTCTCGGTTGAACCGTTCAGCGTGGCGCATTCGATCCCGGATACGGTCGGCCTGGCGATCGATACGCCTGTTGGGTTGACCATTTACCTGACCGACTGGAAATTCGACCATACGCCGGTCGATGGCCGCCCAACCGATCTGGTCAAACTCTCGGAGTTGGGGCGGCGATCGCCGCTGTTGCTGATCACCGACTGCGTGCGCGTCGAATCGAAGGGGTATACGCCAAGCGAACAGGTCGTCGGCGAGGCGTTCGACTCGATCTTCGCAACTGCACCCGGACGCATTATCGTGGCCACCTTCGCCTCGAACGTATCGCGTGTGCAACAGGTGATCGACTCGGCGGAAGCGTATGGGCGCAAAGTCGTCGTCGCCGGGCGCAGCATGGAGAATACCACGCGCATTGCACTCGAACTCGGGTATCTGCGGGCGCAACAGGGAACGCTGATCCGTCCGCAGGAGGCGGCGGGCCTCACCGATGATCAGGTGGCGGTCATCTGCACCGGCAGCCAGGGCGAGCCGATGTCGGCGCTGGCGCGCATGGCGAACCGCGATTATCCGCACGTCAAGATTAAAGAAGGTGATACGGTCGTTGTCTCAGCGACCCCCATCCCCGGCAACGAGGTGTCGGTCAATCGGGTGATCAACAATCTCTTCCGCCTGGGAGCGGAAGTCATCTATGGCGGCAGTCCATCCGGGCTTGCCGTGCATGTTTCGGGTCACGCCGCGCAGGAAGAACTGAAGATGGCGCTTGCCATCCTGCGCCCTGAGTTTGTTGTGCCGTTTCATGGCGATTATCGCCATATGATGCTCTACCGGAAACTCGCGCTTGGCATGGGCGGGTTGTTCTCCGATTCAAATGTGATCATTCCCGAAAATGGCGCCGTGATGGAGTTCAGTCGCAACTATACGCGCACAACTGGCAAAGTTCCAGTCGGGTATGTGTATGTGGACGGAACGACGGTCGGTGATGTGGGGCAGGTGGTCGTGCGCGACCGCCAACTCCTTGCGCGCGACGGCATTCTGATGGTGGTCGTCAGCATCGACCGGACGACAGGCGAATTGGTGGCGGGACCGGACGTGGTCTCACGCGGGTTTGTCTATATGCGGCAGTCGGACGATCTGATCGAGTCGACCAAGAACATTGTGCGGGATGCGCTGTCCAAGCGCAATGGCGGCGGCAAGACGGAGATTGACAGCGCCTTCGTCAATCGCAAGATCAAGGATGTGGTCAGCGACTATCTCTATGGACAGACGCGTCGCCGTCCAATGGTGTTGCCGGTGGTGATGGAAGTGTAGTCAGGTCAGCAGCATTATTCCGTTTCGAGGCGGAGATTGTTGCGCAGCGGTCCCGGTTCGTTCGCCTCTTCGCGCAACCGGACAAATAATCGCTCCCGAAGTTGCTGCAATCGCTCCTGGTATGCCGGGCTGCGGATCGGATCCGTCCACATAATCAGCGCGTCCTCGCCATTGTCGGTATAATAGCGAGGGCGCGTTCCTGCGGGGCGAAAGCCGTACTTCAGGTACAACTGTTGCGCGACGATATTGCTGACGCGCACCTCCAGCGTCAGCACATCGGCGTGCAGGTCGAGCGCCTGATCGATCAACCCGTTGAGCAGCAACTCGCCAATCCCGCGCCCACGATATGCTGGCGCGACGGCAATCGTGGTAATGTGCCCCTCATCAACGCTCAACCAGACGCCGCCATAGCCAACGATTGGAAAATCATGGGTATGAGCAGTTGGTTGACCAAAGAACATCGGAATCAGATGCGCGAGCAACCCACGCCGGGAAACAGGACGTTCCGTGCGCGGCGGCGGCGGCGTCGAAGACGCGCGGGCGACGATGTACCGGCTCGTCGCAGGCGAACGCAATTCGTGGCGATAGGTGTTGGCTGACCAGAGCGCGCTGAAACTGGCGCGCTCGATCAGCTGCACCTGCTCGATATCGTCTTCGGTCATGCGCTCGACGAAGTAGTACACCGCAATCTCGTATCGTCTTATCGCTTCGGGTCGAGCGGACGCGCGCTTGCCGGATTATCAGGGTCGAGCAGGAGTTGCGCCGGATAGACGCCATTTCTGCCAAAGGCGCCGCCGCCCTGGAAGAGACCTGTCACTTCAACGCGCCCCCAGACGAAACTATTGTTTGGACCCACATTCAGTTCACCGGAGACGCTCGGCGGAAATCCTTCCATCCAGATCATGTTGCCGATCGGTTGCGGGCTGCTCCCGTCTTCTTCCGTCGAGATTCCTTCCGCCAGCACATAGATCAGCGAGTTCCAGAAATAGTAGCCCTGGGTCGTTACCGTCTGACCGTTGTAGCGCGCCGGATCGGCGACGAGGTCGAACAGGCTGACTTTGCCTTCGCCGAGGGGGCGGTTCTCGATGCGATACTCCTGGCGACGCACGCGCTCAATCGGCTCGGCGGAGGCGACAATGATTCGATGACGGTAGGCGTTCTCAGCGCCGAACGGTCCGCCAGTCTCAAACCGCCCCTTCACGCGCACGAAGCCAAAAATGGCATCGCCAGGTTGATGCAGTTCCGTTGTGACCTCACGCGGAAATCCTTCGAGCCAGATTGGCTCGCCGAGCGGTTGGGCGTCAAGGTCATTATCGAGGGTGCTGACGCCAAGCGCCAGCACCTGGCGCCCATCCCGCTCCAGATAAGCGCCCGACACTGTAATGTCTTTTCCGTTGAACTCCTGGGGTCGGTCAAGAAGATCAGGCACATACAGCGATCCAGAGGCGCCGAAGAGCCCGGGAAGCGAGAGCGGCGCTCCGGCGCAGGCAGCCAGAGCCGCGCTTGCCGCAAAGAGCGCCATCAACCAGGCGATGCGCTGAATACGATGTTTCATCATTATTTCTCTGTGCGTTCTCACGCGCTGCTGTTCAGGGAACAATGTGGCAGAAGGCATTATAGAAGTCGAAACAGAAGTTGTCAAAGGCGGTGTAATCCACATGTCATCCTGCAAAGCCATGAAACGTTGACCCTGGTAATGGCGTCCCCGTATAATAATGGCAGGAATGAACAGGGGGTATGTGCCATGTCTGTCCTCTTTGTTGCTCTTGGAATTATGGTGCTGGCATTACTTGCACTGTTACTCTGGTTTGTACCGCATCTCCTCCATCAGCAATCGGCGCGGGTCGCCAGTGAAACCGCCCAGCTGCGCGAGATGCTGCTCGACCTGCTCAACGAACAGGAAGCAGTCGCGATGCGGCAGGCGCAACTCGGCGCATCGCTCTCAACGCTGCAGGGGCGGCTCGAAGCGCTGGCGCAGAACGGGGGCATCGCCCGAACATCGCCGGATCTGTCGGCGACGATCGATCAACTGGAGGCGCGCCTGAGCGATCTCCAGGGACAGATTCAGTCCTGGCTCGATGGGCGACAACACGGGTTGCAGGCGCGTGATCGCCAGGACAACGAAGCCTGGGCGAATCTGATGGGGTTGCTGGCGGCGATCCAGGATCGCCTGGGGGCGCTCTCGCGCGACCGCGCACACGCGATGGCTGCGTTGCAAGCCAGCCAGTTGCTCGACGATCTTGAGCGCGAGATGCAGCAACTGCGCGCTATTTCGGAAGATATCGCCACATTGCAAAACCGGCTGCGCCGATCGCTGAGCGAGCGCGAACAACATCTGACTCTGGCGCGCACCCGTTTGACCGACACCGTCACCATGCGCGGCGCCTAGACGCATGTGCTCTTAATACAGGACTGAATTCCTGATGATCAGCCGTTTGGAAGGTGGTACGATAGACCTATGAGCATGATTGTCATTGACAACCAGACGGTGCACTACGAAGTGTTTGGGCGGGGCCGGCCAGTCCTCTTTCTGCACGGCTGGATGGGCAGCTGGCGCTACTGGTACCCGACGATCGAACAGGTCGAAAAGAAGTACCGCGCGTATTCGTTCGATTTTTGGGGTTTTGGCGAATCACGCCGCAAAAACACGTCGGAAAACATTCACAACTATAGTCGTCAGGTTATCCGCTTCCTGGATGCCCTGGGGATTGACCGGGTATTGCTGGTCGGTCATTCAATGGGCGGAATGGTGGCGCTCAAAACAGCGCTCGATCACCCTACGCGCATTGCCAAAGTGGTGACGGTAGGAGCGCCGATCGTCGGCAGTTCGCTCTCATGGTTTCTCAAATTGACCTATTACCAGCCGATTGCTGATACATTCGCAGGCGCACCCTGGCTGCGCCGCCTCCTGTTCCGCCATTTCCTGGGCGAAACCAATGACCCGGCTCTGCACGAGATTCTCGATGACAGCCTGAAGTCATCCGCCGCAACATTGCAACGCTCCGTCGCCTCGATGTTGCATACCGACCTGCGCCCGGATCTGTCGCGCCTGACAGTTCCAGCATTGATCGTTCACGGCGGACGCGATGAAATCGTCAATCCCAATCAGGCGAACCTGTTTCACCACGTCGCGCAGGCGCAGGTCGTGGTCATGCCGAAGAGTCGCCACTTCCCGTTTCTCGACGAACCGGATCAGTTCAACACGTTGCTGTTGAGTTTTCTGGCGCACGACTCCTCTCCCTTTCACACCTCGATCCCCCAGACCATGATGCAACCAACGCCTCTACCTTGAAGGACGCCGGTTGCCTGTTCTGACCTGTTTACACGCTTCTCCTGGGAGCGCAGGCGTGATGCGCGTTGCTCCAGGTCAGCGGGGCGGCGTGTGTTGGCGGCTTGCTGAAGTCATTTCGTCGCGCTTCTTCTTTTCGAGGGCTGCCCCCGCCCCCCGTTTTAGGCGACCGGCGGCATCGTTGACCCCAACCGTGAACAGTTCCTTTACATTCCCTCTCGCCGTGGTTGTGCAATCGTGCTATAATCAACAGGTATGGTTTCCGCTCGAATCCAAAAGGTCCTATGCCGCTCTACGAGTATCAGTGCAGTGATTGCGCGCAGGCATTCGAGATGCTGCGCCCGTTCCATTGCGCCGACGAGATGATCGACTGCCCGGCGTGCGGCAGTGGTCGGGTGCAACGCAGGATCTCTGTTATCGCGCTCAGAATGGATGCGGCATCGAAGCAAGCAGGCGATGCCGCAACCGGCGCGTGTTGCGGCGGAGGTTGCGGCTGCGCCTCGCGCAGCGGTCAGAGCTGATTGAAGAGCGCCAGGAACAGGATATCTATGAAAGTCATTATTCCTACCGCCGGGCTTGGAACACGCCTGCGTCCACATACGTATAGTAAGCCCAAGCCGCTGGTGTCGGTCGCCGGAAAGCCCGTCCTCGGACATATTCTCGATACGTTGACGCGCTTTTCGATTGACGAGATGATCTTCATCACCGGCTATCTGGGCAATCAAATCGCCGACTATGTCACTTCAAACTATAAAATCCCGGCGCGATTCATCGAACAAACCGAACTGAAAGGTCAGGCGCACGCCGTCTACCTGGCGCGCGAAGCGGTCGATGGTCCGACCCTCATCCTGTTCGTGGATACGATTTTCGAGGCGGACCTGAGCTGCCTGACTGAACAGGATATTGATGGCGCCATTTTCTGTAAAGAGGTGGACGATCCGCGGCGGTTCGGGGTGGCGTTTACCAAAGATGGGTTCATTACTCGTCTCGTGGAAAAACCGGCGACCGATGAATCGAAACTGGCGATGATCGGTCTGTACTACCTTCGCGACATTCAGTGGTTGATGCGCGCAATTGAAGTGCTGATGCTCCGCAACATTCAAACGAAAGGCGAGTACTTCCTGACCGACGCCCTGCAGTTGATGGTCGAGAATGGCGCCCGTTTCACCGCGCCGACGGTCGATGTCTGGGAAGACTGCGGAAAACCGGAGACGGTGCTGCGGACGAATCGGTACCTGCTGGACCACGGACGCGATCATGTCGATCCCGCTCGGTTGGATGGTTCGATTATTATTCCTCCCGTCTATATCGACGATACAGCGCGGGTGGTCAATTCGATCATCGGTCCGTATGTGTCGATAGCGGCGGGAGCGGTCGTCAAAGACTCGATCATTCGCGATTCGATTATCAATCGCGATGCGCAGATCGTCTCCGCCACGCTGCAATCGAGTCTGATCGGCGATCATGCGGTCGTTTTTGGCGATTTCCGTGAACTCAATGTTGGAGACTCCTCTGAGATCCGGTATGGACGCCCCGTACATTAGAGAGATCTGAAGGTGCTGTATGCTGCACTTCCCGAGTTCCCCCGGCGCCGTTGCCGGGGGAGTGGCCAGCGAGGGCCAGCGGAAGGCAATCCAGTACGGTCTGCGACCGCCGTTGTTGCGTCTGAGCAGTCGTGACAACTGGGATGCCGCGTTTGGTGAGCAGGAGTTGATCCAGCGGATGGCTGCGCTCGCGCGGAGCGCCGGGTTGCCGTTCTCCCGCACCCTGATCGTTGCTTACTATGTGTCGCTGAAAACCAATCCGTTTGTGGTGCTGACCGGCGTCGAAGGCGCTGGCAAGACCGAACTTGTCACATTGTTCGCCGAGACGCTCCTCGGCCACGGCAGCCCGCAGTATGCGCTGATCAACGGTGATTCCTCCTGGCTCGAGGCAACCGGTGATCAACGGTCGTTTCGCTCATTATTCGATCATTTCACCTCGCTCCGCTTCCTCGAACTGTTGCAGGAAGCGGCTGATCCGGGCAGCGCCGGCAAGGTGTTCGTTGTGTGCTTCGATGGCATGCATCCGGCAGAGGTGAACTACTATTTCACGACGTTGTTGAGCGTTGATGAGGAAGGTCGCACGCGCCTGAGCCTCCCTGTCATTCCTGACGATGAGCGCCCGATTGTGCCGTCGAATGTCTCGATCACGGCGACGGTCAACACCGCCGAAGGCGTGGGAGTGCTGGGCGCCGATGTGCTGCGTCGTGCTGGCGTGATCGCCTTTCGCGCCGGGCGCGTTGATCGTGTTGTGTGGCATCCGCTGGCGCCGGCGCCGGTCGGGATGCAGCGTCTGTGGCTACGTACTGGCCAGCGTGATGCCGCTGCCGCCCGTGAGCGCCTGTTCCAGATTATTGGTTCAACGCAGTGGAGCCGGATGGGATGCTCGGAACCGCTGGCTGTCGCGCTCAGACGCGCGGGCATGGCGCTCACGCATCGGTTGCGCCAGGACGCGATGCTCTACGTCGCCAACAGTTTCGATGCCGAAGGACGCGGACTGTTCGACCCGGACGATGTGCTGCGAAATACGCAGATCGCCTTCGATCACCAGATGGTGCAGCGATTGATCTGGCGTCTGCGCGACGTTCCCGATCAGATGCTCACGTATCTGATGAACGATCCGGATGTGCACCACCCGCTGGCGTGGGCTGGGTGACGCCTCCTTCATTGTTGTCGGGTTGGGGTTTTTTGCGCGCGTGACGGCGCCGTGGCAGAGCGGCGCCGTCGCTGTTGATCACCCGTTCGATGGCAGCGTCTTCGAGGGCGACGGCGGCGGCATATTCGTCGATCTGGATGCTGCGCCGTTGCCGGAGCGCAAGGATGGCCACGCGCCGGATGTCGTCGATCGTGGCTGTCAGGCGAAAATCGGCGGCGGCGCGGGCGCGCGCCGCTTCAAACAGCGCGATCTCTGCGCGATGCGACGGAATGGCGAGGCGCTGGATGCAATCGATGGCAAACCGCTCGGCGGCAGGCTCGATCGCCACCTGGGGCAGAATCTCGCGCGCAGCAGCGATTTCTTGCTTGAGTTTGCCGGTTTCATCGGCATATTCAGCGCGAAATGCTTCAGGGTGTTCGCGGAAGCGGCGTGCGCGCCGGTAAATCTCCAGTCGCTGCTCGCGATCCATCAATGGCGCCACCCATACCCGCAACCCGAAACGATCGAGAATCTGCGGGCGCAGCGTTCCCTCTTGCGGATTCATCGAACCGATCAGCACAAATTGCGACGGATAGAGCCGTGTCATCGGTCCCCGCCGCACAAAGGTGCGTCCCTGCGCGGCAGCGTCGAGGATGGCATCAACGACCCGCGCATCGAGCAGGTTGACTTCGTCGATGTAGA
>FQKF010108031.1_pt1 | contig 10621 bp, 3 predicted proteins | sample 1504521 | NCBI WGS metagenome assembly FQKF01 (sample SAMEA4475357, study PRJEB15587) | soil metagenome | biome: Soil; feature: Field | place: India | collected 2015-03-11 | depth 0 m
CCCCCAACATCTGGACAAAGCGGTGACTGAGGGTGAGTCCTAAGCCAGTTCCCTGCCGCAACCGCTGTCCAGTCTCGGTTTGCACAAAGGGTTCAAAGATGCGAGCTTGGTCAGCCGGAGCCACGCCAGGGCCAGAGTCTTCCACTGAAAACTCAAGCAGTTGGGTAGCAGCAGTGTCTGGACAGGAAGTCCTCAAATCTTGGGCTTTCCCGCGCTGTACTCGCAGCACTACCCAACCCTGGTCAGTAAATTTGATGGCATTGTCCACGAGATTGTAGAGCACTTGGGTGAGTTTGCGTTCGTCGGTCTGGATGTATTGGGGAACATCAGCACTGCGATCGCACCCCCAAGTCAATCCCTTCTCTTGTGCCCGCAGCAGAAAGGTGTGGTGTAGCTGATCGAGCAACTCAAACAGGTCAAACTGGGTTTCGTCAAGGGTCAGCTGATTGGCTTCAATCTTGGAGATCGACAGCACATCGTTGATTAGGTTCAATAAGTGATGTCCGTTGCGGCTGATGATTTCCAGGGCGTCCTGCTGCATGGCGTTGAGTCCAGGCGATCGCTGCAAGAGTTGGGCAAACCCCAAGATGGCATTGAGGGGCGATCGCAACTCGTGGCTCATGTTTGCCAAAAAGTCACTCTTGGCACGGTTTTGTGCCTCTGCCACTTCCTTGGCCTGCTGCAGCGAAACCTCGGCCAGGATGAGTTCGGTAATATTCGTCGAGCAACCGAGAATGCCCTGCACCCGTCCTTCGCTGTCTAGAAAAGGCGTGAGGATGGTGTAGTACCAGCAGCGGTTGCCCGCAGCATCTGTAGAGGCTTCTGCAGGAATAATTTTGGGGCGTCGGGTGGTCATCACCTCCAGGTTGTTGGCGGTGATGCGGGCGTTCTGTTCGGGCGTGAGCAACCCAAATTCGCTCTCTTGTCGCCCCACCAAAGCATCGGGAGTTGTCTGATAGAGGCTGGCGATCGCCTTGTTGGCCAGAATGAAGCGTCCCTCCCAGTCCTTCACGTAGATCAGGCTGGGGACGACATCAATCACGTTTTGCAGAAACGCTTGCTGCTCAACCAACTGGTCTTTCACCCGCTGGCGCTCCGCCTCGGCCTGCCGGCGTTGCTGTTCCATGCGTTTGCGTTCGCTGATGTCCCGCACCACCACCAGCACTTCATCCTCGCCACTGACGACAATGCGGGCCTCTTCATACTGAATCTCGCCGTCAAACTCCAGTTCATATTCGTAGTGTTGCGGCTGGCCTGTCTCTAACGCACGCCGCACGTAGGTCAGGCGTTGGTCTGCAATGTCGCGGGGAAGGGCTTCGTAAATGTGATTGCACTGGAAGAAGATATCGGCATTCAGCACACGAATCGAACCGTTGCTGAGTACTCCTAGAATGGTGCCGTCTGCCCGCATCCGGATCAGTAAGTCAGGCAGTGCTCGTAGAATCGCCCGATTTGTTGCTTCACTGCGGTTTAAGGCCGCCTCGGTGGTCCGGCGTTCGGCCTCCACCTGTTTGCGCGGAGTAATGTCCTGGAGTTGAACCACAAAGTAGAGTGGTTGCTGCTGATCGTCTCGCACCAGCGAGACGATCAACTGCCCCCAAATCGTTGCCCCATTTTTGTGGCAGCAGCGCTTTTCTAACTGGAACCAGGACATATCGCCCGCAATGGTGCGATCGCGCAACGCCAGAAACGACTCGCGCTCTTCGGGGCAGTAGAGGTCTTGGAAGGAGAGGCTCAACAGTTCAATTTTGGAATACCCCAGAATACGGCATAAGGCGGCATTGGCATCGAGAATTTGCCCCTGCAATGACACCAGCGCCATGCCGACTGCGGTGTTATGAAACGCACTGCGAAACTTTGCCTCACTCTCCCGTAATGCCATCTCTGCCAAGTTACGGCTACTGACATCCAGGACAAGGCTGTAGCAGCCGCGCACCCAGCCGTCGGTATCAATATCGGGCACTAGGGAGACTTCTAGCGATCGCATGACGCCGCTAGGGTTTGCCCGCTCTACAGTGTAGCCAATGGGGTTGCCCATCAAGGCATACTCCAGGTAGGGCTGAATTGTTGCGTAGTCTGCTTCCCCCAACACATCGCGGATATGTTTACCGTAGAGCGTTTCACGGGGCACCCCAAACCAGCTTTCGTAGGTCTTGTTGATGAACTGGTAGCACTCGTGGGTGTCGAGATAGGCAATGTAGGCTGGTAGACTGTCGGTGATCTGGCGGAGTTGGTTTTCGCTCCGCCTGAGTGCTGCTTCCGCCCGTTTGCGGGCACTAATATCCATCGTTGTCCCCACTAAGCCAATGGCCTGACCCAGGCCATCAAAGATAGGTTTGCCTCGCACCTCCACAAAATGCATCAAACCATCCGGATGCATCAGGCGCACATCGGCACAGAAGGGTTCACCCGTGGCGATCGCCTGTTCGACTAATCGTTGCAGAGTCATGCGATCGCCAGGGTGGACGTACTGTTTCAGCACCTCCATCATGGAAACAGCACCCAGGGCTGGATCGCGCCCCAGAATATGAAAGAGTTCTTCTGACCACGTGGCCTGGTCTGTCACCAAGTCGTAGGTCCAACTGCCGATCCGGGCAACTCGTTGGGCATCGCGCAGCCGTTCCTCGCTGCGTCGGCGGTCTTCCTCGGCTTGCTTGCGGTCGGTGATATCAATTGCAACCGCCGTAATAAACCAGCACTGGGAAGCAGCATCCCAGCGCATGGTGAGGTTGTCCAGAATCCAACGCAGTTGCCCGTTCTTGTGATAGAAACGATATTCTGTGGTTGCCACAGTGTCTTTGTGCTCCTGCGGCAGCAGATGCAGGGATGTGCGGTGAACATCTTCTGGATGGACGCCGCTGCTCCACAGCGAAGGCTCAGCCTGCAGTTCGCTGGAGCTATACCCAAACACCACTTCGTGACTCTCGGAACAGTACTCAAATTGCACCCGACCATCAGGGTAAACGCGGAAGCAAGTAATGGCAGCGATCGCCGTATTCAACACATCCCTCAGTTTGGCTTCGGACGCTTGCAGCGCCAGTTCCAGTCGCTTGCGTTCAGTAATGTCGCGGGCCACGGCCAGGAGGTAGGGCTTACCATCCAGTTCGATCATTTCCGCTGACACCAGCGTTGTTAGGATCTCCTGCCGTTGACTGCGAAACTCCATCTCAAAGTTGCGCACCTGCCCCTGGGCTTTCAGCAACCGACAAAACTCCTCGGCTTGTTCAGTCTGGGTCAGGAGATTCAGATCTTCGGGGGTGCGGTCAATCACAGCCGCCCGGTCAAACCCCAACAGATGTAAAAAGCTCTCGTTGACCTCTAGGTATTTGCCATCCGCCATGGATGAAATGCTGATGGCATCGGGACTACTACGAAAGACTTTGGTGAAGCGCTCTTCCGACTCTTGCAGTGCTGTTTTCACCTGGTCAAACGATGCTTGAAGATGCTCACCCATTTGATTAAAGGAGCAAGCCAGCACTTCTAACTCTTCAATCCGGCTGGACTCATCCACGGGCAATTCCCACTGCCCCAGCGCCATCGCTCGACTGGCACGGCTCAACCGCAAAATTGGGTCCACAATCCAGTCAGAGGTCAGCAGCCCAACGGCGATCGCCCCCAACAGGGCTGCAATAGACAGCAGGATTGTCGAGCGCGTATTGGCATCAATGGTGGCCATGAACTCAGATTCTGGCACCGCTATCACCAGCAGCCACTTCAGTCCCCACTCATCCCGGTAGGGCACTACACGCACAAAGTGGCGTTTGCCATCCGCCTTGGCGCGGAAGGTGACTCCCCCCTGATTGATTTGGTTCAAATCGCCAAACTGTTGGTTCAATGCCAGAGCAATGTCGCTGATCTCAGGATCAATACTGTTGACGGCTAAAACACGCTGGGCTTGATCCCTCATGGATTCCCGAGTAGACGTGGCAACCAACAGGCCAGAGGGTTCCATAATAAACACCTGCCCTGGCTCATTCGTGTAAATACTCCTGAGGAATTGGATGATCTGCTGCAAATGAATTTCAGTCGCTAGCACACCCAGCAGTTTGCCCTGGGCATCGTAGTAGGGCAGCCCCGCGGCCATGGCAAAGTCCACTTCGTTGGCAGCGTGATGGCTTTGCTGAACTGGGTAAATGTCACTCCAGATGGGCTTGCCAGCCTGGGCGATCGCCCGATACCAGGAAGGTTGGGCAGCATCGTCTCCTGGCTCCACTGGAGCTGGTGGGACGGAAGCCGGGCTAGTGACTGGAGGCAGACGTGAGAGGGATGACAGTAGGTCAGCCGCAGCACTAGGGCGTTGGCGAACTTCGGGGGGGTGGCCCGGTAAGCGGACCGCCTCGATCACGTTGCCTGCGGCAGTGGCGATCGCCACTCGACTGACCGACGGAAATGTCTGCATCTGTTGCAGCAGGTGTTGTTGCAGTCCAGATACGTTGTTTGTGCGAACAGTACTGCCCTCGAGGCGGAGCATATTTGCATTCAAACGGTTGATCAGGTGAGGCGTCTCTAATTGCTGGCACAGGTATAGGTCAACGCGATCGCCAATCTGCTCCATCACTTCATCTGCTAGTTGATTGACAGCTTTTTGCCCATTGCGGTGGGCCAAAAAACCAGTTAGCCCAACCGCCACGACAACTTGCAGCACAAAGGGCACAACCAGCACCGATTGGAGCGGAATTTTGCGAGTTTGAGAACGTGAAAAACGAGACAGCGGCGAAGGCATAAACGATTGGCTCAAACGCTTTCAAACTGCCGAATCAACTTGAATAGTTCAGTCTAATCCTTTTATCCTAATCAGCAAACAAAATCTTCTAGTTGGCAAACAAAATCGTAACTGCTCAACCTGCCTACCCCGCAGTAGTTACTGGTGATCTAGGCCAAACTGCTATGCTTGCCAACACAGCCCTACTGCACGCCTAACAGCCCATCAACTTGAGGCATAGAAAAACCTTATCACTACCCTTGAAGACCATCATGGATAGTATCGAGCACATGGTTGATTCCTTGTTATATGATGCTGCTTAGCTTCATCACGCAGGCCAAACCCTTCATCTTAGGTTACTTCTATGGGATGAATTAGTTTTTTTTAGAGTTCCTCAAGAAAGGGGTGAGCGCGATTCATTTAGAATTGCTAAAGAATAGATTTTCAGCAATTTTCAACGGAGCCTCATAGATTTTACTCTATGAAATGGGTAAGGTGTCCACCCTGATTGCCAAGCTCCGCACACCTGTTGGTAGGTCTAGCGGCAGTATCGACTGTCGCTAATCTATTCTCTTTGCTAGTCTCATTTGCCGCTTTCGCCCTCGGTTCACTTCGCAGTAAGGCTTGGTATCGATGATTCAGATGTTCGTGCAGTCTGCGTGGCTCATCCCCCTTTACCCGTTGCTCGGGATGCTGCTCTCCATCTTCTGGTTCCCCGCCATCACCCATGCCACTGGTCCTCGCCCTTCGGGGTATCTAAATGTGGTGATGACGCTGCTTGCATTTACTCATGGTCTGTTGGCGCTGATTGGACTGAATAATGGGCAGGCTCCGATCGAGTTTTCCCTGCCCTGGCTCCAGGTCGCTGGTCTAGATCTCAGCATTCCCATTGAGATCTCTTCACTGACCGTGGGGGCAATCGTGGTTGTCACCATGCTCAACCTGTTGGCTCAGGTCTTTGCCATCGGCTACCTAGAGATGGACTGGGGCTGGGCACGGTTCTATTCACTGCTGGCGCTGTTTGAAGCGGGCATGTGTGCGCTGGTGCTGTGTGATTCTCTCTTCTTCGCCTACGTGGTTCTGGAAATTCTCACCCTGGCGACCTACCTGATCATTGGCATCTGGTTTAATCAACCGCTGGTGGTTACGGGTGCCCGTGATGCATTTTTGACTAAGCGGGTTGGCGACCTGTTTTTGCTGATGGGAGTGCTCGCCATCTATCCTCTGGCGGGCACTTGGAACTTCGACGAACTGGCAACTTGGGCACAGACTGCGGAGGTAGACCCAACGCTGATGAGCCTAGTGGGGCTGGCTCTAATTGCTGGGCCGATGGGGAAATGCGCTCAGTTTCCTCTGCACCTGTGGCTGGACGAAGCCATGGAAGGTCCCATCCCTGCTTCAATCCTGCGGAACTCAGTGGTGGTGGCAACGGGGGCTTGGGTGCTGATCAAGCTAGAACCTGTGCTGGCGCTCTCTCCCTTTACTCTGAATGCCTGCATTTTTATTGGCGCGGTGACGGCATTGGGAGGGACGTTGATTGCGATCGCCCAGATTGACCTGAAGCGATGCTTGTCCTACTTAGTGAGCGCCTACCTAGGGGTAGTGTTCATTGCCGTGGGTGTGCAGCAGGTCGAAGCGGCCTTTCTGATGACCCTCAGCCATGCCTTCTCGATGGCCTTGCTGGTGATGGCGATCGGCTGCATCATCTGGAACTGCATTACGCAAGACATCCGCCAGTACGGTGGCCTCTGGGCGCGTCGCCCGATTACAGGCATTGCCTTTCTGGTAGGGACGGCTGGACTGATTGCTCTACCACCCTTTGGCGGCTTCTGGGCAATGCTCGACTTGGGTGATGAACTGATCTCAACTCGGCCTATGCTGCTAGGTCTGTTGCTGGTGGTGAATGCTTTGGCAGCCTTCAGCCTGATGCGCGTCTTTAGCTTGGTCTGGGGCAACCAGCCTAAGCCGATGACGGCTCGTTCACCTGAGGTGTTTTGGCCAATGACGTTGCCAACAGTCATCATGGTGGGATTTGTTCTGCACCTGCCACTGATCCTGCAAGCCATTGGCCTGCTGCCCGACTGGGCAACCATCAATAAAGATGTGGCGCTGCTGTTCATTTGGTCTACAATTTTCGGCCTCAGTATTGGTGGCGTCGTTTTCCTGGGGAGTTACATCAAAAAGCCAGTGGAGTTTCCTATCAAAGCCGTTCAAGACTTGTTGGCCTACGACTTCTACACACCCAAGTTGTATCGCTCAACGATTGTGCTGTTTGTCGGCATTCTATCGACCATCACAGCCTTCTTTGATAGGTTCCTGGTGGATGGTATCGTCAACTTGTTTGGTACAGTTACAGTCTTCAGTGGTCAAAGCTTGAGGTACAGCACGTCTGGTCAGGCCCAGTTCTATGTGCTGACCATTCTGCTGGGAATTACTTTCCTGGCTCTACTGGTTAGCTGGCCGCTGATCTCGCACTTGTCATTGGTGACGAGTTGAGAGTATTCAGATTTGCGGCTGAACATTGGGTGCTACGTTCTCTTTGAATTGATCTGGATTTTTATCCCCTCAAGTCCTGCCATTTCTTCGGCAGTCGATAGCAGTCGATGCTTTGGATAGGACTAGGGGATGTGGGGGCAGCCCTCCCACGCAGGGATTGACTCCTGCTCCCATCCTCAGCACCCCCTTGGTTGCTATCACTCTTCATCCCCTTAGCCCGGAGTACGTTCTTTCCCATGCTGAGTCTTTTGATCTGGCTACCTGTGATTGGTGCCCTCGTTCTGGCCTTGTTGCCTGCGGCTGTTCCCACCCACAAAATTCGTCTGGGGGCGATCGCCCTTTCTTCCCTGCTGTTCGCTGGTTCTCTCTACCTGTTGTTCCAGCTTGACCTGAGTGACCCGGCCCTCCAGATGCAGGAGTATATTCGCTGGATTCCTACTCTGGGGTTGAACTATAGCCTGGGAGTCGATGGTCTGTCGTTGCCATTGGTGGTGTTGACCAACCTGCTCACCCTAGCAGTGGTCTATAGCGCCGCGATCTGGATTGTCAATGGCGTCAATGGCAGCGATCGCCAGCGTCTGTTCTATGTGTTGGTGCTACTAGCAAATGCTGGGATTGTGGGGGCATTGGCGGCCCAAAACCTGCTGCTGTTCGTTTTGTTCTACGAACTAGAGCTAATCCCCTTCTACCTAATGATTGTGGTGTGGGGGGGTGCAAAGCGAGACTACGCTGCCATAAAGTTCCTCATCTACACGGCAATTTCGGGTCTGCTGGTGCTGGTGGGCTTCCTGGCCTTGCGCTGGCTGACGGATGCTAGCAGCTTTGACTACGAGGTGATCAAGACTCAGGGCCTGTCGATTCGCACGCAGGTGGTGTTGTTAACCCTGCTCCTGGCCGGTTTCGGCATCAAGATCCCACTTGTGCCGCTGCACACTTGGTTGCCCGATGCCTACGTGGAAGCAGCAACTCCCGTCGCCATTCTGCTGGGCGGTGTGCTGGCGAAGTTGGGAACCTACGGTTTAGTGCGCTACGGTTTGGGTCTGTTCCCAGAGGCATGGAAGGTGGTTGCTCCGGGTCTGGGAATTATCGCAGCAGTGTGTATCCTCTACGGAGCAATGGCGGCGATCGCCCAGAAAGATATCAAGCGGATGGTTGCCTACAGTTCCATCGGTCATATGGGCTATGTGCTGCTGGGCACCGTGGCTCTCACTCCCCTGGCGATGGTGGGGGCGGTCTCCCAGATGATCAGCCACGGCCTCATTCTGGCGCTGTTGTTCTACTTAGTTGGCATCATTGAGAAGAAAGTGGGCACCCGCGAACTTGATGTCCTCAACGGTTTGCTCAACCCCCTGCGGGGACTCCCTCTTACCAGTGCCCTACTGGTGCTGGCTGGCATGGCAAGTGCTGGTATTCCTGGGCTGGTAGGATTTGTGGCAGAGTTTTTGGTCTTCCAGGGCACCTATGCTACTTTCCCCCTGCCCACCCTGCTGGCGGTTGTGGGGACTGGCCTGACGGCCGTATACTTCGTCATTTTGTTGAACCGCACCTGCTTTGGTCGGCTCGATAACAGAACGGCCTACTATCCTCGAGTAACGCTGGCGGAACAGGCGCCAGCTCTTGCCCTGACGGCAGTAATTTTCTTCCTAGGGGTGCAGCCAACTTGGCTGGTGCGCTGGACCGAATCGACCTCAACGGCGATCGTGGCAAGCCTGCCCGCAGAGACTCCCGAATGGCGTGTTGCAACTGGAGCCACCGACTCCCAGGAGCCAACCCAGGCGATCGCCCTCACCGCCCCTGCACTGTCAACCCAATCTCAGTCAACCCAAGCTCATTAGAGGACTTGTGGCACTCGGTTATAGCTCCTAGCCCAATTCCTCGCAATCAGCCATCAGGTGGTGAGTCAGCCCAACTAGACCAAACAGACCAACCATAGTCAGGAATTTGGAACAGGATACGGCTTTCCCCTCTCGGTTTTAACGTCCACTTTCCCTTTATCCACGCTCCTATCCTCAACGGCCATGACAGCGACCATTCTTCCCCCCTCTCCTACCAAGCTTCCTCCTTCAACGCACCCCCTAGCGGAGATTGTCCATCGTTTTGAAGCGGGCGGTTCGATGGTTCCAGATACGCCTGAAAACCTGATGAAAATCATCGGCATGTATAAGGCGTACTCCATCCCGATGGACTTCTACTGGCGTGACCTGCTCTATCTGGGCGAGCGCGTCTTTATCGACCCGTTGCCCTTCTTCAAGTACATGCCGACGCAGGACTACTTTGAGCGACACAACCACTACGCTGGGGATGACGCAGACCTGCGCCTGTGGCGTGGCTATCCCACCGCCCACCAGGAACTCCTAGAGTTCATGGCCAAGGGGGAAACTTGCAAAATGCCCCGCTTGCTGCACCACCTCTGGCACGACCGGATCAACCAGGAGTTCTCGGAAGACCTAGCACGGGCAATGATGTGGCACCGCATGAGCGGTAATCTGGAGCCTTTCCTAGATTCTGAAGAATACATCACCAACGCGAACCGGGCGATCGTCGCCTACCTCAACCACAACCCCCTCTACCGTCCGCTGCTAGCCCTCCACAAGGTGTTCCCCCAAATGTTCTTGGAACAAGCGCGGATGGCCACCTATATGTCGATCCTGGGCCTGTTCTGGGAGATCATGGCACCAGTGTTCTTCGAGATGAGCGATCGCTACGAAGAAGGCACCTTTACCACAGTCAAGGATGCGATGGACTTCCTGGTCAAGGGCATTTTTATGATTGCTGGTCGCCCAATCTACCACCATGTCTACATTGGTGGAGAGTGCTACGAAATCGTTCCCAAGTCGAAGGGGTTTATGTGGCTCTACGAGGCAGCATGGCCCTACGTAGAAGCGGTTTTCTACCGCACCGCCCCCTTCCGCGGCACCAAGTCCTACAACGCCCAGGCTGGTCAGGTGCCCGACGAGCAGGTCGATTTCCACTACGGCATTTTGTTTGCAGACAAGTTTCCAGTGGGCACCGCCGGGATTCCGCCCACACTGCTGCACCAGGATATGTATCACTTCCTGCCCAAGTACTTAAAGGACTACTTCTTGGCTAATTGTCGGGGCAAGGACGATATTCTGGTGCAACTGGGCATCGCCTTCCAGCGTTCGATGTATAACGTCACCTCTGCCGTGATTCAGGCCACCCGTGCTGCGCTCCTGTATCCACTGGATGACCCCAATCCCCGCCACCTGATGATGAACCGTCAGTTTTTTGAAGCCCAGTTGGATCGGTTTATTCGTCCGCAATACGGCATCAGAGAAGCTTGCCGAATCAACTACGTGCAAACAGATAGCTACAAGTAATACGACGTTAGGTGAGGACAAAGCGCTTTGTGGGAAGCCCTGCTGCGTGGGATTTCCCACAAAACGCGTTTTACATCATGAG
>FQKF010075920.1_pt1 | contig 10619 bp, 6 predicted proteins | sample 1504521 | NCBI WGS metagenome assembly FQKF01 (sample SAMEA4475357, study PRJEB15587) | soil metagenome | biome: Soil; feature: Field | place: India | collected 2015-03-11 | depth 0 m
AGGGTTTCAGCTTATCCCAAATTCACGTTTTATACCACGACCAAACCGACTCAATCACCGACGGAGTCAGTATGATGTCAGGTTGATGGCGGGAGGGTGCCTTGGAGGGCGGTTTGGAGCATTTGGGTGAGTTGGGTCACTGCTGCTTTGGCACCTTGCCGATCGGCTTGATATTGGGCCAGCAGGGGATGGAGGGGGATGGGCTGGCAGATGGTGAAGTGGGCGTGGCGATCGCCCAGACGAGGACGGTGGGGGTAGCGATCGCCCCGAATGCGAGCCATCACATCAAACATCAGCAGGGTAGTTTCCGCCAGACGCATGAAGCTGGGGTGCTCAGTGATGTAATTTTCGTGAACGGAGACCAAACTTTCGACCAAGCGCATGTGGAGCGATCGCAAACTTGCTTCGGCAGCAATCCAGTCTCCCAAACCCCGCTCCAGAGGAGGTAAGGCAGTTCGCTGGGAAACGTCAGCCCGATAGATATAGCTCCAAGCAGCCTCCTCCACACGCCGACAGCGTTCTGACAAGGTTCCCCGCGATGACACCCCAAAGTAGCTCTCAGCCACGCGCAGCGCTGTGTCCAACAGGGTCTGGAGGCGTTGGTCCAGTGACGAAGACCTGGCATCTGGCGCTAGGCTCTGCGACGCTGGGGCCAAGTCTGACCCGTCTTTTTGCCCAGACTGACGGCTTTCCGGCGGTGTCGGCACTAATGAGCAGTGATAGAAGCGCTGGTAGAAAGCTTCCATCTTTTCCAGCAGGTGGGTACTCAGACGCAGGAGGCGGTCTTTGTACCAATCTTCCTGGCGCGTTTCTGGAGCTTTGGGTTGGGCATAGGGGGGGAGTCCTGCTGAGTGTTCCAGCTGACTCATCAGATGGTCGAGCTTGTCCCAGGCAGGGCGGGGATAGGTGTAGTAGAGGCCAATGGGCACAATCCAAACGTCCGGTGGTTTTCCCTTGCGCATCAGGTCTTCAGCGCACCAGAACCCCAATTGAGCCACGCCAGGTTCCATATCGCCTAAGTATTCACTGTAGCCGTTGGTGGCACCTTCGGGGGCAACAGTCATCGGCAATGTCCCTTCTACGGCTAAGCGGCGAGCAGACTTGAGGGCATGCCAATCGGGAGTTTTGCCCCGGTGTAGGGAAATGCCACCAATGTGCGACAGGATCCAACCCAACCCTTTGCCACCCCACAAGGGCATCCCGCGGTCATACAGAAAGTGGGTATGCAGTGGCAGTTTGAGGTTTACGCCCTGGCGCTTCGCCGTTTTGGGGATAATCCGGGAGAACAAATACAAGCCACAGAGTGGATCATCGACTTCGACGTGACGAAAGGCCAGAATCAAGCGAATTTGGTTAGCCTGGAATTGTGCCAAGAGATCGACCAAAATTTCAGGATTTTTAGCTTCGATCCGACTGATGCCTGAGGGAAGCCAGGGCCGCACCCGCACCCGCAACAACAAGGGTACAAACCAGTGCACCACTCGCAACAACCAGGGGCGAAAGATAATAGGCAAGGGCTTGAGGCCAGGCTGGACGTGGTGAATGATGAGGGGCATGGGCAAGAGAGAGTCAGGTGGGCGTGGAGCGAAGCAGGTGGCTGTTGAGCCAATCAGCCAGATCTGCCAAAACAAGCGGGGCATCAAGGTCTTCGTAGATTTCGTGGTAGCTCTCTGGGTAGTCGCGCCAGGTTGTGAGGTGGGGGGGGAGGCGGTCAAAAAAGTGGCGACTCGTGTCGATGGGGGCGACGCAATCTTGCCCGCCCTGCAACATGAGTAAGGGAACAGAGAGGGTGTGGGCGTGTGCCTGAAGCCAATCGACCGCAGCTAGGTATTCAGTGGCCAATCGAGCGCTCCCTAGGCCATGGCGGAGGGTGTCTTGCTGCTGTCGTGCCAACACAGCCGGGTCGCGGGCTGCCGCTTCGACTTTGACGCCGGTGCTGAGGCTGAAGGTGGGCCAAAGTTGCGACAGGAGACGGGCGATCGCAAATCGCAAGGGCGACACTCCCACTTTTCCTAGGGTCGGTGCTGAGACAATTACCCCCTGCCATCGTTCGGGCGATCGCAACACACAGTCAAGCGCGATCGCCCCCCCCACGCTGTGTCCTAGCAAAAACCAGGGCACATCGGGCGCCTGGGGGGCAATAAAGTCTACAAACGCTGCCACGTCTTCTCGATACTCGGCCCAACGGTTGACGTGCCCCCGCTGGCCTGGCGATCGCCCGTTGCCCCGCAAATCCAGCGCCCACAGATCATACCCCAACGGTGCCAACACCTCTGCCACGGGTTGAAATAGCCCGCTATGTCCTCCCAACCCATGGATCAGCACCACTACTGCTTTCGTCTCCTCTGCCTGGGGTGGCCAGTGGCGGTAGAAAAGAGGCTGTTGGGCCCAATTGAGAAAAGTTCCCTCGTGTTGCATACCTATAGCGGTTTTCCTATAGCAGTTTTTATATTGATGAGAGACAGTCACGCTGCCCAAGATCTCAGCCTCCAGCCAAGGGTTCCCCTCACCCCCTCGAATTCTCACAGGCCCGATTACGACCTGATTGAGGACGAGTTGCCCTAACGGAGCCGCGACAAGTTGGCATCCTGTTTTTAGAGTGTTTTTGGAGTGAGCAGGGCACGAATTTTCCACTCACCCCAAACTAGGGTGTGATTTTCCTGTGTCTCTCTAAGCTTACCCTGGCCATTCAGGGGGCACCTCAACCCATGCTCCAGTCTCGTTGGACTGGTGAGTCAAATCCATCAACAGTTGCGAATAGATCCCCTCTTGCAGGGAAGGGGCAAGGGATTTCCCCTGGTCGATTCCCTTCACCCACTGATCCACCACGCGGATGAAGGGAGCAAGGCGACCATCTGGGTAGGTGCGGGGGAAGGCCAACCGTTCAGGAATCTCGACCTCACTCAGGGGTTGCCCAAAGGGAGCCGCCCACAGCTTAAAGCCATGCACATAGTCCGCTTGGTTGTCGTTGCCCAGCACTAGAGTGCCGCGATCGCCATAAACTTCTAGCCAGTGCCCCCGTCCTTGGTGAGTGACGGAACTAAGGGTGATTTGGCAGGGGGTGCCATCCGTCAGTTCTAGCAAGATGGTGCAAGTGTCATCTGAGGTGACAGGCTTGAGTTCGCCTGTGGTGGGGTCAGGGCGCAGGGGGATGGTGGTACTGAGATGCCCCCACAGCCGCTTCACTGGGCCAAACAACCAGGCAATGTAGTCAAACGTATGGGAACCCATTGCGCCTAAGGCACCGCCGCCCTGATCCTTACGGGCGTACCAGTTCCAGGGGCGTTGAGCATCAGCGCGGCTAGAGACGAGCCAATCGATCTTGATCAGCCGTTTTTGGCCGACAAAGCCTGCGGCCAGCAGTTCTGATAATCGCTGCCAGGTGGGGATGAAGCGGAACTCAAAGTCGAGGCAGGTCACCACCCGGTGGGCGATCGCCAGGGATTGCAGGTGTTGCGCTTCGGCGACGGTCAGCGTTGTTGGCTTCTCCAGCAAAACGTGCTTTCCTGCTTTAATGGCAAGCTCGGCCTGCTCTAGGTGCAGAAACGGTGGGGTAGAGATACTGAAGGCTTGCACCTCTGGCAAGGCAGCGATCGCCTCCAGAGAATCGCTGGCTTGGGGAATCTGGTGAGCCTGGGCGATCGCCTCTGCCTTGGCGCGATCACGGTGATACACCGCCACAACTCGTGTCCGGTGGTGTGCCTGCAACCCAGGAATGTGGATCTTTTGCCCAAAGCCCGTGCCAACAACGGCAACGCCAATCTGCGGTTCAGTCATAGGAAAACGAGGGAAACCAACGCGGGAAGGTAGTGATGCGAGCGTGAGTGCAAAGGCATCTCATCGTCTCGTTCTCCATCATCCCATCCTGCCGTCACCCGCCCCAGCACCATTCGGTCGGGTTGAGAGGGTTTTGGGGCACCGCGCACCGCCCGATGTCCCACACCCCTGGATGTTCCGTGCGTCACGTTAGATTGTGCGTTTACGTACTTTCATCAGTTGACGCAGGTCGCTTTATGAAGATATGTTTGAACAGTGCTGGGTGCATAAAGTTTTCTTAAAAATTTTCTTGATTAATGTAGGTTGGTTTCAGTAATGCACTCAGTGCTGCTAGTTCATCGTTGAAATTAGCTTTTCCAGGCTCTCTTTACGCTCACCAATCTTTGACACTCACCAATTAGATGCCGTTACTGGATGCCGTTGTCACCCTATCGGCTGCTGCTTCTCAGACTATGGTTTAGTCTGGGTTGCTGCGTGTGTTCCCAGGAGCGAAGGAGGCATAAAGCAATTCCTTACCTCCCTCGCCACTCGGCAAACAGTCCTCACCTAAGGGCAGCTTTAGTCTGTAGCGATTCACCTAAAGCCTGCTCACTAGCTCTACCAAGCTATCCGCTCAAACAATCGAGTTAATCGGGGTTCTCTACCTAATCTTGCAGTTTGCAAGCAAGACGCAAGCATTAGAAGGATCTTCCATGCCTAATCAAGTTTCTTCCACAAGCCAGAAAACGCTTGTTTTTCTGGATGCATCCCTGTCTGATATCTCTACGTTGATGGCAGGCTTCGACCCCAATGCCGAAGTTATCCTGCTTGATCCAACATTGAATGGCATCAGACAGATCACACAAGCCCTCGCAGGCCGCTCCAACATTGATAGCCTGCAAATTTATAGTCATGGCGATGCAGGCAGTTTGCTGCTAGGCAATACGTTGCTCAACGAAACTACCCTCGACCAGTATCGTACTTCTCTCGAAGGGTGGAGGCAGGCACTGTCCACCAACAGCGACATTCTCCTCTACGGTTGTCATACAGGAGCAGGGGAAATTGGCCTTTCCTTTTTGCGGAAACTCAGTCAGTTCACTGGAGCTGATGTCGCTGCCTCTAGCGACCTAACTGGCTTCGGTGGAAATTGGCAGCTAGAAGTCCAGGTTGGGGCGATTGAAACGCAATCCGTCCTCAACGCAACTGTGGCTCAGACCTACCAGGGCACCCTCAATGTGATTACTGTAACGAGCACCGCCGATAGTGGGGCTGGTTCTCTGCGTGATGCCCTTGACCGTGCCACTGCTGGTAGCACCATTGTCATTGCTTCCACTCTGGCAAACCGCACCATTCGTCTGACCAGTGGTCAACTGGTAATTACGAAAAATCTCACGATTGATGCAACGGCTGCTCCTGGTCTGACCCTCAGTGGCAATAACACCTCTCGCATCATGCGGGTTGAGCGCAACATCTCAGTCGCCCTCAAAAATCTCACCTTTGTTGATGGGAATGCGGTTAGTGGGACCACTCCAGGATGGGGCGGGGCGATCAACGTCGGCAACTTTGCCCAACTCAATCTGTTCGGCTGCACCTTTAGGAACAACAAAGGCGATATTGGTGGTGCTGTACAGGTTGGCTACGGGACACAAACCACGGTCGAAAACTGCACCTTCGATGGTAATGACGGCTCCCGCATTAACAATGGGTTTAGTGCAGGAGCGATCGCCACAGCCGGCGGTGGTGGTGCTGGTGGCCCTGGCTTTTTAATCGTCCGCAACAGCCGCTTCACCAACAACAAAGGCTTCAATGGTGGCGCAATTTACAATCTCCTGCAACCTGTTACCGTTGAAAACTGCACTTTTCTGAACAACACAGCGACTGGGAATGGAGGTGGTGCCATCTTTAGCGATGGGGCCAATCCCATTGGACCACAGGCCACAGTGGGGGGAACCTTTGCGATTCGCAACAGTTGGTTTGAAGGCAACCAAGCGAGAGGAGAAGGTGGTGCCCTTTTCCTCTGGTCTTACAAAGACAGAATCATCTTGGAAAACAGCACTGTTATTCGCAATTCCGTCACCCTGAGTGATAAGAACCTGGCGCGAGGTGGTGGTCTCACCACGAATGGAGAATTGACTCTGCGCAATGTCACCTTTGCCAACAATGTGGCCCAAACTCAAGGGGGAGGCTTGTGGTTGTTTGGCAACAGCCCGATGAACATTACCAACAGCACCTTTTCCGGCAACCGCGTCACCAACGATGCTGGGGGAGCCATGTTTATCAATACAGCCGGAGGAACCCCCGTCAACATCATTAACACCACAATCGTTCATAATTCGGCGGGTCGAGCCAATGGCGCACTGTGGATGAATAACAATAACAAGGACTCAGTCCTGCTACGAAACTCCATTGTTGCCTTCAACACGGCGACTGATCGCAACCAAAACCAAGTCGGCTTCCCGCCTCGCGACGGTGGCGGTAACATCGAATTTCCTGGCCCTGTGGGCGTAGGGCAACGGGTGGCTGCAACCAGTCAGGTAGTCGATCCTATGCTTGGTCCCTTAACCAATGTCGGCGGTACATTGATTCATCCGCTGCTAGCCGGAAGCCCTGCTATCAACACTGGCGTTAGTCAAGGTGCTCCCACCACTGACCAGCGCAACTTCCGACGCGACACACGCATTGATATAGGCGCCGTTGAATTTGGAGGCTTCTCTATGACAGGCGGGAGCGGCAACGATGTGCTGCTCGGCAATTCCTCGGCAAATACCCTGACTGGAGGCGGGGGCGATGATGTCTTGATTGGAATTGACAATGGCGACACCCTAACCGGCGGCACGGGGGCCGATCGCTTTGTCTACACCACTCGGACTCAGGGCAATGCCGTAGCAAGGTTCTCACCAACCATGCTGGATCGGATCACCGATTTTCGAGTCTCTGAGGGCGATCGCATCCAACTAGACACAGATAAAAACCTACTCACGTCTGAGCGTCCTAGCCGCCTATTTCATGCTGGCACCATTGCAGGAAGTACCTTAGAGGCTGCGATCCAGGCAGCATTTCTCGACAAAAACCAGACCATCAGTGGCGCTCAGGCATTAGCTGCCAACGAAGCCGTTTTCTTCCGCTGGGGTAGCCGCAGTTTCATCGCAGTCAACGACGCCACTGCAACCTTTGGCAGCAACGATTTAATCCTTGAGGTGACAGGGATTCAAATGCCAAGTGCTGACAGCAGTGCAGGCACTCTCTCTGTTGCGAATTACTTTGTGTAACGTGACGTGCATTCGACGTATGCCAAATGCACGTTAACATAACTCCAAAGTGGCGATCGCCACTTCTTCTGGCGTCACGCCGTAGAGTTGACAGACCCAGTGATCAAGCTCCTGGTGCAGCGCGGTGACCTGTGAAGAGGAGAGGCGATCGCGCTGCAACAACTGTTCTACACAGTGCACGATGGCTCGTTGCTGTGCGTCACTGGCAATGGCAAGGGGGAGCGACTGAACGGCTTGTTTACCAATGCGAAAATACCCGTTTGCCAACCGGAATGATCGAAAGTAGGCGCGATACCAGACCGTTAGCAGCGAGCTATTGAGCAATGCCAGCAGGTACTGCAATGCCTCTGGCGGGGCATTCCAGATTACTAGGGTAGACTTGCCCGCCAAATATTCCCCACCGTCATACACCGCCTCCAGACGTCTGCCTATGCCACCGATCACAAGCTTGGCAGCCGCAGCCTGCCGGAAGCGGGCTTGGCTGAACTGTTGCAAGGCTGCATCTAAGATGATGGGTTGTCGGTAGCGATCGCCCAAATATCGCGTCGCCTGCTCACCCCAGCGGACACAATACGGATCGATTGTGCCCGTGTTGATCAATTTTTTATAGGCAGGCAGCGGCGCTCTCAAGTCTGCTGCTTCTTGGATTAGCTCCTTCAGGGCATACGCTTCCCCCACTGTGGCCGCCCCCACGACATGGGGAAATACCTGTTGCAGTGAGGGAACAGCCGCGCACTTAGTCAGCAGATGCAGAACTGCTTCAGAGCCGAAATACCGGTCCCATTCCCAATCTCGATAGAACAGGTGAGCCGGTATTTGGTGCTGGCTGCCAGCAGTTGTGCAGTCGTGCATCACTACCATTGTGACCGCTGTTTGTGGCACTGCCTTCTGCACCATGGCCACAACTGGATAGACATGAGCCTCTCGAAACACGCGCACGGCTGCGTAGTCCCGTAGTTCCAAAATCCGATGCTGAGCAAGTAGTGCCCGCAACGTCCGGGCGTAGGGTGCGCCTACGAGTTTGTTGGGAACAATGTAAGCCAAAATTCCCCCCGGACGTAACAACTGTAACCCCCGCTCGATAAACACAACAAACAAATCCCAATTGCCTCGCGCTGTGGCATAGCATTGCTGGTAGCGCGATCGTGCTTCGGTCTGAAGCCGGGTCATGATCTCCGAGTCAAGGTGGGGGGGGTTAGTGATCACAAGGTCAAATCCCGACGAGCTTACTGAGGTCTCCTCAGGCCCGATCGCATCTAGCAAACTGTCTCCCACCTGAAAGTGGAGTTGGGGTAGCGGAATCGAGTCAAGCAAAAGATAACTGCAATCGTGATGCTGGAGTGTGGTCAAAAGCATTAACTGACAACGAATTTGCGTTACCAACACCGCAACGGTCTGAATATCCATCCCCCACAAGCAGTGCTCCAGCAAGTAATAGCAGCGGGAGAAACAAGCTGGTAACTGGTTGAAGACAGTGTGATGGATGGCGATCGCCCGTTGCTTGAGATCGATCGGTTGATAGGTCTGTTGAATTTTTTGAGATTGCACCTCACGCCAGAGGTGATTATCAGGGTCATATTTGGCCAACACCTGCATTAATTGATGCAGTAATGCGATGGGAAACGCTCCGGCACCACAGGCCGGGTCGCAACATCTCAGGTAGGCGATCGCTGTCACCACTTTCTGCGGATCGCGGTCTGCCAAGAATGGTTGCAGTCCCCGCTCCACCATCGCATTCACCACCTCGACAGGAGTGAAAAATGTCCCTGTCTGCTTTCTGAGCGTGTCTGTTGTATCTGCTGCCCCAGTGGAAACTGCTAGCAATTGTTCCAGCACTGTTTCTAAAATGGCGGGAGTGAGTCCATAAGCGTGCGTCTGTGGATTGATCCCTCGCTCATCTGGGACAAACGTATACTGCTGCAACAGCGATCGCAGTCCAGAGAGTTCTGCCGCTAAACAGTCGCTTGTGGCTGGTAAAAGTGGGTAAACCGCTAGTGATTGGAAAAAGGGTTGGGCGATCGCTCGCATTACCCCCAACAAATGCTGAGCATTATCCTGGTCGCTGTTTGCATTCGGTGTTTGATCGATAACCCATCGGCGATACCATTTCACCACCTCACGCACAAACCGAGACCCATCAGCAGTCTGTGGCAAATTTGGGCACTGGTTTAAACGTGCAGCTTTCGCGGTCACGTCCAACCTTTGCTCATGCTCATCCGACCATTCCCAATCCAACACCACAGTGAGGCACCACCCAGTCCTTACAGTCCATGCCAAACAGTCCATGACCAACCAGGCCATGACCAACCAGGCTACGATCACAGCAATGTATCATCTAGACTTTGCGCCGGCCTGCCAAACCTGTCATGATCGCTAAATGGGTCATCCGTGATTAGGTTCGCATGATTAAGCTCGCGTGATTAAGCTCGCGTGATTAAGCTCGATAGTATAGCTCGACTCGCTTGACGAATTGGTATGGTGAATCGTATTTTTCCCTCTCTGCTCGCTGTGCTGCTGGTCTGCTTACTGGGGTTGGGCATCAGTTTTCCCCTCTCCGCCCAAACCATCGCGCCTCAATCTATCCCTGTAGAGGTGGACTCGCTGAATGACCTGCGGAATAAAGCATTCACCGCCACCAATGAAGGGCGGTTTGACCAGGCCGAGATCTACTGGACACAAATTCTAGAGCAAATTCCAGATAATCCCGCGGTGTGGAGTAATCGCGGCAATTCTCGCGTCAGCCAGAACAAACTGGAGGAAGCGATCGCCGACTACAACAAAGCAATTGAACTAGCCCCTGACGCACCCGACCCCTACTTGAATCGAGGGACGGCCCTAGAGGGGTTAAAACAGTGGGACAGGGCGATCGCTGATTACAACAAAGTCTTGGAACTCGACCCCACTGACCCTGCGGCCTACAACAACCGAGGCAATGCCGAAGCCGCTAAGGGCGAGTGGGAGAAGGCGATCGCCGATTATAAAAAAGCGGCCGACTTGGTGCCCGACTATGCCTTTGCCCGCGCCAACTATGCGATCGCTCTCTACCAAGTGGGCGAAACCCAGGAGGCCATTCGTCAGTTAAAGAACCTCTCGCGCAAATATCCCCAATTTGCCGATGCCCGCGCTGCTCTCACGGCTGCCCTCTGGGTCGATGGCAAGCAGGGCGAGGCCGAAAGTAACTGGGTGGCTGCCGTTGGCCTCGATCGCCGTTATCAAGACATCCACTGGGTTGCCCATGTCCGCCGCTGGAGTCCCGCTATGGTGGATGCGCTCGATCGCTTCCTCAAACTCCAATAATGGATACCGGCTCAGGCGGTTAGTGCATCAGATTGTCGTGATGTTAAAGCGTAGGCGCAGCGAAGGTTTTCCATCCTAACAACCCGCTCATTTAATGTGAATTCGAGATAAGCTCAACCCCTTGATGTTCTATGCACGTCGCGCACAGAACATCAAGGGGTTGGGGGCTTCTGGTTGGTATTGAAAATTCAGGGCGTGGGCATTGGTAGGACTGCACTTCATGATTCTCAGCAGGGCAAAGGGTAGCGCTGAGTCAATTGAAAACCTGCCGGATATGATCGATCACGTTAGCCCAAA
>FQKF010250404.1_pt1 | contig 10618 bp, 8 predicted proteins | sample 1504521 | NCBI WGS metagenome assembly FQKF01 (sample SAMEA4475357, study PRJEB15587) | soil metagenome | biome: Soil; feature: Field | place: India | collected 2015-03-11 | depth 0 m
GCCATTGCATTTTTGGTTTGGTGGTCTTCAGCAACATTGGGCGAAGGAACAAGTATAACAGGTTTTCCAACCACGCATAATTCAGAAATGGTACCTGCACCTGCACGGCTAATAATTACATCGGCTGCAGCATAAACATAATCCATGCGTGTAATAAAATCGAATAAATAAATATTTTCGACTGTTTTTTGTGCAAGAATACTTTGTATACGATTAAAGTATAATTTTCCACATTGCCAGATAAGTTGTACATCAGACTGATTCGAAAACCAATCAATCTGTTGTAATATACTATCGTTAATTGATTTTGCTCCAAGACTACCCCCTAAACAAAGAATAGTTTTTTTATTGGGATGAATGCCTAATGAACGAATTGCTTCATCACGAAGTTGGTTTACATTTTCAAATCCCGAACGGATAGGGTTACCAGTAAGTAATATTTTATTTTTCGGGAAAAAACGCTCCATCCCGTGATATGCCACAAAAATTTTATGAGCTTTTTTGGCTAACAGTTTATTTGTAATTCCAGCATATGAATTTTGTTCTTGAATGTATACCGGAATATGCTTTTGGGAAGCAACCCATAATAATGGGCCACTGGCATATCCTCCTACTCCCAGCACCGCATGAGGCCTAAATTCATTAATGATGACTGAAGCTTTTCGTAAACTTTTTAATAATTTATAGGCCACCATAATATTTTTTAATGGCTTTTTCCGATTCAGACCTTCAATAGGCAACCCAACAATACGATAACCGGCGGCTGGTACTTTTTCCATTTCCATACGGTTTTCGGCACCCACAAATAATATTTCGGCATCAGGCGCCAATTTTTTGATAGCATTTGCAATAGCAATAGCCGGAAAAATATGTCCACCGGTTCCACCGCCAGAAATAATAATTTTAATATGACTTGAGTTATCGATCATCGATTTATATTTTGTTCTTCAGTATGTTCGTTTGTATTCAAATGATTTGTTTTATTATCGTCATTTTCGGTATCGGATTCATCGGACTTTTCGGGTTTTCCTACCGAGCGGCTAACACTTAAAATAATACCGAGGGCCGAACTGGTAAACAAAATAGATGAACCACCCATACTAACCAAAGGAAGTGTTTGGCCGGTAACCGGAATAAGATTAACCGAAACAGCCATATTTACAAATGCTTGTAAAACAAGCAATACCGATAGACCTATGGTTAGAAAAGCCGGAAAGGTTCGCTCGCATTTACGAGCAATTACACCAGCCCTATAAAGCAAAACAAGATATAATAACATAACAATTAATCCTCCTATCATACCATATTCTTCAATAATAATAGCATAAATAAAATCGGAGAAAGGATTGGGTAAAAAGTTTCGTTGGGTGCTGTTACCGGGTCCTTTTCCAAGAATTCCACCGGTTGCAACCGCTATTTTTGCCTGCTCGGCCTGATAATTATCGTCGTCTGCTGCTTTATCACTATTGGAAACAAATGCCTCAATACGGTTTTTCCATGTTTCGACACGATAACCTAAACCAGTTTTGGTAAGTGGAATAAGAAAAATAAAAAGAATAATAAATACTAACCCAGATAAATTAATAAAAACAAGGTGTTTTAAAGATACCCTTCCGATGAACATGAGCACTATACCCACCAAAAAAATCATAAAAGCAGTGGAAAAATTAGCAGGCAGAATAAGGGCACATACAATACCCAGAGGAATTAAGATAGGTAAAACGGCCTGCTTAAAATCTTTAATTTGTTCCTGTTTCATAGCCAGCATACGAGCTATGTACATGACTATGGCCAGTTTAGCAAAATCGGATGTTTGAATGGTAAGACCTATTAACGGAACAGTGAGCCAACGAGGAGCAGTATTAATACTGGTTCCGGTTACTAATGTTACCAGAAGCAACGGAATTGAGATATATAAAAATATTTGAGCTAACCTTGAGTAATATTTATAATGAATCAGGTGTGTTATATAAATGGCCGAAAGACCTACCAATAGAAATAACCCTTGCTTAAAGAAGTAATATAAAGTATTACCTCCTTTATAGCGATAAGCAATAGTTCCTGTTGAGCTATAAACAGCCAGCAGGGAAATCATAGAGAGTAGAAGAATGATTCCCCAGATAATTCTATCGCCTTTTAAATATTTATTGGCGGTATCAACCATTATAATTAAAACCTTTTAAAGTTGTTTAATATATTTTTTAAACTGATGTCCGCGGTCTTCGTAATTATCGAATAAATCAAAACTTGCACATGCTGGCGAGAGTAAAACCACATCACCTGGTTGAGCTAGCCTGTAAGCCTCGTTTACTGCATCTTTCATTGAGTGAGTATCGATAATAATATCAATTACACCTTCGAAAGCTTTCTGGAGTTTGCTATTATCTTTACCAAGGCAAACCAGTGCTTTCACTTTATTACGTGCCAGTTCGTATAGTGCTGAATACTCGTTGCCCTTGTCTTTTCCTCCAGCTATCCATATCACCGGGCGCGTCATGCATTCAAGCGCATACCAGGTTGAGTTCACATTGGTGGCTTTACTATCATTAATAAACTCTATTCCATTTATTTCGACAACTTTTTCGAGCCGATGTTCTACTCCTTTAAAATCCATCAGTGCTTCGCGAATGATTTCTTTACGGATTCGAAGCACATTGCCGGCCAATCCTGCCGCCATTGAATTATAAGTATTATGTTTGCCTTTCAACGACAACTCATCAATTGACATAGAGAAATAGTTGTCGGGCAAATCAATTACCATTTGATTGTTAAGTACATATGCCCCTGGTTGTTGTTTTTTCTCCATGCTAAAAGGCAATTGTTGAGCCCGAATTACAATTTTTTCGAGCTCGCGAACAGTAATTTCATCGTCGGAGCAATAAATAAAATAATCTTCGTCGGTAAGGTTTTGTGTTATTCTAAATTTTGCATCCACGTATTTTTGAAGATCGTAATCGTAACGGTCGAGGTGATCGGGAGTAATATTTAGTAAAATGGCAATATCAGCTTTAAATTCATACATATCTTCGAGTTGAAAACTACTAATTTCAATTACATAATAATCGAAATTTTCGGTAGCTACCTGTAATGCAAAACTTTTACCTATGTTACCAGCCAGTCCTACATTTAAACCAGCTTTTTTCATCAGGTGATAAATCAAGGATGTAGTAGTAGTTTTCCCATTACTACCAGTAATGCAGATTTTATAAGCACTGGTATATCGGGCTGCAAATTCGAGTTCAGAAATTACCGGTATTTCAAGATCTCTGATTTGCATCATTATAGGTGCAGAATTAGGAATGCCAGGGCTTTTAATAATTAGGTCGGCATTAAGAATAAGTTCCTGGGTATGTTTTTGTTCCTCGAAAGCAATATCGTATTTTTCGAGCATTTGTTTATAATTGTCTTTAATTTGACCCAGGTCAGAAACAAATACGTCAAAACCTTTCAGTTTTGCTAATATGGCAGCGCCGGTGCCGCTTTCGCCTGATCCTAAAACTACTATCCTATCCATATGCTTAGTATTATCTAATTTTGAGCGTTACAATAGTTATTACTGCCAATAAAAAGCCAATAATCCAGAAGCGAGTAACAATTTTTGGTTCGGGATATTGCTTTTTCTGGTAATGATGATGCAATGGTGCCATCAGAAAAACACGACGTCCTTCACCATATTTTCGCTTTGTATATTTAAAGTACGAAACCTGAATAATGACCGAAAGATTCTCGACCAGAAATATGCCACATAAAATAGGTATCAGCAGTTCTTTTCGTATAATAATAGCCATAACAGCAATAATACCTCCCAGTGTTAAACTACCGGTATCGCCCATAAAAACCTGAGCGGGATATGAGTTATACCATAAAAATCCGATTGTTGCTCCCAAAAAAGCTGCTGAAAATATGACCAACTCGCCGGTATTAGGAATATACATAATGTTTAGATAATTGGCATAAATGGCGTTACCCGAAACATAGGCCAGAATACCCAGGGTTGCGCCAATAATGGCCGATGTTCCAGTGGCAAGTCCATCGAGTCCATCGGTAATGTTCGCACCATTCGATACAGCCGTAATAATAAATATGATAACCAATATATACACTATCCATTGCAAAACATCGGCGTATTGACCAGCAAACCAGACCAGTTTCTTGTAATTAAATTCATGGTTTTTAATAAATGGTATTGTGGTTTTAGTTGATTTAATATCGTGATAATAAACAGGTTTACCATCAATACCTTCGACAATAGTATGCGAAGCATGGGCATGTGTTCTTTCACGAATAACCACATCATTATTCAGCCAGAGGGTCAGACCCACAATCAAACCCAGAATGATTTGTCCGGCCAGTTTTGAACGCCCTTGCAAGCCTTCCTTATCTTTTTTAAACACTTTTATGTAATCATCGACACCCCCTACAAATCCGAGCCAGATGGTGGTTACCAGCATTAAAAGAATATATACATTGGTTAAATTGGCAAACAAAAGGGTAGGAATAAGAATACTGGCAATAATGATAATACCTCCCATGGTTGGAGTACCTTTTTTTTGCATCTGACCTTCGAGGCCTAAATCGCGAATTTCTTCACCAATCTGAAGGCGCTGCAAAGCATAAATAATACGTTTTCCGATAAAAAGCGAAATTAACAAAGAAAAGATGGCCGCCATGGCCGAACGAAACGATAAATAATGAAACAGCCCAGCACCTGGCAGATCAAAAGCTTTGTCGAGATAAGTAAATAAATGATAAAACATATAAATAATTTTATTTAGTATTTATTAAATCGAAAGCATTTTTTACCTCTTCCATATCATCAAAGTGATGTTTCACACCTTTTATTTCTTGATAATTTTCATGACCTTTTCCGGCAATTAAAATGATATCGCCAGTATTGGCCATAAGTACTGCAGTTTTAATTGCTTCGCGTCGGTCAATGATAGAAACTACCTTTGCTTTGTGGGCGGCATCAACACCAGTCATCATATCGGCAATAATATCGGCAGGTTCCTCAAATCGTGGGTTATCAGAAGTAATGATGACTTTATCAGACTTTTCGGCACATACCTTTGCCATAATCGGACGCTTGGTTTTATCACGATTTCCACCAGCTCCCACTACGGTTATTAATTTTTCATTTCCTTTGCGTAACTGATTAATTGTATTTAATACATTCACCAGAGCATCAGGGGTATGGGCATAATCGACTATGGCAGTAATACCATTAGTTGATCTAACGGCCTGAAATCGACCCGGCACATCGCGCAATGCGCTTAAATGAGTAAGTACTTCTGTTTTATCGAATCCTAACAATACTGCAGTAGCATATACTGCCAATAAGTTATATGCATTAAACTCGCCAATAAAAGGAGTCATAAAATCAATGCCATCAACCTGTAAGTGCATTCCCTCGAAATGACTTTCGAGAATTTTAACCCTGAAATCGGCCATGCTTTTCATGGCATAAGTTTTTACCAGTGCACGGGTATTTTGCACCATTACACGTCCATTTTTATCGTCAATATTAATTAACGCAAAAGCAGAGTTATCGAGACCATCAAAAAGTAACTTTTTGGCTTTAATATAATTCTCGAATGTTTGATGATAATCGAGGTGGTCGTGGGTTATATTTGAAAAAATGGCGCCTGCAAACTTAAGTCCTGCTGTACGATTTTGCACTAGCGAATGCGAACTTACTTCCATAAAACAAAACTCACACCCTTTTTCAACCATTTCTGCCAGTAATCGATTCAGTGTAATGGCATCGGGTGTGGTGTGGGTTGAGTCGTACGATATATCATGCACCTTATAAACCACAGTCGATATTAACCCGGCTTTGTAACCCAACGATTCCATTAACCTATATAACAATGTAACAGTGGTAGTTTTACCATTGGTACCTGTAATACCCACTAATTTAAGCTTTTCAGATGGGCGGTCATAAAAATTCGATACCAGAATACCCAGTGCCATCGAACTATCGGGCACCTGAATATAAGCTACATTAGGTTGTATGGTTTCAGGTAGTTGTTCACAAACAATTGCAGTGGCGCCTTTTTCAATGGCTCCGGAAATAAATGCATGGCCATCGCTCTGCGTGCCACGAATGGCAACAAACAAACAGTCGGACTCTACCTTACGTGAATCACTAACAATCTCCTTTATGCCAATAGATATATTGCCCTTCTGTTGCAATACTTTTATACCATTGAGCAGGTCTTCTAACTTTTTCATTTTACATTTACATTAAATTACAAAAGCATGACCTCATCCAGCCTATGGCGGCTTTTTATAATATTTGAATTTATTTTATCCGTATGTTTTATCATCATATTATTTCAGTTTATTACTAAAGTTGGTTATTCGTTTTAAAATGCTGCCAGCGTTAACACCACCGGTTTTCCTTTCTCGGCACGTAAACCAGGATTAACCGATTGGCGAATAACTTTACCAAATCCCACAATTACAGGCCTCATTCCTGCCTTTTCAATTAAGTAGGCGGCATCTTTAGCTCCCATTCCTACTACATCGGGGACGAGGTTATCAATAATTGTATGTTTTGCTAATAAAATTTCTTTATCTTCATTTTTCTCAATGGTTTTTGCCCATAAACAGTCATCATTTAAGTTATCAGAATAAGAAATACCCAGTTCGGTGAGTGCTGTAATAAGGTCGTTGTAATAACCATTTTTAGTTTCCGGAACATCGGTTTTTGATTTTCTTTTTCCTTTAATCAAGTCGTTATGCAATTCGAAACTGGTTGCATACACTTTCTGGGCAATTTCTCTGAAAATAGGTCCTGCCACCAGGTTCCCATAATAAACATCTTTCGAAGGTGCATTAACCACCACAATACAAGAATATTTGGGTTGGTCGGCAGGAAAATATCCAACAAACGAAGCCTGATAAAAAACACTGGACCCTTTTTGATACCCTTTATTCTGAAGTGCAATTTGTGCGGTACCCGTTTTTCCGGCGATTTTAAGTACTGAGTCTTTCAAATTTTTGGCTGTACCATTTTCTACTACGCCTTCGAGCAGCTTACGGGCTTTTCTAATAGTCGACATGGAACAGATTGAAGGAATAATCACTTCATGTTCGAAGGTTTTAACTGTACGGCCATTAAAACGAATTTCTTTTACAAACAAAGGTTTAACCATGCGACCGTTGTTAGCTACGGCATTATAAAAAGTTAAAATTTGTATAGGAGTCAGTTTAATTTCGTAGCCAAAACTCATCATAGCCATTGTAATGCCTGACCAATACTTGGTGCCGGGATATTTAATGAAAGGCTCGGCCTCGCCATTCAATTGCAGATTTAACCGACGATTAAGACCGAAGTCGTAAAACCTTTTTACAAATTGCGTTTCATGACCTTTATAGTATTTCATAATAATTTTTGATACGGCTACATTCGACGAAACCTCAAAAGCTTTTTGAATAGTTATTTTACCATAACCTTCTTCGTGCGAATCAGTAATTTCTTTATCATATACTTTCCATTTACCCCTTCCGGCATCGACTGTATCGGTAATATCGATATAGCCATCTTCGAGTGCAGCCATATATGAGGCTAACTTAATCGTCGATCCCGGTTCAGTACGTTCACCAATGGCATAATTATATATTTCACGGTAACGACCCTGTTCATCACGACCAAGGTTAGCAATTGCTTTTACTTCGCCAGTTTGAACCTCCATTAAAATAGCTACCCCATGATGTGCATCATGTTGTTCGAGTTGCCTGCGTAATGCTTCCTGAGCAACATCCTGTATATTTAAATCGATAGTAGTTACAATATCGTAACCATCTTTGGGTTCTACCTCATTTTCGTCGTTAATAGGCATCCATATACCACCGGGCACGCGCTGCATAACCATTATACCTTTTCGCCCTGCTAACTCTTTATCAAAATAACCTTCAATCCCCACCATTGGTCCGTCTTCGTTTTTTGTTAAATATCCAATGGTTCGTGCAGCTAAATCACCATGAGGCATAAATCGGACTCCGGTTTGTATAACAATTAACCCACCCTTATTTCGTCCAAGCCTGAAAATTGGGCAGTTTCGCAGCTGCCGTAATTCTTCAAAATCGACCTTACGTTTTAACAAATAATAACGATTTCGCTCCTTACGTGCCCGTATAAGTTCTGACTTGTATGCATTTTTCGATTTGTCTTTAAAAATTTGCGACAACCGTAAAGCCAGTGAATCAATTTTATCAAAAAACAACCCCGACGGTACCACTCCTTCGGTTAAATCAACACGAATTTCGTAATAAGGTACCGACGTAGCTAGTAATCGACCATCACATGCTAATATGTTCCCACGGTTGGGCATTATTTCCATATTTTTAATTGACAACTGTTGCGCTTTTTTTGATAATTCAGCTACTTCAAAAAATTGCAAGTAAACAATTCGAGCAATTATTGCAATTGCTACCAGTAACATACTTACGTAAACCACACCAAAGCGAAAAAGTATATCTTTTTTTATCGACATTTGTGTAAAAACATTTTTTATTAGTCACTTTTAACTCTTTGTTGTTATATAAATTTTGCTTTGGTTGTTATTCAATTATATCGTTTAATGCGTCGTGGAGGCTCTGTTGCTTCCTTCAGCCCCAGACCGTATTCGTTAATTCTTTTTTGTACCTGCGATTGCCGACTAAAAAACATTAACTCCGAGGCCACAGTAATGGATTCGGCTCTTAACTCGTCTAATTCCTGTTGCAACTGCGAAACCTTTCGGGTTAATTTTTCGGCATGATATCGGTTTCCAATGTATAAAAAGCCCAGAAATGCAATAAAAACAATAAATGGAATTTGCTTACGAAAGCTCTCTTCAATAAGCAAACGACCCGATATCCAGTTTTTTAGCGAGTACTTTTTTAACTCGTTAACCTCCTGGCCTGGACTAACAAATTCAATATTTTCAGTTTCCTTATGCTTTTCCATAAATATTTAAACCTTTTCGGCAATTCTCAGTTTGGCGCTACGAACCCTATTGTTGGCTGCTATTTCAGCTGCCGTGGGCACAATTACATTTTTATTAATAGCCTTAAATGGTCGTTTTATATTGCCATAAAAATCTTTTTCTTCAATCCCCTCAAAATTTCCAGAACGAATAAAGTTTTTAACTAACCGATCTTCGAGCGAATGATACGAAATAATTACAAGCCTGCCTCCGGGTTTTAATACCTCAACTGACTGCTTTAATAAATCTTTTAAACTGCCAAGTTCGTCGTTTACCTCAATTCGAATGGCCTGGAATATTTTTGCAAGCCATTTATTGGTCTCGTGCCGGGGAAACAGTTTTTCAACTGCGCTAATTAAATCGTTAACCGTTAATATTTTTTTTGGTGAACGGTTTTCGACAATAGCATGGGCAAGAGCTCGTGCATTACGTAATTCACCAAAATGGTAAAAAATATCGGCCAGTTTATCTTCACTATACTCGTTCAGAACAATTTGTGCATTGAGTTTAGCCTTTTTGTTCATTCTCATATCGAGCTCACTATTGGCACGAAACGAAAATCCACGCTGCCATTCATCAATCTGATGCGACGAAATACCCAGATCGGCCAGAATACCATCGACCTGCTGTATTTGATAATATCGTAAAAAATTTTTCAGGTATCGAAAATTATGCTGTACAAATATGAATCGAGGGTCGTCGGGCAAGTTATGAATTGCATCTTCGTCCTGGTCGAAGGCAATTACTTTACCATTGGTCAAATTTTCAAGAATAGCCCGTGTATGTCCCCCTCCTCCAAAGGTAGCATCGACATAAACCCCACCAGGCTGTATATTAAGACCTGTTATTACCTCGTTCAGCAGCGCCGGTGTATGGTATGTTGTCATAATGGTATATTGGGAATATCGCCACCCATAATTTTTTCAGCTAACTGTGCAAAATCGTCGCTGGTACTTATTGAATCGTAAGCCTCTTTCTTCCAGATTTCAATTTTACTATCCTGCCCTGCCAATACCACTTCTTTTTCAATACCTGCCTCATCAAGCAAACGCTTAGGTATTAACAACCGGTTTGTACTATCAAGGACCACTTCGGCCGTACCCTTAAAAAATCCCCTCAAAAATGCATTATGTTCTTTGTTATAAGGATTTAATTTTTGCCTTATCATCTGAACCTGACGTTCCCATTCATTTAAGGGATAAAGCACCAGACATCGTTCGTAAATATCTTTTTTAACGATAAAAGTATCGTGCGCCTCCGATGGTATAGCCTTTTTAAACACCGAAGGCAACAGCACCCGACCTTTATCGTCGATTTTACAAACAAAATCACCTATAAACGATGCCATTATGCCGTTAATTTATTGGATGTAAAAATAATAAAAATTTTCCCACTTTCCACCACTTTTTACCACTTTTTACCACATTGTTAATAACTTTTTTATCTCCCTTCAAGCTTTTTTCGTTTGGAGCACCATACCACTAATCCCCAAAGGATTAAACATAGATAAATCCCGATGCAACCACACTAATCCCAAAGGAATTAAACATCAATAACCTCGAAGGCAACCGCGATAATCCCGAAGGGATTAAACATCATTAACCCCCGATTGCATCGGGGGTTGGACAGTGGGCAGACTGACC
>FQKF010007984.1_pt1 | contig 10603 bp, 8 predicted proteins | sample 1504521 | NCBI WGS metagenome assembly FQKF01 (sample SAMEA4475357, study PRJEB15587) | soil metagenome | biome: Soil; feature: Field | place: India | collected 2015-03-11 | depth 0 m
AGCGCCATCCGATAATGCTTCGGCAGGATTAGGATGGGTTTCAATAAATATTCCATCGACACCAACCGCAATGCCAGCTCTGGCAATGGTTTCTATTAATTCAGGTCGGCCACCTGATACACCACCTGGCAAATTAGGTTGTTGTAATGAATGTGTGATATCAAGCATAACCGGGAACCCCATTTTTTGCATTTCAATGATACTGCGATAATCAACTACCAAATCGTAATATCCAAACATAGAACCACGTTCGGTCAGAATTACGTTCTGATTTCCGCTATCGACCACTTTTTGTGCTGCATATTTCATTGATTCTGGGGCAACGAACTGTCCCTTTTTTATATTTACAACTCTTCCCGTTTTTGCAGCTGCAACCAACAAATCGGTCTGACGGCACAAGAAAGCAGGTATCTGAATTACATCAACGTATTGAGCCGCCATAAATGCATCATCTTCTGAATGAATATCAGTAACAACCGGAATTTCATAAATCTCAGATATAGATCTAAGAATTTTTAGTGCTTTTTGGTCGCCTATGCCTGTAAAAGAATCGATTCGTTGTCGATTGGCTTTACGGTACGACGATTTATACACAAAAGGTATTTTGAATTTATCAGTAATCTCTAAAATTTTTTCAGCGGTTTCAAATGCAATTTTTTCATTTTCAACTACACAGGGTCCTGCAAATAAGAAAAAATTATCTCCATCGAGGTATTTGAGATTTTCTATATTCGATAAAATTTCTTTATTCATCAGATTTCTATTATTTAATAATGTTTGTTCTTATAAAACATCATTTTGGTTCGTAATTCATTTAAGGTATCAAACAAAAATAAAGAAATTTTAAATACAACTCGATATTTTTTGAAGTATTACCACAATAAATTTTTAGGTTTATTTTTTATTTCTAATACAATATCCATTGTGTCTTTAGCTATTACAAGTTCTTCGTTGGTTGGTACTACCATAACTTTTACTTTTGATTGAGGGGTACTTATAACCTGTTCTTTACCTCTAAGTCCATTATTAATTTGATGATCAAGTTCAATTCCAAGAAATTCCATATTTTCACAAACTTCCCGTCGGGTATCATCGGAGTTTTCTCCTACGCCTCCGGTAAAAACAAGAATATCAAGTCCACCCATGGCAGCAGCATAAGCTCCTATATATTTTTTAATCCGATAGTGATACATATCTAAACCAAGCTTAGCTCTTTCATTATTTTTCTTATATGCAGCCTCAGAAACTTCGCGCATATCAGACGAAATTCCGGTAATACCCAGAATACCACTATGTTTATTTAATATTGTATTGGCTGTTGATGCATCAATCGATTCTTTTTGCATAATAAAAGTAACTATTCCTGGATCGACATCACCACTTCGGGTTCCCATAATTAAACCTTCAACAGGTGTTAGTCCCATTGAAGTATCAATCGATTTTCCATCTTTGATAGCTGTGATTGATGCCCCATTTCCAAGATGACAGGTAATGATTTTCTGGCTGGTATAGTTAACTCCTAATATTTCGCAGGCCCTGGCTGATACATATCTATGACTGGTACCATGATATCCATATCGGCGTAATCCATATTTCTTATAAAGAGAATAGGGTATAGCATACATGTAGGCCTTTTCAGGCATAGTTTGGTGAAAGGCAGTATCGAATGTAGCTACCTGAGGAACTTCAGGTAGTAAGTTTTGCATAGCGTAAATGCCTTTTAAATTAGCTGGATTATGCAATGGCGCTAAATTAACATATTCCTCAATTTTCTGAATAACATATTCGTCAATATAAACACTTTTATTGAATTCTTCTCCACCTAATACTACTCTATGTCCCACAGCATCAATATCTTCAAATTTAGAAATTACTCCCCGACGTTTACTGGTAAGAATTCCTAAAATATATTCAATACCTACTTGATGGTCAATTATTTCTCCTTCGAGCTTTACCGATTCTCCGTTATAAGGTTCGTATTTTAAAAATGAACCGTGTAAACCCACTTTTTCAACTATACCTTTTGCCAGAACCATATTTTGGTTCATATCGAATAGTTGATATTTAATCGATGAACTACCACAATTTAATACTAATATTTTCATTTTTATGTATTATGTTTATTTTATTAGTAATCAATAATATAATTTAGTTTATATAATCGAATAATTCAATTATTGGAGTTTAAATTCAGCACTTATAATGGTTTCTCCAATAATTTTATCATTATCATATCGATAAAAGCCTTTACCAGTTTTTCTGCCTAAATAATTAGCTCGAACCAAACGTTTAATAACTGGCGAGGCCTTAAATTTAAATAAGCCATATTCTTCGAAGAGATTATCCATCCATTTTAACACTCGGTCGAGTCCGATTCGGTCGGCTAATTCAAAAGGACCAATTTGCATTCCGTACCCTTGTTTCATTACATTATCAATAGCACTAACCGAGGCTACTCCTTCCATAAGTAACTCAGCTGCTTCGTTTATAATGGTTACAATTAAACGGGTACTAATATGTCCGGGTGATTCGTTAATAACAATTATTTTACGATCAATCATTTTGGCAAACTTGCCAACCATTTCAAATGTTTTCTGGCTTGTTTCAATGCCTCGAATTACTTCAACAATTTTAACAGTTGTAGCAGGACTAATAAAATGTAATCCTATGGCACGTTCGGGATGTTGAAGCACCGATGCTATTTCGGTAATCATTAGCGTCGATGTGTTGGTAGCTATAATGGTTTCGGCCGAAACAACTGCTTCAATTTTTTCAAATACTTCTTTACGTAACTCAAGATTACTTCCTCTTTTTCTGGTATTTACTGATTCAATAACTAAGTCGCAATCGGCTAAATCGTTATAATCGGTAGTTCCTCTAATTCTTGACATAATTGCACGTTTATCCGATTGTGTTAATGCCCATTGGTTTACCTCTTCATTTAATTGTTTTTGTATGCTTTCATATATTTCTTTTACACGTTCTTCTGATACATCTAAAAAAATTGTATCCATTCCAAATTGGCTAACAATTTGACAAATTTCCTGTCCCATTCGGCCACAACCCACTATTGCCACTTTGTGTATCGTATCTTTTTTTTGGATTTTTCGGGTTAAGGCATAGTCTTCTAATGATTCTACCAAATTGTCTTTTTCTTTCATAAAAATTTGTATTTATTAAAGTGTTTTAATACTAACCTGGATTATAAACCAGCAGCTTGATTTGCTGTTATCGCAATTAAATTAACAATATCACTTACCGAACAGCCACGCGACAAATCATTAATTGGTGCTGCCATTCCCTGTAATATGGGACCAATGGCTTCGGCATGGGCAAGACGTTGTACCAGTTTATATGCTATATTACCAGCATCAAGACTGGGGAAGATTAAAACATTTGCCTGTCCTGCAATATTACTTCCAGGGGCTTTACTTTTTCCTATTGAAGGAATAAGGGCAGCATCGGCCTGAAGTTCACCATCAATCATTAAATCTGGCATTTGTTCTTTAGCTAATCGGGTAGCTTGTATTACCTTATCACACATTTCATGTTTTGCACTGCCTTTAGTTGAAAAACTAAGCATGGCAACTTTAGGTTCTATTCCTACAATGGCTCGAGTCGTTTTTGCAGTAGATATAGCAATTTCGGCCAATTCTTTTTCATTTGGATTAGGATGAACTGCACAGTCGGCAAATACTAAAATGCCATCAGAACCAAACTCCTTATCTTTCAGAATCATAATAAAAGCTCCTGAAACTACACTAATTCCAGGCAGGGTTTTAACGTATTGAAATGCAGGCCTTAATACATCGCCAGTGGCATTCATGGCTCCGGCTACTTCACCATCGGCATCACCACTTTTTATCATTAATGTTGCCAGATATAAAGGATTTTCTATTAACCTACTTGCTTCGTCTTTTGTTAATCCTTTATTTTTACGAATTTCGACCATTAAGTTTATATATTCTTCTTTCTTCGAATGGTCGATCGGATTAATAATTTTTGCCTTTTCTATTTGTGTGAGGCCTTTTTCTTTTGCTGACTTTAAAATTTCATCACGATTTCCAATCAAGATAATCTGCGCAATTCCTTCTTTAATTACTTCATCTGCAGCTCTTAAAGTTCTTTCTTCTAATCCTTCGGGCAATACAATACGCTTGTTATGCTTTTTGGCATTTTCTTTTATTTTTTCTAATAAGTCCATTGATTATCAGTTTTTTAGAGGTTATATTTTAAAAGTGTAAATTTATGCATTTTTTCACAAACGAGAATTGCAAAATGTTAAGTTTTTTGATTATTTAGAGTAATTCAAAAGTATATTTATAGGATAAAAAGAGTTATATTTCTTTTATAAGAGTATAAATTTTTGAATATAACTGAATATTTGGAACTAATGAGTATATCTACTATCTTTAACCAATAAAATTATTTGATCATGCACAAGATTTTATGGGCAATTATAATTACTTTATCGATTTGCAGCTGTACTAAACACATTGGTATTGTGACAGGTTCAAATTGTCGAGGAAAATGTTATTATAATCGTGTAGCAGTAGGCAGGGCTGAAGTAAAAACATTCTTTGGTTTTAAAAAAAATAGTTACGATAATCTTTATTATGAAGCCATATCGAATCTCGAAAGAGCATTTCCGTTGCAACGTTCAGAATTTTACGACAATTATATTATAGATTATTACACTATATATTTTCCTTTTTATAAAAAATCAACAGTTACTATCCGTACAAACATTGTAACAGAAGAAAATACTGATGCTGCCAAACCTTTTTCTGAAAATTATTCTGAAACCATTAAATGTGGTAAACCATTACAAATTGAACATATAAGACTATCAGATTCTGTAATTTATGTATCAGGTAAAAAGATATTTAAAGGAATTGTAATTGATTTTATAAAAAACAAAGCTTTAGTGATGCAAATCGATAAAACAGGTAACATTATTTTTAGGAAAGTACCTGTTACAAAACTATTCTGCATTGATAATGAAGAATTAGAAGAATTAACCAATTATGAAGCAGGACAAGTTCTGGAAATTTCATCATCAAATAAAAACCAAACAATTATTAAACAGGTTTTAGGTTTACGAGCTAAACAATTATTGATTCTGGAAAAGAAAAATAATAAAGAGTCTTATCAAACGCTTAATATTAATGGAGAAAATCAGTAATAAACTTGTTAAAACTATTCTATAAAAGTTATGTTAAAGCCAACTTCAGTATTTTGAATGTTATCGATTTTTAAAAAAAGAAGCTTGTTTTTCGAAACTTTTTTAACACATAACACATTAATATTACCTTGATATTAATAAAAATTATAATCAAATTTTAGATGAAAAATTTCCTAAAAAATTGTATTTTTAACATTGAAATAGATAAGCATGAAAGTACAAATACCTCGTGAAGCTGATAATTATTTCATTCCCGGCATTTTTGAAACAAAGACCATACTTATTGCCGAGGATGATGAGACGAATTTCTTTTTACTGCACGAGTATTTAGAATTTACAAAAGCTGAAATTATTTGGGTTCAAAATGGACAGGAGGCCGTCGAAGAGGTTCAACGAAATGATTCAATCGACATTATTTTAATGGATATACAAATGCCTGTTATGGATGGAAAAGAAGCTATGAAGAAAATCAAAGAAATAAAACCTCATATTCCTATTATTGCTCTAACTGCTTATGCATTAGCAGGCGATAGAGAAAATGGATTAAAAATGGGGTTTAACGAATATGCATCAAAACCTATTGGACGTAAATTTCTGCTGGAATTAATATTAAAGTATATTTAATATTTGAATTATCATAAAATAAATTACCTTTGTTTATAATTAGATTATTATTACTAACCTTAAAATCAAAAAATTATGAAGTTAAAAAAATTATTATTTCTGAGTGCCGTTGTTTTTTTTATAGTTTCATGCGGTGATAAGTCAAAAGACGAACCGGAAAACATTGATTTAAATAATCCAACTTTTGAACAGAAAACTGTAGCTGAAACCAAGCAAGATCTTGAACAGACAGGTGCTAAAATGATTAATGAAATTAAAACCATGAACCAGGAAAAAAGCATGGTGGCAACTGTTACTTTGGTTGATTTATTATCAAATTCTAACGAATTTTCGGAATTAAAAAAAACCAATGTATTTAAAGTTCTTTCCGCAGTTCGCAATCTTTCTGGCTCAAAGCCTGAGGTTAAAAAAGTAATGCGTGCTCTACAGGAGGTAGGCGAAGATAATTCATTGCTTGCATCATTTGATGAAGAGGCTGGTGAATATGAATATGATTTTGATAGTGAAGATTTTGTTAAAGTATCTGATAATAATAATATAATTTTTCGCTTCCCTTCTTCAAAAGCAAAATTAGAAGCTCAAGAATTGAATGCTGTTCTTACTATTAACCGTCCTGAAGTGATTACTGGTAATTTTCCAATGATTGAAACAAATGAATTACCAACTAAAATTTTATATACATTAGAAGTTGATAATAATGTAGCTGCTTCATTTTTATTTACAGCTAGTTATAATAGCGATGGAATACCCACCAGTGTAGAAACTAAATTAGCTATGGGTACTTATGAGTTAAAAGTTACTTATAGCTACAGCTCTACAAAATTCGATGTAAACTACTCATTTACCCATGGTAGTACCATTATTTTTGATTTTGGTGCTGGAGTAGGTGGTAATTTGACAAAAACTGATATAGAAAATGCTGAGGAGACCGTTGTTCACAGAGATTCTTTCCTTAACTATTATTATGACGAAAATACTGGTGAGATTATAGAAAAATATGATTACTACGAATGGGAAGAAAATGAGTTTTATTTTGAAAGGGTGATAGAAAATGCCAATGCCCATTTTCAGCTAATGGATATCAAAATTGTTGGGTCCATTGATTTTGCCAGTCTTATTCCCGAAGTAAGAAAGGCCGATAAAGACTCCACCTATACAATTGAAAAGATGGCTCAGGAAATAAACAAAGATGTTAAACTGGTGGTAGTATATGCCAGCACCAACAAAGCCATTGCTAAAGCTGAAGCTTATGTGAAAGTAGTAGTGGATTATGATTATAATGGAAATGAGTATACCGACAAAGAAATTGATTTTCGTATGATTTTTGCCGATCAATCCAAATCGACACTCGATTCCTATTTTGGAGATGTGTACGATGGATTGGTAAATGAAATGAATAGTTTAATATCAGAATTAAACGAGACCTATGGTTGGGAATTAGAACCCATTGAAAAAGAAGGTAAATAGAAGATTTTCATAAACATTTATAGAAAAGCCTGTTCCAGATATAGTAACAGGCTTTTTTATTTTGCAACAATAGTTTTGTAGCTAGTTGCATAACCACACCAGATACCTAACCCATTATTAATATTGCTTTCAATTGACTTGATGTTAGCAGCAAAAGGATTTCCGCCATTAATCACTTCTTCCTCATAACTGCGCCAGAAAAGGTATGATTTTTCATCAATGGTAGTTAGTTTGACTATTACTGTATCACCTTTATAAAACATTACATCCTCTATGGGTTTTAAATATGTTTTGGGACCTTTATTTAAATAAAATGTAAATTGTTTGCCATTAAAATATTTATCATCGTATGTCGATGCAAGTATAGGATAAAATCGTCGGTCCTTATTTCTTATTCTGGTAAATATTCGATAATAATTCTTTTGTTGTTCATTATCGGTTATACGTCCTTTTATGATTCCATTGCTATCGGTCTTAGCCTCATACCAGAGCGAATCAAAATATGCAGGTTCAGGAATGGTAGTTACAGAATAGACGGTATCTAATTCATCTTCGATTGTTAAAAAATAAGTTTTGTTTATTTCACCTTTAATTTCAAAACCTTTATATACGAATGGCGGAAAATAGCTGGTATCAGTGGTTAAGGTAAGAATTTCAAATCTTTCTCCATCTGAAACTATAACTCTTGCCCGGCTGGCAACCAAACCTCTAAAAGAAGCTGAATCAAGATTACTAAAATATGGGGTATTGTATGTTAGAATTACAGTAGGAAACGAACCATTTTCAATCCACCCATCGACAACTAACTTTCGAGATAATGCAGGCATATGATTGAGATAATCAGGTTCACACGAAATAGTGCAAAGATAAATTATTAATAAAAGCAACAATTTTAAGTCAAACAACCCTTTATGCATAATGATTAAAATTTAAATCGATATGATACTGATGGCAATATTGGAAATATTGAAACATATTTTGGGGTAACTTTCAACCGATATCGGTTTAAGTCGCCTGTTACTTGAAAGTACATAAAAAAAGGGTTTAAACGGTTATATACATTATAAATACTGAAAACCAACTCGTGTTCTTTCCCATACTTTAAATCAAATGAATGCGCCAGTGATACATCGAACCTATGATAAGCAGGCATTCGAAAACTATTATAATTAACATACTGATTAATAATATTTTCGCCTATCATATAACGGCCTACTGGCAAGGTAACTGCCTGTCCTGTGGCATAGGTAAAAATGGACGAGATGTACCATTTTCGATTCAATTCATACTGGAGTACAAGACTCAGGTTATGACGACGATCATATTTTGAGGGAAACGGATTTCCATTATTTATTTCGTTAAAAATTCGGTCCGATTTTGAAAGTGTATAACTCAACCAACCATTTATTTTCCCTGATTTTTTTTCAATCATAATTTCTCCACCGATGGCACGCCCTTTACCTATAATTATATTCTCTTCCATAGTTGCTTTTGTTATTGTACTGGTTATTCCTTTTTTAAATTCGGTGAGGTTGTTCATATGCTTATAAAAAAAATCGATAGTTAAATCAATATGATGATTGAACGAACGAACATAACCCATTGTCATCTGGAATGCAGTTCCTGGTTTAATAAGTAAAGAGGCAGGCATCCAAAAATCGGTAGGCAAGGTTACACTCGAAACATTAACCTGTTGAATGTATTGAACCGACTGTCCAACATGAAATTTAACAGTCGAAAATTTGTTGATACTATAATTAATTCCTACCTGTGGTTCCAAATTATGATATGATTTAACCAACTGATGTGAATTGTAAAATAAGGTATCGCGAATACTTCCGTCGAACGAACGAATAAACTGGTAAAAAGGTCCTTGATGCATATAATAGTTTCCTCTAACTGAAGCATTAGCACTTAAACGATCTGTAATTTTAACATCAGTACTTGCATAACAACTGATTGTATACACATGATAATCGTTGGGTGTGCCAAAATTTGCTTGTAAATCGTTCAACTGAGCTTCACTTTTATTAGGAATTATCGTTTGTTTCAGCGCTTGTATCCCGATTTTAGCTGTTATGCGGTTGAAAAAAAATTGATGTTCGTGTCTTAATGAATAATCCTGAATAAGTGAATTTAGACTATAATAAAAATCATTTTGCCCTAAAAATAGATCCAGTTTCCCTTTTGAGTAATAAAAAATTGTTTTAGAAATATGATAGTTATTGAAATAATGATTCCATTTTAAAGAAGTAGTTAAGTTGTCCCAAATTAATCCGTACTTTAAATTAAATGAAGCTTTATGAAGCACAAAATCGTCTTTAGCATAAAAACTACTAATATAAATATTATCTACAGGAGAGAGTTTGAATTTCATTTGCAGATTAAAATCATTAAAATAATACTGGGTATTATTAAACAATGAACGGTTGTTTGGAAATAAAAACTTACTAACTGGTTTAACGGTGTAATCAATATATGATTGACGAGCTGCTAAAGACAAATCTATTCTTGAATTAACAGGAATTTTAACTCCAATACCCGATAACAGTAATCCCATATTTCCTTCCATTTCAGTTTTTTCAGGCCATTTTTGTTTGGTTTCAATAATCATGGCTGAAGATAACCGTCCCGGATATTCCGAAGGAATTCCTGATTTGTATAACGTAACTTTGTCAATAACTATTGGATTAAAAACCGATAAAAAGCCACTTAAATGCATGGGGTTATAGATTACTGCATCGTCAAAAATTACAAGGGTTTGGTCACTTGAACCTCCACGAATGTTAATTCCGTATGAAAATTCATTTTTTGAAACACCAGGTGAAAGTTCCAGGATTTTTAAAGGATCAGTTTGGCCTGAAATAGTAGGTAAGCGTCGAATACTATCAATTCTAAAAGTAATACTTCCAGTTTTTATAGCCTGTAGTTTTTGTTGAATTTGTTTATCATTTCTTACATATATTTCTGGCAAATAAAAAGTTTCACGTTGCAGCTGAATTATTGATTGAAGATTTTTAATTAAAATACAAGTATCTTTAAATCCAATGGCTCTAAAACATATAATTGAATCATCTGGTACATGTTTAATTATGTATTTTCCATTCATATCGCTACTGGTTATAAGTTTTGAAGTATTAGTCAAAACCATTACATTGGATAAACTATTTCCCTGGTTATCAGTAATAACTCCATCAAAAGTTTTTTGTCCCAATGTTTCTGGTATGATCCAAATAATATATAGTAAAATGAATAATTTTTTCATTTTAAATAAAAATATATATAATCATAAAATTTTAGTTTACAGCTAAATAAAATATAAATTAT
>FQKF010057203.1_pt1 | contig 10598 bp, 9 predicted proteins | sample 1504521 | NCBI WGS metagenome assembly FQKF01 (sample SAMEA4475357, study PRJEB15587) | soil metagenome | biome: Soil; feature: Field | place: India | collected 2015-03-11 | depth 0 m
CAAGCAAAATTTTGCTACGGAGTGTGAAGGAGTCTGGTGTCCGCTTTTTGGCGCGAAATCGCTCGATGCGTGGCTCTGGATGAGATGTTTTCTCTAGATGGGACACTTTTTTTGAAGGTTTGTATTCTAGATTTGCAGCAAAACTCAACATTGCATTACAGTTTGCAATCTGTTTTTCTAGGAGAGTGCTTTAATGAATCTGTGAATTGCTGTGAATTGCTGTGAATTGAACTGTTGTGCTGTGAATTGAACTGTTGCTTTGCTGTGCATGTTGGCTGTCCTAACGCATTCCGCTGAACTCACCGTGGACTCTAATCTTTCGTCGATTTCCTCCAGCGTAGATACCAGCGACAATTTGCCCCGCGAGGTGCGGGTTGCTCAGCTTCGCAATACTGTCGAAACGCTGCAAATGGCCGATGCGATCGCCAGCAGTGGATATCTGATTACCAGCGCCGAACTGGCCGACCTGATGGATGTCAACGCCAGCGCCGTCACCGGGCGGGGCGATCACTGGGTCTGGCGCAACTGGGTCGTCTCTCGCGTGCGCCGCGAAGGGAACCAGATTCTCTGGCAGCTAGAGCGAGTCGATTAGCCGCTGAGCGTTTGGGTTTGCGTAGGGACTTCCAGCCCCTCTTGCTCTCCGCCTCCCGACTGGGAGCAGGAGTTAGGGGATGACGGCAGATTGAACGTTGCACATCGCGCCGTGACACGACACGTCATTACACGGCCAGGAATTGCTGGATCACGTCGTTGCTCAGTTCGCTAGTCGGGCCAGAGGCGACGATGCCACCCTTTTGCATGGCGTAGTAGCGGTCGGCCTGGCGCACAAAATGCAAATGCTGCTCCACCAAAAGGACCGAAATCCCTGTGGAGGCAACGATCTGGCGCACGGCGTTTTCGATATCCAGGATGATTGAGGGCTGAATGCCTTCGGTGGGTTCGTCCAGCACCAGGAGTTTGGGCTTGCCCATGAGGGCGCGGGCGATCGCCAACTGCTGCTGCTGCCCGCCCGACAGGTCGCCGCCCATCCGATCCAGCATGGTCTTTAGCACAGGAAACAGGTCGTAGATATAGTCGGGAACCTGGTTGGTGCTGCGCCCAGCCTTGTCTGCCCTTGCTTCGCGCCCCAGCAGCAGGTTTTCCTGCACCGTTAGCCGGGGAATCACCTCGCGCCCCTGCGGAACGTAGCCAATGCCCAGTCGCGCCCGCTGGTCAGGAGTCCGTTCTAAGAGCGATCGCCCATCGAATGTGATATTCCCACTGCGCGGCTTTAGCAGGCCCATGATGGTCTTCAGCAGGGTCGTCTTGCCCACGCCGTTGCGCCCAATCAAGCACACCATCTGTCCCCGTGGCACGGTGAGATCCACATTCCGCAAGATATGGCTCTCGCCGTAATACACATTCAGCCCCGATACACGGAGCATAGCGTCATCGGAAACGGCAGGCGTTTCGTAGGCGACAGCAGAGTTGGTTTGGCTCATGATGGCAGAGGGAAAGGGATAAGGGAGTATTGGCGCGATGGGGGATTGGCGTGGCGCAACAGGGAAGATTCCGAGTCGCATTCCTAACTTCGGAGGTCTGATTCCTGCCCTACACGCCTTCGACGACTTCTAGCAGTTCTTCGGTGTCTTGCAGGCTGATGGGGCCATCGGCATGGATTTCTTGACCCAGGTAAACTTCGATGACGCGGGGGTCAGACTGCACTTCGTCGATGGTGCCTTCACAGAGGACGGAACCCTGGTGTAGCACGGTGACTGTGCCTCTGGCAATTTGGCGAACGAATTCCATGTCATGTTCGATTACGATGATCGAATGGCTCTCGGCCAAGGACAGCAGCAGTTCACCCGTGCGTTCCGTTTCTTCGTCCGTCAGCCCGGCCACGGGTTCGTCTACTAGCAGCAAATCGGGGGATTGAGCCACCAACATGCCAATTTCTAGCCACTGCTTTTCGCCGTGCGACAGCAGATTCGCTTTCATATCCGCTTTGTGTGACAGACCGATGGTCTCCAGCAGTTCCGCGACCGTTCGCCGCTCAACGTTTAGCGTCTTGCGAAACAGGGTGTGAATGACGGACTTTTGGCGGTTGGCGGCTAGCTCTAGGTTTTCGCGGGTGGACAGGTTCAGGTACACTCGTGGCGTTTGAAACTTACGCCCCACGCCCATTTGCGCGATTTCATGCTCAGCGTAGGGACGCAGATTCCGACCTTTGAAGCGCACCTGTCCTTCGGTGGGCTTGGTTTTTCCCGTAATGATGTCGAGAAAGGTCGTCTTGCCTGCACCGTTGGGACCAATGATAACGCGCAGTTCGCCCTTGTCGAGGCTGAAGTTAAGATGATTGAGTGCCTTAAAGCCGTCGAAGCTAACGGTAAGGTCGTCAATCTCCAAGATTTTTTCGTTCATATTCAACCTCTGGGTCTTCCTCTAGGCTTGGGTAGGTAGATAGGCGAGTTTGTCCGGTAATCTGCTTGTAAAGGTTCACGCCGCTGGTGCGGAGCCAGCCGATAATGCCGCTGGGCAACAGCAGCACCACCAGCAAAAACAAACCGCCCTGGAAAAATAGCCAAAAATCGGGAAACTTTTCGCTCAGCAGGCTCTTAGCCAGGTTCACAACCACTGCGCCCAAAATTGCGCCCACCAGCGTTGCGCGGCCGCCGACTGCAACCCAGATCACCATTTCAATCGAGAAGGCGATGTTCATCGTGTTGGGCGACACAATGCCCGATTGCAGCGTGAACAGGGCACCCGCGATTCCGGCCAGCGCACCAGATACGGCAAACACCAGGATCTTGAACCCCGTTGGGTTATAGCCCGTAAATCGAACGCGACTTTCATCGTCACGGATGGCCACCAGAAGGCGACCAAACCGGCCGCTGGTCAGCCATCGACACAGGGCGTAGGCCGCCACCACGAACAGGATGGTGACAATGTAGAGAATGTACTGCGTCCGGTTGTCCTTCACAGGCAATCCAAAAACCGACCGAAAATCGGTCAAGCCGTTGGTTCCGTTGAACAGCTTTTGCTGACCGTTGAAAAAGTTGAAAAAGATAATCGTTGCTGCTTGCGTCAGGATGGAAAAATACACGCCGCGAATTCGGTTTCGGAAGATGACGTAGCCTAGCAGTCCGGCAATGATGGCGGGAATGACGGCGATCGCCATCATAGAAAATGGCGCAGAGTAAAACGGTCGCCAGAACCAAGGCAACTCGCTGACTCCGTAGAGCGACATAAAATCTGGAAGCCCGCTTCCTGGCGGCTGGGGCAGCTTCAGATGCATGGCCAGGGCATAGCCACCCAGCGTGAAGAAAATGCCGTGACCCAAGCTGAGCAGCCCGGTGAAGCCCCAGATTAGGTCGATGCCGAGGGCAACAATCGCCAGCGCCAAGAATCGACCCATTAGGTTCAGGCGAAAGGCAGAAATCATCCAGGGCAGCGCGAAGATGAGGAACAGGGCGATCGCCGCGACAATGGCCATCTCAATCAAGAGCGATCGCCGCTTTGCCAGGTTTACCGTGCGGTTGGGAACAAAAGTGTCAACGGCCATGAGGATTGCTCAGGTAACGGCAACAAGAATCGGTGCAGAATCAGACAAACATTGCTTCGGTAACGGCAACAAGAATTGGTGCAGAGCCAGATCAGATTCGGATGGCTAGGCATCCACCGTGCGTCCTTTCTGCGGGAACATCCCCGCCGGACGAAACTGGAGAAACAGGACGATAAGCGCAAACACCATCACCTTTGCCATGCTGGTTGTCGCAAAAAAGGTGAAAAAGTCTTTAATAACCGGGATATTCGTCAAGTTTGCCAGCATCCCGGTGCCAATAATGTAGTCCGTAATGCCGATTGCCATCGCCCCGACAATCGTGCCAATCAGCTTGCCTACGCCGCCTACGACCACCACCATAAACGTATTCACGATGTAGTTTTGCCCCGTGTTGGGGCCAACAGAACCCAGCAGGCTGAGGGCGCACCCAGCGATACCCGCCAGCCCCGACCCCAAGGCAAACGTGAGCGCGTCCACAGTGCGGGTGGGAATGCCCAGACAGGCGCTCATGTTGCGGTTTTGGGTGACAGCGCGAATCCGCAGCCCCCAAGCCGTGCGGTTCAGAAACCAGTAGACCCCCAGCACACACAGCACCGTCAGCACCATGATGAACAGGCGCGTGTAGGGAAGCTGGTAGTTGCCTAGAGGAATGCCGCCGCGCAGCCAGGCCGGTGCGGTCACATCTTTGTTTTGTGCGCCAAACCAGGGCTGCGTCACGGCGAGTCCATAGGTTCTGGCGAGGATATTGCCACCAACAAGGGCGATCGCCCCCGACAGCGCCAGCAGCAGAGCGGTTGCCCAGCCCCGAATCCGCTCAAAATCAGGACGACGCTTGGCAATCCACTGTCCGCCAAAATACAAAACACAGAACAGAATTAGACCAAACACCAGCACCCAGTTCACACTGCGGACGAACTGCTGCAAAATCAGGCTCACGCCCCAAGTTGCCAGGAGCGTTTCTAGCGGTCGCCCGTAGAGATAGCGAATCACGCCCCGCTCCAGCAGTAGCCCCACCAGCGCTGCGACAATAAACGCCGCTATCAGTGCAAAAAAGATATAAACCTCAAACAGCGGCCCACCAATTGCCCTGAACGCATTCTGCACCACGAAGGTCGTATAAGCGCCAAGCATCATCAGCTCGCCGTGGGCCATGTTGATCACGCCCATCAAGCCAAACACGATCGCCAACCCCAGCGCCGCCAGCAGCAGGATCGAGCCAATACTGACTCCGTTAAAAATACCGTCCAAAATACTCGCAACCACAGGCTCTCTCCCAATGAGTCAGCAACAGGCAACCCGTCATCTACAGCCGAGCGACAACCGAGCGATAACCGAGATAAGTAAAGAAACTCTCGCGGGCCGCGCCCGCGAGAAATCTGAGAAACCAGCGATCTAATCTCTAGATCTGGAACTTGCCCGGATCGCTGACATCGGTTCTCGTCCAATCGCAGGCAAAGCCTTTGGTTTCCGCAACGTACTGGTTCCAGGGCACTGGATCGACCGGGGCAGGCGTGGAATAGACGATTTCAAACAGGCCGTCATCCCGCACTTCACCAATCCGAACCGTCTTGGAAATGTGGTGGTTGGGGAACATCTTCACCGGGCCGTGGGGCGCGGCAAATTCTTGACCGTAGGCAGCAGAGCGCACTGCTTCTAGGTCGGTCGGTGTGCCTTCAGAACCGGCCTTTTCAACTGCCTGCTTCCAGATGTTGACGGAGATGTAGCCCGCTTCCATTGGGTCGTTGGTCACGCGGCTATCGCCATACTTGGCTTTGAAGGCATCCACAAACTTCTTGTTTTCGGGCGAATCGACCGTCATGAAGTAGTTCCAGGCAGCAGCATGGCCAAGCAAGTATTCCTTGCCGATGGCCTGCACTTCTTCTTCTGCGATACTCACCGACATGGTGGGATACTTGTCGGGCGTGAGACCTGCGCCTTGCAGTTGCTTGAAGAAGGCCACATTGCTGTCGCCGTTCAGCGTGTTGTAGATGACACCGCCGTTGGGCAGAGCCGAACGAATCTTGGCGATAATCGGCGCAACTTCAGTGTTGCCCAGGGGTAGGTAGTCTTCGCCAACCACCGTGCCGCCCTTAGCAGCCACTTGGGCTTTGATAATCGTGTTGGCGGTACGGGGGAACACGTAGTCCGATCCGACCAGATAGAATTCCTTGCCCTTGTTTTCCAGCAGCCAGTCCACCGACGGCTCGATTTGCTGGTTAGGCGCAGCACCCGTGTAGAAAATGTTCTTGGAGCATTCCTGCCCTTCATACTGCACCGGGTAGAACAGCATGTGGTTCTTTTCTTCAAACACAGGCAGCACCGCTTTGCGGCTGGCAGAAGTCCAGCAGCCAAAGATAACGACGACCTGATCTTGATCGATCAGCTTGCGGGCTTTTTCGGCAAAGGTGGGCCAATCCGACGCGCCATCTTCGATGATGGGGATAATTTGCTTGCCCAGCACGCCGCCTGATGCGTTAATTTCATCGATGGCAAGCAGCGTAGAATCGACCACCGACTTCTCAGAGATGGCCATCGTGCCGCTCAGCGAGTGGAGGACACCCACCTTGATGCCATCCCCTGAAGCAGGAGCCGTTGGCGAAGATGCATCCGCAGCGGGGGAACTTGCCGTAGTGGTAGTAGAGGGGGCACACGCCTTGAGCAACATGCTAGCTCCGAGTGCGGCGGAGCCATAGACCATAAATTTCCGACGACCAAATAGCCTTGTCATGCAACACGTCTCCTCATCGCGAGGGGGCGAAATGAACGATTAATCATACTAGGGTGTGATGTTAGGTCTGTAGACCCTTGTCATTTGTGCTTTAGGCTACAAAACTGAGGTTCTTAAGTTTTTATAAATCTGCTTTCAGACCTTATTTCTGCACTTTGGCGGAGTCATCTCTGCCTTTTAGCTGAGTTGGCGTTTGGCTGAGTTGGTGCGGCGAGCCTTGCCTCTCTAGACCTCGTTAGACCGGTTTAGTCTGGTTCTAGCCAGCTTTATGCGTCTCTTTCGACCGCTTCTGTTCTGAGGGTGGAAATGTCCCAGGCGCGATCGCCCTCGGCTCGTCGATCTTCTGCGTCTGCCTGCAAAATGCGCTCCAGATCTTGGGCCAACTGGCGCGATCGCGCAATCAGGGCCGTATCGTCGTCTTCCATGACTGCGACTTCGCGTAGTGCGGCTTCATCGTGCTGCTTAAAGATTTGCGCTGCGCGATGGGCCCGATAGGCCCGCATTCCCATGAGTTTCAGTGCTTCCACGCCCAGATCTAGCGCGGAGCTAAAGGTTTCCCGCTGGATCACGTCTACGCCGCTGCGGATGAGTTCATAGGCATGGCGGCGATCGCCCGCCCGCGCCAAAAGCTTCAGATGGGGAAAATGCTTGTGGGCCAGTTGCACAATCTCCCGCATTTTTTCACGGTCGTCGATCGCCAGCACCAACATCCGAGCCTCCGCTGCCCCCGCCGCGTGCAGCAAATCCAGCCGCGCCGCATCGCCATAAAACACCTTCCAGCCAAAGCGTCGCAGCAGATCGATCTGCGCCGGGTTATGCTCTAGCACGGTGATGCGATAGCCATTGGCAATCAGCAAACGCCCGACAATTTGCCCAAACCGCCCGAAGCCAACGATGATCACCGGATTATCGGATTCATCAATCTCATCGGCTTCGCGTTCTTCGGTCTGCGTTTCAAAGCGGGGCATAATCAGGCGATCGTAGGCAATCATCATCACAGGCGACAGCAGCATCGACAGCGCCACCACCGCAATCAAAATTCCCGCTAGATCCTCCGTCAGCACCTTGGTCTGGGCGGCAAACGAAAACAGTACAAAGGCAAACTCGTCGCCCTGCACCAGCGAAAAGGCAAACAGAAGGCTCTGACTCAGCGCCAGCTTAAACAAATTACCCAGTCCCACCAGCACGCCGCACTTGAGAACCGTAATCCCGGCGATCAGCCCCGCAATCAGCATCGGCTGTGCCAGGATCAGGTTAAAGTCAATGCTGGCCCCGACGGAGATGAAAAACAGCCCTAGCAGCAAGCTTTGAAACGGCTCGATAGTGCTCATCAGCTCGTGACGATATTCGCTCTCTGCCAGCACCACACCTGCTACAAACGTGCCCAGTGCAGGCGACAAGCCCACCCCCTGCATTGCCAGCGTAATCCCCACCACTAGCAGCAGTGCCGTCGCCGTAAAGCTTTCTCGCAGGCGTGTCGCGGCGATAAAGCGAAACACGGGCTGCATCAAAAACCGCCCGCCTAGGACGATGCCGCCGACCGTGCCGATCACCAGCAGGGTTTGCTGCCAGCCCGCCAGGGTGCTTGCTGCCGAGACGGGCTGCTGCACCACAGCGGGCGGAGCGGTGGATAGCAACGGCAGCAGCGCTAGGATGGGGATCACCGCCACTGCCTGAAACAGCAGCACCGAAAAGGCCGACTGGCCGCCCTCGGTTTTCATTAGCCCGCGCTCGTTCAGGGTTTGCACGCCGATGGCGGTGGAGGAGAAAGGGAGGATGAGGGCGATCGCCATTGCCATATTCCACGACAGCCCCACCAGCATCGCCAGTGCCGTAATCAGCGCCACATTTGCCACCAGTTGCAGCCCGCCCAGCCCCAAAATCGGCATCCGCAGCCGCCACAATAAATCTGGCTGGAGTTGCAACCCTACTAGAAACAGCATCATCACTACGCCAAACTCGGCGAAGCGCATCACGTCCTGTCCTTCCTGACCCACCAGCCCCATGACAAACGGGCCGATGACCACGCCTGCAATCAGGTAGCCCAGCACCGACCCCAGCCCCAGCCGCTTGGAGATAGGCACCGACAGCACTGCCGCCAGCAGGTAAATAAACGCCTGAAGAAATAAGCTACTGTCCATTCGGGGCGATCTCCGGCTGCATGGAGGGAGTCAGTTTTAAGGGCGGGTTGGGATCGGCAACCTGGGGCAAGATCTTTGTCAGGTCAGCATTCAGCGTCTTTTGCTGGATCAGCGTGGGCCAGTCCAGCGTGCCGTCGCGCAGCGCCACTAGCGCCATTCGGTAAGCCTCGGCGTAGGGAGCAATCTGATCTGCCTGCCGCAGTTGATGCGTCCCCGTAATGACAAACGGCGGCAGATATTCCATGCCGCAAAGCCGCGCCGTCTGTTCAAAGGGAGTCAGCAGTTCCCGAATCGTGAAATAGTTGTGTCCCTGCCGACAATAGGCTTGCTCACTGCCGCCCGTGGTGATGGCAGACAGGAACTTCTTACCCCGCAGTGCTGTGCCATTATGCCCGTAGGCAAAGCCATGTTCCAGCACCAGATCTTGCCACTCTTTGAGGAGGGCGGGGCTGCTGTACCAGTAGAAAGGATGCTGGAAGACGATAATATCGTGCGATCGCAGCAGATCCTGTTCCAGCGCTACGTTGATGTGAAAGTTGGGGTATTGCTCGTAGAGATCATGCAGGGTAATAGAATCGAGTCCCTGCACCGCGCGAATCAGTTGACGGTTCACCCGCGACTTTTCCAGCGCTGGGTGTGCAAACAAGATCAAGATACGGTTTGGGTTGCCCATGCGCTTGATTGAGGAACGCTATCGATTCTAGGGCAATCTTAATCCTAAAAATAATCTTAAGAAGAAACGGCTTCGTTTGATGGAGCATTGCGGCAGCCGAATTAGCACTACGGCGCAACGTCCCGCTGTTTCACCACTCGCCCAGGGCTGACAAAGGAAATGCCCTGAGAAGACGAAGTGCTAATCATGACCGCTTCGATCACGGGTTCCGAAACCGCCGTTTGTGCCACCCAGTCCACCAAAAAGTTTGCGCCCGCGCCGCCGCTCACATCGTTTGCTGCCACAAAAAAGCTGACCGAAGCCAGCGGCCCCAGCTTCGATGGCTCCGTAATATCCTGGCGAATCATCTCACCCTCAGAGTCGAAGTAGCGCACGGCAGTAATGATAATGGCGTGTTCTGCGTCGGTATTGCGAATGCTCAGCGTGGCCGACAGGTTGACCGCATTGCGCGGGTTGTTGTGGTGATAGATGTGCGAATAGACCGGAACATAAACCGTCTGTCCGTCGATGATTTTCTCAGGGTTTAGGGAGACGGGTTGAAGCGTTGCCTCTTGCTGAACGATCGTCGTTGGCAGTTGCTCTGGCGGCTGAGTGGAACAGGTCATCCCCGTCATCACCAGAAGGATTCCGCAGATCGCTGATAGGGATTTCGCTGGTTTACCGGAGCGCATCTTTTTGCAAGTTTTTGAGATCTGCTTTGAGACTTGTCACCACGTTCTTGCTTGCGTTCGAGATACAGTGCCTTCTGCGTGTTGCTATTATTGCGGAATTCTGGTTCAAATCCCGTTCTTGGGGAGCGATCGCCCTCATCCTCATTCCGTTCAAGCCGACGGTTGCAAAGACGGTTTGCCCATGTGTAGTTCTATAAACTGCACGATAGTTTCTAGCTCCTGATTGATCTTCAGATTTGTAAAGACAAACGGCTTGTCGCCGCGCATCTTGCGGGCATCGCGCTCCATCACGCCCAAGTCTGCCCCCACCAGCGGAGCTAGGTCGATTTTGTTAATCACCAGCAGGTCAGATTTCGTAATGCCCGGGCCGCCCTTTCGGGGAATCTTGTCCCCAGCGGCCACATCGATCACGTAGATCGTCAAATCCACCAGTTCCGGGCTGAAGGTAGACGCGAGGTTGTCGCCGCCGCTTTCCACAAAGATTAAATCAGGCTGAAACTGCCGCTCTAGCTGTTCGATCGCCACCAGGTTGATCGAGGCATCTTCGCGAATCGCCGTATGGGGGCAGCCGCCCGTTTCCACGCCCACGATGCGATCGCCCGTCAGCGCCTCACTCCGCACCAAAAACTGCGCGTCTTCCTTCGTGTAGATATCATTCGTCACCACCGCCAGGTTATACGTCTCCCGCATCGCCTTACACAAGCGATCAACCAAAGCCGTCTTTCCAGAACCCACAGGGCCAGCAATACCCACACGAAAAGTATTCATCAGAGTCTCTTTTGTCTTTCTTCGCTCGTCGTTTTTCTTTTTTCGCTCTTCGTTCTTCTTTCTTCGTTCTTCTTTC
>FQKF010083106.1_pt1 | contig 10595 bp, 14 predicted proteins | sample 1504521 | NCBI WGS metagenome assembly FQKF01 (sample SAMEA4475357, study PRJEB15587) | soil metagenome | biome: Soil; feature: Field | place: India | collected 2015-03-11 | depth 0 m
CTTCTGATTATGAGACCTTGCAACAATTTTTCCATCTATGACAAGCACTGCACCAACTGGAACTTCACCCTTTTTATATGCCTCTTTTGCCTCATTTAGGGCTTCTTTCATGAAATATTCGTCAGAAGCCAGTTCGCCCACTCTTCAATACCCTGTCCTGTTTTGCAGGATACCTCAAAAATTTTTATTTTAGGATTTAAAAATTGAGCATCCTTTTTTATTTTATCTATGCTTACATCAAGTAGGTCTTTCAGGTCTACCTTATTGATAATTAAAACAGAGGATTCTTGAAACATAAGGGGATACTTAAGAGGTTTATCATCACCTTCTGTTAGACTAAGGACCATTACTTTAATGTCTTCTCCTACTTTGAATTCAGCAGGACAGACAAGGTTACCCACATTTTCTATGAAGAGAAGGTCTAAATCTTCCAAAGGTAGATCTTTTGCTGCATCAGCTATCATATTTGCATCAAGATGGCAAGCTCCCTCAGTATTTATTTGAACCACGGGAACACCAAGACGATCAATTCTTTCAGCATCGTTTGTTCCTGTAATGTCTCCCTCTATAACGCCAACTTTAACTTTATCTTTTATAGCACTAATAGTTTTTTCAAGAAGAGAAGTTTTACCTGCACCTGGAGAACTCATGAGATTTATTACATAAACCCCTAAATCCTTAAACATTTTTTTGTTTTCCTCTGCTATCCTTTCATTAGCATCAAGTATCTTTGTAGTAACTTTAATTTTCATTATTTACCTCCATTTCTGTTATATTAAGTTCTTTACCTGAGATTAGTTTTATTGAAAGACTCCCACAGTAAGGGCATTCAAAAATAAGATAGTTTTCATTGCTTTCAAATTCTTTTCCGCACTCCTTACAAACTCCCCGGACAGGAATCTCCTCAATTATCAAATTTGCCTTTTCAGCGGGAGTTCCTTCTTTTAGAACATTGAAAGCAAAAAGCAGGGCATCAGTCATAATTCCTGTTGCCCTGCCTACTATAACTTTTATTGATTCTATCTTGTTGTATCCATTTTTAGCACATTCTTGAACTGCTATATTTAACAGCTCAGTAGCAATGGATGCTTCATGCATCAGCCCTCTTGCTCCTTTTCACGAGCAACCTCTTTTTCATAAGCCTCCTTGCCAGCTTCAAAAGCCTTTGTTATAGCAGATTTCTTTTCATCTAAAGTTTCTTTAGCTTTATCAAGGGTAGATGAAATTTTTTCCTTTGCTTCCTTAATATAGGTTTCTGCCTTCTCTTTTACATCCTCAGCAGTCTCTTTTATCTTTGCTCTCGTTTCTTTTCCTGCCTGGGGAGCTAACAGTAAAGCTAATCCTGCTCCTACAATTCCACCCAATAAAAAAGACATAAGAACAGATTTTGCACTAAATCCTCTTTCTTCATCCATTTTTACTTACCTCCTTTCTTTAAATTTTCTAAAAAAACGTTTGCTGCTACAGTAACAGCAGTCTTTAATGCATTGCTTTTCAGTGAAAGCGAACTTTTGACTTTATCAGTTGTTCTTACAAGTTCAGATATGATAATGGTTAGTTTTTCTACTGTTGTAGCAAGTTCTCTGACTTTTTGGGTTACATCGTTTACGTCATCCACAGATGCCTTAACCCCTTCAATAACCCTTTCAGTTTCATGAATTGCAGGGTCTAATTTTGTTTTTGTTGTGTTAAGAAATTCTTTAAAGGCATTTATTCCTCTTCTTAATTCAACGGCAACTACAATCAGAAAAATAAGGGCAGCGATAAGACTTAAAGTAGCAAGAAAGTATCCGATGCTTAAAATAATGATCCATGTTTCACTCATAAGTACCTCCTTCCATGAAAGGATAACATTTTAGCTCCTATTGTGGCAAATCTTTCAATTTTTTTCTTACATACAAAATTCTTTGCAAAACAGTTATCCAACTTAATAAGGTGAGAATCAAAACAGCATGGTATATGAATGTTGTTAGACATCCACAAGCAAGAAAAACAAGTCTTTCTGGTCTCTCAATTATACCAATGTTGCAAGAAACTCCTAATCCTTCGGCCCTTGCTCTTACATAGGAAATTAAATAGGAGGATATCATGCATAAGAGGGTTACAAGAAAGGCTTCTGTATTATTAATTCTAAAAAAATACCAAGATATCCCAAGAAAGATGAATCCATCGGCAATTCTGTCAAGAGTTGAATCAAAAAGAGCTCCGAATCTTGTTACTCTTCCATTGACTCTTGCAAGAATACCATCAAGCAGGTCAAAGAAACCTCCTATGAGAATAAAAATACCGCCTAAAAAAAGATTAAAGGGTATTATAAAGCCTGAAATTGAAGTAAGAAGCATGCCAATGAACGTAATAATGTTAGGATTAATTGGAAAAGCCTTTGCTAAAGGTGCAAGGGGTTTATCGAGAAAATGACTAAATTTTTCGCTTAACAATCTATCTTTCCCTCTTCCCTTCTATAAACTCCTCCACCATATTTTTTGCCACCTCATCGGGATACTGAATTCTTGGATGTTTCATAAAATAGGCAGAAGGTGAAATAAGTAATCCACCAATGCCTCTATCAAGGGCTAATTTACAACACCTTATTGCATCAATAACAACACCAGCACTGTTTGGTGAGTCTTCTACGCTCAATCGGAGCTCTAAATTTATTGGAATATTTCCAAATATTTCTCCCTCAATTCTCAAAAAACATACCTTATTGTCATTCATCCAGGGAATATAATCAGAGGGCCCAATATGAACATTTTCTGCTGAAATTTCATGGGTAATCTGGCTTGTTACTGCCTCTGTTTTTGAAATCTTTTTAGATGTTAATCTGCTACGATTAAGCATGTTGAGAAAATCTGTGTTGCCCCCTACATTAAGCTGATAGGTATTTGTTATTCTCACGCCTCTATCCATACATAGCTTACTTAGTACTCTATGAACAATAGTTGCTCCAATTTGGCTTTTTATGTCATCGCCTATTATTGGAATTTTTTTCTTTTCAAATTTCTTTATCCATTCATCATTTGATGCAATAAAAACAGGAATACAATTAATAAAAGCAACACCTGCATCAAGGGCACACTGAGCATAATATTTAGTTGCTTCCTCTGAACCTACAGGAAGATAGCTAACCATTATTTCTGCACCTGTTTTCTTTAAAACTTTGACTACGTCAACAGGTTTTTCATCTGCTGGAATAAACCTTTTATCCTCTGGATAATTCTTCATATGCTCAGCAACACCATCAAGTACATGTCCCATGGAGATTTTAACAGGATATTCTGGAAGGTCTGAGTAAAAAATTTTTGTACAATTAGGCTTTGCAAAGACAGCTTCTTTAAGTGTTTTATTAACTTTTCTTTTATCTATATCAAAGGCGGCGACAACTTCTATGTCACCAGGAAGATATCCTCCTAAATTAAAATGCATTAATCCAGGTACTTTTTCTTCTGGATTATGCTTCTTATAATACTCAATTCCTTGAATTAGAGAGCTTGCGCAGTTTCCAACTCCCACAATAGCAAGTTTTATTTTCCTCATTATTGTCTCCTTGTACTTTTGTTTGAAAAATTGCTAAAACAAAATTTTATAAACTAATAAATATCTTTATGTCAAGCCTCAACGTGTTGATTTAATTGAGCATTGGATTTTACAATATCATTTGAGTGTGAATAAAACATCAAATTATATAAATAATTTTTTGAACTATGTAAAAATTCAGAGAGGTGATTCCCCTCATACTCTAAGAGCGTATAAAAATGATCTGGAAGAATTTTTTAATTTTACTAACATGGAAGTGGAGAAAATAGACTCCCTAGTTATAAGAGGTTATGTTTCAGAAGAGATCCTTAAGGGCAAATCAAAGACCACAGTGGCAAGAAAGCTTTCTACAATAAGATCTTTTTTTTCCTATCTTTACTCTGAGGGAATAATAAAGGTCAATCCTGCAAGAGGAATCTCTTCTTTAAAAATTAAAAGACCTCTACCTAAATTTCTAACAGTAGATGATGCATTCAAGCTTGTTGAATCTCCGTCAGAGGATAAATTTAATGTTCAAAGAGATAGAGCAATTCTTGAGCTTCTTTATGGCTGCGGAATAAGAGTTAGTGAACTATGTGGCTTAAATCTTGACGATATCGATTTGAGAGAAGGACTTATCAAAGTAAGGGGCAAAGGTAATAAGGAAAGAATTATCCCTGTTGGACAAAAAGCTAAAGAAGCAATAAAAAAATATCTTGCCATAAGACAGATTTTAAGGATAAAGAAAAATTTTCATGCTCAAGAAACACCTCTTTTTATAAATAACAGAGGAAGTAGATTGTCTGATAGACAGGTAAGAAGAATTGTAAAAAAATATTCAAAAGCAATCGGTATTTTAGAAAAAATAGGACCTCATACACTTAGACATTCTTTCGCAAGTCATCTTCTCATGGAAGGTGCTGATTTGAGAGTAATCCAAGAATTACTTGGCCATTCATCTCTTTCAACTACCCAGATTTATACACACATTGACTTGAGACATTTAATTGAAATTTATGACAAATCCCATCCACTTACAAAGGAGGATATTTAAATGGAGTTTTACGGCACAACAGTTTTATGCGTAAAGAGAGAAAATTCAGTTGTTATAGCATCTGATGGACAGGTTACTTTCGGTAATACTGTCCTTAAACATAATGCAAAAAAAATCAGAAGGCTTTATAATGGAAAAGTTCTTACTGGTTTCGCAGGTTCAACGGCTGATGCTTTCACGCTTTTTGAGAGATTTGAAGGAAAGCTCGAAACATATAAGGGAAACCTCCTTAGAGCAGCCGTAGAACTTGCTAAGGATTGGCGTACTGATAAAATACTGAGAAGACTGGAGGCATTGCTAATAGTAGCAGATAAGGAACACATATTAATAATCTCAGGCAATGGAGATGTAATAGAGCCTGATGACCAGATTGCAGCAATCGGCTCTGGAGGACCCTTTGCCTATTCCGCTGCGAAGGCGCTTTATGATAGCACCATGCTTTCTGCTAAAGAAATTGCTTTAAAAGCCATGGAAATAGCGTCAAAAATATGTATTTATACAAATAACACTATAGTAATGGAGGAGTTAGGTTAATGGAGAATCTTACACCTAAAAAGATAGTTGAAGAACTTGATAAATTCATAATTGGACAGGAAGGAGCAAAAAAAGCTGTTGCAATTGCCTTAAGAAACAGATTTCGCAGGCAACTTCTTCCAAAAGAATTGAGAGATGAAGTTTTGCCAAAAAACATACTTATGATAGGACCGACAGGTGTTGGAAAAACAGAAATTGCAAGAAGACTTGCAAGGCTTGTTAATGCACCTTTTGTAAAAGTTGAAGCATCAAAATTTACAGAAGTGGGATATGTAGGAAGAGATGTAGAATCCATAATTAGAGACCTAACAGAGGTCTCTATGAATATGGTAAAGCAAGAACATACTCAAAGAGTTCAGGAAAAGGCAAAACAAATGGCAGAAGAAAGAATTCTTGATATTCTTCTACCCCAGCCAAGATACTCAAGAGATATGGATGAAGCGGAGGAGAAATCAAGATATCAAGAAACAAGAGAAAAACTGAGGAAACAACTCAGGGAAGGTGTGCTTGACGAAAGATATGTGGAAATTGACTTAAAGGAAAAGGTTATGCCTTTCGGTGTTATTTCTAATGTGGCAATGGAGGAGATAGAGATTAATCTTAAAGAAATGCTCGGTAGTTTCCTTCCAGAAAAAGTAAAAAGAAAAAAAGTTAAAGTATCTGAAGCTATTAAAATCTTTACACAAGAAGAAGCTAATAAATTGATAGATATGGAAAAAGTCACTAAAGAAGCAATTGAAAGAGTCGAACAAACGGGAATTGTATTTGTGGATGAAATTGATAAGATTACATCTCGCGGAAGTTCCTATGGCCCAGATGTTTCTCGTGAAGGAGTTCAAAGAGACTTACTTCCAATTGTAGAAGGTTCTACTGTTACTACAAAATACGGTCCTGTAAAAACAGACCATATTCTCTTTATCGCTGCTGGTGCTTTCCATATAGCAAAGCCTTCTGATTTAATTCCAGAGCTTCAAGGTAGATTTCCCATAAGGGTTGAACTTAATTCTCTTGGTAAGGAAGAATTTATTAGAATTCTTACAGAACCTGATAATGCACTTATAAAACAGTATATAGCTCTTTTAGGAACAGAAAATGTTACTCTTGAGTTCACTAAGGATGGGATAGAGGAGATTGCTAATATATCTCAATTGGTCAATGAGAAAACAGAAAATATTGGTGCAAGAAGATTGCATACTGTAATGGAAAAACTCCTTGAAGATATATCCTTTAATGCTTCAGAATTAAAAGGGAAAATAATAACAATTGATGCAAAATTTGTAAAAGAAAAATTAATTGAAATTGTAAAGAGTGAAGACCTCAGCAGATATATACTCTAATAGGAATATAAATCAAAAATTATTTTTACTTGAAATTCTGATAATATTTATACTCTTTTCTTGTGCTCCAAAGAAATATCCATCGGTAGACTATATTCCAGAGGGAGTGAAAAAAGGTATAGCTTCATGGTACGGAGCAGAATTTCACGGAAGACCCACTGCTTCAGGAGAAATATACAATATGTATGACTATACCTGTGCACATAGAGAGTACCCATTTGGAACAAAATTAAGGGTTATAAACTTAAAAAATAACAAAAAAGTGGTATGCACTGTAAATGACCGAGGTCCTTTCATATTAGAAAGAGACCTTGATCTCTCCTATGTGGCAGCAAAGCAAATTGACCTTATCGGAACAGGTATAGCTGAGGTATTAATGGAACCAGTTGGAAGGGACCTAAGTTACGTAAAATATGTAAAATATAGCCCTACTTCTGGTCTACTGACAATACAGGTTGGTGCTTTTAAAGAGATTGAAAATGCTCAAAGATTAAAGCAAGCCCTTAGTCTAAAATTTAGAAATGTTTATATAACAGAAAAAATACTAAAAGGAGATACTTTTTATAGGGTAAGAATAGGAAAATTTAGAGATTACAACGAAGCCTATAGCCTTGCTAAATCAATGGGACAGGAAGGATACAAAGTTATCATAACAATTTTTGATGGAGGATTAAAGGATGAAATTTGAGAGTTTTAAAGATGTGGTACACTTTCATGGGCACAGTTGTCCTGGACTTGCCTTAGGCTATAGAGTTGCAAAGGCTGCAATAGAAGAGCTTAATATTACAAGATCAGAAGATGAGGAAATTGTCTGCATCGTGGAAAATGACTCCTGTGCAGTTGATGCCATACAAGTAATGACGGGATGCACCTTTGGAAAAGGAAATCTAATTTTCAGAGACTACGGAAAACAGGTTTACACATTCTTTGATAGAGGAAAGGAAAAGGCAGTAAGAATATCCATAGATTTTGATTTTAAAGAAACAGCGAAAGAAAGGGCTTTATGGAAAAAATTCGTAGATGGAGAAAGGACCAAAGAGATAATTGAATTTATAAACAAGAGGAAGGCTGAAAAAATTAAAGTAATACTCGATGCGAAAAGAGATGATATTCTCAAAATTTCTTATACTCCCATTAAACCACCTCAAAGGGCAAGAATATTTAAAAGTTTAAGATGTGAGCAATGCAATGAAAAAGTAGCAGAAATAAAAGCGAGGCTTTTAAATGGTAAAACTCTATGTATTCCCTGTTTTGAGGCTCTATTATGAAAGAAGTTGAAATTACCCTTACAGGCATTGCCCATCTTGGAGAGGCAATAGGCAAATATGATGGAAAGATTATCTTTGTACCCTACGGTATTCCAGGAGAAACAGTTAAAGCCAAAATATTAACAGATGAGGGAGATTACTGCAGAGCAGAAATTAGAGATATTATTGAGCCTTCCTTTTTCAGAGAAGAGCCTCCCTGTGCATTATTTGGAAGATGTGGAGGATGTAGCTTTCAGCATGTTGCCTACAGTTATCAAACAAAGCTTAAAGAAATAGTTGTAATGGAACAACTTAAAAGGATAGGAGGCTTTGAAAATCCAGAGGATTTCACAAATCTTACAGCCAGGGCTGAAAACCCATATAACTACAGAAACAGAGCAGATTTTTCAATAAACAGGGAGAAGCTTTTAGGATTTAAAATCAAAGGTACCCACAGATTCATTCATGTAAAATACTGTCATATAATGCATGAAAGTATTAATAAAATTCTCTCGACTCTTCAAGGAAAAAATCCAAGAAGAAAAACTCATAATATTACAATAAGATACGGAGCAAACACATCCAGCTATCTTGTCCAGCCAGAAATAGACACAGATGAATTAAAGACTGGTCAATTATTCTATACTGAAAAACTATTGGGTAAAGAGTTTAAAATATCGGCACCTTCTTTTTTTCAAGTAAACACCTATCAGGCGGAAAACCTAATCAAAACTGTCCTTGGCTACATTAATGAAGAGGACAAAACAATAATAGATGCTTACGCTGGTGTAGGTACATTTACAGTTTTTCTTGCCCAAAAAGCAGAAAGGTTAATTGCCATTGAAGAAAGTCGATCGTCTTACAAAGATGCTCAAGTAAACATAAAAGACTTTGATAACATAACCTATTTATGCGACAAGGTAGAAGAAACGCTCATTAAGAATGACATTAATGCAGATGCTATAGTAATTGACCCTCCGAGGATTGGAGTGATGAGAAGCGTTCTTGAGGCAATTGCTGAGAAAAAAATAAGAAAAGTCATTTACGTATCTTGCGAGCCTTCCACTCTTGCACGGGATTTAAAATATCTAAAAGAAAGAGGATACAAACTCATAGAGGTTCAACCTGTGGACATGTTTCCTCAGACATACCACATCGAAAATGTGGCTTTAATGAAACTTGAATAGATAGGAGGAAAGCATGGCATTAAAAATCAATCTAAAGGAAGTAAACATGCAGCCACACCCTAAATTTGAGGGAGTAAAGGTTGGATATGTTTCAACAAAAGAGAGGCATCCAGAGTTAAGCATAATTATTCTTGAGGTAGTTTCAGGCATTCAAATTCCCACTCATACCCATGAAAGAGAGATTGACAGCATTTTAATATTGCAGGGAGAGGGCGAGATGTTTTTAAATAATGAATGGATAAAGATAAAAGCAGGAGACATTATAGTTGTAGGTGCTAATGAACTTCACGGATTAAAATCTACTGGCGAAATTCCCCTAAAATCCTATGTAATTCATGCACCTGCTCTTTGGTAAGATTGACAAAAAGAACTAAAAAACCTTTATAATTCATCAAATGGGCGATTAGCTCAGGGGGAGAGCGCTTCCTTCACACGGAAGAGGTCGTGGGTTCAAATCCCTCATCGCCCATTCCTTAACATTCTTTAGGATTGAAATTTCAGACAATAAATTGATAAGATTAAGAAGTTGCTTTTCATAGGTTGTAAAGTCTTCTTAAGTATCTATGTCATTTGTTTTATTTTCTAGATCAGTCTTAGGAAAGAAGTAAAGCCGCCTGCTGGGTTAGCTTCTTTCCTTTTTGGGCGGGATAAAAAATAGCCCAGCCAGAGACACTCTTTAAGTCCCTGCTATGCGGAGGTTATATGCATGAGAAACAAGGTGTATCTGTAGACATGGCGTCTATGATGGCTTATCTTCCAGAAATTGTTGAATGCATTCATGAGCCTTCAGGTGACTTAAGAAGATGTAAAAGTTGTCAATTTAAAACAGAATGCACAATTGTCTCTGCAGTAGGATTTGTTATCAGTAGATTCATAAATGGAGAAAAAGTAGTAGCAGGTTCAGAGAAGTTAAACTAACAAGAAAGGGGCTCAGATTTGAGCCCCTACCCTGTTTTAAACTCAATATTTCTAGATCTGATTTTAAAATTTATATGTTAAACTGATTCCTATCATATGAAGAACTGACTTGTAAGTACCGTTTGCGGCTGTTTGGTTATTTAAACCATCTAAGGGATTATCATCAATTGAATTGTTCTTCTTTCTATTTTGCAATTTCTGATAAGCATAGGCTATATCAAAATTAAAATTCTTCTTCTTATAGGAAATACCAGTAGTAAAAAGATGTGTATTGGCATCTGGAATAGCAGGCTCAAAAGTGTCATCGGGAATGGGATTACCACTATATAGATAACCTGCAAGTAAAGTCAGAGAATCTGTTAGTTTGTATTTTGCTCCAAAAAGAAATGAATAGGTATCCTTCCAATTCTTAGGAGTTACTAAAGTTGTATATCCTAACACTGGTTGATCTAAATTTAATTTCAATTCTTTGTAAGAAGACCAACCCTCCCATCTTACCGCAGCTTCAAAAGTGAAAGGTTCAAATCCCTTATAGTAAACTCCCAGATGTGCTTGAGCTGGCAAATTAAGTTTGACATTGCCATTTGTATTTGGGAAAGTAGATTTTAAAATTGCATCAAAAGGTACTGGAGCTGTTGGCAAATCATGATTTAACTTACCATCAATGTCAACTTTGATTCTACTTCTGTATGAAGCTCCGATTGATATGTCCTTATTTAAATCAAAAAGTATTCCCAGGTTAAATCCATAGCCTGTACCGTCACCCTTTAGTTTTTGATTTCCATCGGATAATCCAAAACCT
>FQKF010037085.1_pt1 | contig 10592 bp, 8 predicted proteins | sample 1504521 | NCBI WGS metagenome assembly FQKF01 (sample SAMEA4475357, study PRJEB15587) | soil metagenome | biome: Soil; feature: Field | place: India | collected 2015-03-11 | depth 0 m
ACATCTCGACAATGCGCGGAATCTTGCTCAGCCCCACCACTTTGCCGTTCGGAATGTAAGCGACATGCACTTGACCAAAGAACGGCAGCATGTGGTGCTCGCACAGGCTGTAGTAATCGATATTCGTCACCAGCACCATCTCATCGTAGGCGACGCTGAAGACTGCACCGTTAATCAGCGCCTTCGGGTCGATATGGTAGCCGGCGGTCAATTCGGCGTACATCTTCGCCACCCGCGACGGCGTCTTCTGCAAACCCTCGCGGTCGGGAATTTCACCGATCGCGCCGAGGATCGTGCGCACCGCCTCTTCGATGTGCGGGTCTGAATTGAACGACATCCCCTCGATCTTGCCGCGACCCGGAATGATCAGGCTGTCGTAGTGCTCTTCGTCAATATCGTGATCGTGGATGGGGTGATAACCATTACCATTAGTTGACATAAAATTAATTCTCCGTTACAGAGGTATGCAGCGCGCCGATCGCGCTGGCAGGCGAAAATGAGACGAATGGACGATCAGGCGGGAACTGAGACCGGGCCGGCGTAGCTGAAGATATTCTTGCGCGTTTCCCACAGCCGCAGCAGCGCAAGCCGGCCTGCTAGGCGCGGCGCGAGTTCGTTCCAGAGATAGACGATAATGTTCTCGGCGGTTGATGGCCGATCGGCGAAGGCGGCGATTTCGTTATCGAGGTGGCGCAGGTGCAGCGGATCGATCACTGAATGCACCGTCTGGTCAAGCCATGCCATATCAACTAGCATGCCGGTGGCCGGGTCAATCTCGCCTTGTACGGTCACTTCCAGCGTATAGTTATGGCCGTGGCCGTTGGGATTGTTGCACTTGCCGTAAATCTCGCGGTTCTCGGCGTCGTTGAGCGCCGGCGCGTGGAGCCGGTGAGCGGAGGCGAACATGTACAAGCGCGAGAATTGCGTCTCACCCACCCCATCATAATCGGCCCACAAATCGGGCTGTTCGTAGAGGCGCAGATGCGCCAGCCGGGCATGGGCCGGCAAGCGAGCGGCAATCAGTCGCCAGAGCACCCGGATGAAGTTTTCAGTCGTCGGCACCTGATCGCGAAAATACGGCGTATCGAAATTGAGATGCTTATGATCAAACTCCTCGAGCACCTCGTTCACAATCGCCTTCAGCTCGGTCATATTCATCACCATGCCGGTGCGCTCGTCGAGCTGGCCAGTGATGCTGACATCGAGGGTATAGTTGTGCCCGTGACCATACGGGCTGGTATACGGCCCAAACACCCGCTCATTCTCAGCGGCGCTCCAATCATCGCGCCAATACCGGTGAGCGGCCGAAAATTCAAAGCGGCGTGTCGCAATCACCATACGAAGAATCCCTTCTGACTGTTGACCATCGCTACGTCAACCATCGCGGTCTAAAATCTCTTCCCTATAGAACGGTACCACGGCTCTGAAAAAAGTCAAGGTGTTTGTTGCGAAAACGCACAACCTTTGCACAGCACCGGTGGCCGATCACGGCTTGCGCTGCCATAAGCGAACGCGATATGCTATAATGCGCCACACCCGGATGTGGGCGGCGCGTGAGCGCCGCGGTTGTGCTTGTCTCTTCTAAGGAGCGATGATGAAGCTCACATGCATGCAGGATGATCTCAAGCGCGGTCTGGCCGCGGTGAGCCATGCCGTTGCAGGTAAAAGCTCGACCTTGCCGGTGCTGGCGAACGTTTTGCTTTCAACCGATGAAGGCCGTTTGAAATTGACTGCCACTAATCTCGAGGTGGGCATTAACCGCTGGATTGGCGCGCATGTGGTGCAAGACGGCGCGGTGGCGGTGCCGGCGAAGTTGTTGGCGGACGTGGTGGGCGGCCTGCCAAACGATAAAGTGACGTTGACGCTTGATGTGAAGACGCAAACGCTGCGTGTCGAGTGCGGGCGCTTTGTGAGCAATATCAAAGGGGTTGATGCAGACGAGTTTCCGTCGCTGCCGGCAGTGAGCGCACGCGCGCCGCTGGTGAGGTTGCCGGCGGAAGTATGGCGCGAGGCGATTGAGCAGGTGGCGTTTGCCGCTGCCTCTGATGAGTCGCGCCCGATTTTGACCAGTGTGCTGGTGCGCACCCGCGACCAACAGATGACGCTGGTCGCTGCTGATGGTTTCCGCTTAGCGATGCGCACAATCCATGTGGCCGAGCCGGTGGCTCATGCGGTTGATTGTCTCATCCCGGCGCGCACCCTTGCCGAATTGGCCCGTATTATCGGCGATATTGAAGCTGAAGTAGCGATGGTCTATATGCCGGGTGGCAGCCATGTGCTCTTCCATACCGAAAATATTGAGGTGGTGTCACGTTTAATAGAGGGAAGGTTCCCTGATTTTGAGCGGATTATCCCGCAGCAGTATTTGACGCGCACGGTGCTTGACAGCAATGAGTTGGCTAAAGCAGTGAAGTTGGCGTCATTCTTTGCCGTCGCTAGTCAAAACGTGGTGAAACTGAAGATCGAACCAGCCGGTGAGTTTGGGCCGGGCCGGGTCATTCTGAGCGCCAATTCCGCCGAATTGGGCGATAATACGAGTGAGCTTGATGGGAGCGTGACCGGTGAAGGCGGCGTGATCGCGCTCAACGTGAAGTTTTTGGCCGATGCGATTGCGGCGATCGGCTCGAACCAGATCGCTTTCGAGATGCAGAGTTCGCAAAGTCCGGCAGTGTTTAAGCCGGTGGGGCAAGATGGCTACATTCATATTGTGATGCCGATGAGTATGCGGTAGCGGTGGCATCTGCTTCAGTGGTCGAGGAGTTGGCTGTGAGTGTGACAACGCTGATCATTGTGCATACCGTATCGATGTTTCGCGACGGTTTGCGCCTTGCGCTGTCGGCCACGCCTGATTTTCAGGTGGTGGGCGAAGCTGGCAATGGCCAACAGGCGATCCAGATGGTCGATCAAGTCGATCCTGATCTCGTGTTGATGGATATCGATCTGCCCGGTGTCCATGGGCTGGAAGTGGCGCGCGCAATCAAGCGGAGTCACCCTCACATTGCCGTGATCTTGTTTGGGCCGGTGAATGATGGTTCGGCTGTGGTGAAAGCGATTCGAGCCGGCGTCTCGGCCTTTGTTCCGTCGAGCATTGAATTTGCCGACCTGCTCGAGACGCTACGGCAAGTGCGGCACGGCGAGTATCCGATTAATGATCTAGTGTTGTCCTCGCCTGAAGTGGCGGCGACAGTGCTGGAAGCGTTTCGTCAGATGGTCGGCGATGATGATACGCAGACTGTCTTCTCACCGCTGTCGGCGCGTGAGCTTGAGGTGCTTGAGCTGGTCGCCGCTGGCCGCACTAATCGCGAGATTGCCACCCAACTCGATATTAGTAATCAGACGGTCAAGAACCATATTTCATCGATCCTGCGGAAACTGGCCGTCAATGATCGCACGCAAGCGGTCGTCTATGCCATGCGGCGCGGTTGGATTAAAGTCGTGCTGCCGAATGGCTCGTAAGACCCGATGCAGGGTTTCTGTGTCAGCGTTGTATCCGGTGATTGGCCGGGTGCAACACAGGAGACGTTTGTGAGGCGTTTCCGTTTTGCTCGCCCATACCTGTTGCTGGCGTTGCTAGGGGTTCTATTGGCCGGATGCGATCTGATACCTGTTGGCGAAGAGGAGCGGATCTCGAATATTGAGACAATTGTGGCCGGTACGCCGTCGCCCACCGCAACGGCGACCGCTACCGCAACGGCGACTGCCACGCCAACCGCGACGCCAACCTTTGGCCCGTCGCTGACGCCAACTGCTACGGCGACACCGACGGCAACACCGTTACCGCCGACGCCGACCCCCAATCCGGCGCTGGGTGGGTTTAGCTACTGTACGCAAGTGGCCGGTTTGCCGTCCAGCCGGTTCTCGGCAGCATTGCAAGAGGTGCGGGCGAGTGGGAATCCGGCCTTTGAACAGCTTGATCTGCTCTTTGAGTTGAGCCCCAATTCGCCCCCAATTGGGGCTGCAGTGAGTTGTCTCTCCTTGGCCGATGCTCGGATTGTGCCCGCAACTGCGGCACTCAACACGCCGTATGCCTTGCAGATCGATCTGTCCGGCTGGATTCGCGATGACCGCTTCGCTGCCTCGGCTACGGCCCAGACCATCACCTTTACTGGCACTCGGACTCTCTCGCAGGCGTTGGTGTTGGTTGATCCACAGGCCGATACCGGTGCAACGATCCTGTTGCCGCTGGCTGAGCCGGTTCCGTTTCGGGTGACGCTGGCGCCGAACCAGTTATCGGTGGCAGTGGCTCGCTCGGCAACCTTTGGCATTGCGAGCGATACGTTGCGTGTGCCAGAGGGTGCGCCTCCTCGTGCGCTAGAGCCGTTCTATTTCCTTTTTGATGGCGATATTTGGCGGCTTGATGCCGATGTGGCATCTGCCGGCGAAGGGATGCAACCCCGGCTGGCCGGCGCGGTCAATTTGACCAATTCCACTGAAACCGAGACCTATCTGGCGGTAAGCCCGCGCGGTGATTATCTGGCCTTCTGCCGCGCCGAGCCGGGCCTTGATCCGGCGGACGCGGCGCTGGCAGTTCCCTCCGTCCTCTGGCTGTTGCCGCTGGCCGGCGGCGAGGCTCGCCCGCTGGCCCAAGTTGGCGTCAGTTGCGCCGATCCGGTCTTTAGCCCCGATGGGGCCGCGGTGGCGTTTGCGGTAGATGAGACCGGAGCCATTCCGACCCAGTGGACGGTTTACACGGCGCCGGTTGCTGGCGGCGAGCCAGTGCGGGTTGAGACGGCGCTCGATGAGTGGAGCCGGTTTGCACCGCAGTGGTTGAGCGGCAATCGCTTGATCTATCGCGCTGAAGCGCCTGATGGCCGTAGCTCGCTCTTCCTACGCTTGCCGAGCGGTGAAGTGCGCGATGTGGGCGCCGATCTGTTGACCGATGCCTGGTTGGTTGTGCGCTATCGCGGGTTTGGCGCGCTGATTGCCAGCCCTTCCGGTGAGTATGTCGCCGTCGAGGCGCTGCGCGCCGATGACCCCGGCGCTGACCTACTCGTTCTCGATAGCGCCGGCCAGTTGGTCGAGCGGATTGGCGAGCAGCGGGTGACATTGCCGCCGCCGACGGCCACGCCAACGCGCCTACCTACCGCGCCCCCTACCGCCACCCCGACAGCCACGCCAACCGGTACAGTGACGCCGCAGCCACCCACTGCCACCCCAACTGCCACCGCGCGGCCCACTGCTACGCCAGAGCCGTTGCCGCCGCAGCCGGTGCGCGAAGGTCCCTTCTGGACGCGCCCGCTCGGTTGGGATAGCGAAGGGCGTTTGCTCTACCTTACCACGTTGTGCCCAAGCGATCTGCTGCAAGATTACCAGCTCTACCGCTGGCGCGGCTTGCAACGCAGCGAGTTGTTGGCCACCGGCCAGAGTTTGGGCGGAATTGGCCCGGCGACAGTGCGTAAGCAGCAACTGGTCTATGCCGCGGTTGAGCAAGCCGGCGCTGGGCCGCGCAGCCCGCAGGCTCAGAACCAGCGCTCATCTACGACGATCTGGGTTTGGGATTTGAGCGGTGGCGGGCGGGCGGCGCTGCTCGATCTGGCGCGGGGCGTGCGCGAGGTGCGGTGATGATGGTTGGAAATAGCCACGAAAAGACGCAAAAACCACAAATATCTGGTCTTGCAGCTTGACCATTGGCAGAGCAGCGTTGGTGAAGCAGCCGGGGCTGCGCTGCCTTATCCTCGTTCCAAACGCCGCCATTGGAAATAGCCACGAAAAGACGCAAAAACTACAAACATCTGGTCTTGCCGCTTGACCACTGGCAGAGCAGCGCTGGTGAAGCAGCCGTGGTTGCTCTACCTTATCCTCGTTCCAATCGCCACCAGATGACGATCAGGTCACGCCCAAACAAGATCAGCCTCGTCAAAAAATAGATCACCCGGTAAAGCGGACTCCGCCGCACCTCGTCGTAATCGATCAAGACGAGGCGCGGCGGTTGCTCGGCGGTCAGCATCAGGTTCTGCGAATGCAGAATGGTGCGCTTGACTAGAAAACTCCAAATCCGTTCGGCTAGATAGCGCAACTGCTTGCGGCGTTTGCGTTCGGCGGCGCTGGCACTGACCCGGCCATACAGGTCGGGCAGATGGCCGGTGCGGAAGAGGCATCCGACAGCGCGGGCAATGATGTGGCGGAGGTCGCGCCCGATCTGCCGGCGCTGGGCTACATCAATCGTCTTCCAGTCAATGCTAGCCAAGACGCGCGCGTTAGCGAGGTACGGCTGGATCGCTAACGCATGCACAAACCCCTCGCTGTCGCGGCTGAGCACGAAATAGGTTGGGATAGCGTGGCGCGGGCCAAGGCAGGCGGCAAACCGCCTGGCCGCCTGTTGCATACTGCGGGCGTCAGCCAGCTTGGCGGCGTCACGGCTGCCTAGTTCGCCTTTGAGTTTGACGACGAAGCGGTGATCGTCGCTGCGGTAGACTTCAGTCTCGTTGCCGCCGGCAACCCGCTCCATCACATGATCAATGTCAATCGGCGCAAAGACATCGTTGCGGTGGTGTTCCATACAGGTGGTAGTGTCCTCCAAAGTATGTTGGCAGCAAAACTGACGAACGCCACCGCTAAAATGTTGCATTGTTAGCGATAGACCATCACGATGATCACTTGATACGGCGCCGGTACGCCTTCGTTGAGCTGGACACGGGCGGTTGTGACTGGTTTGCGCAGATCATTGCTGATAATCCGAACTCGCGCTTGTGGGGTTTGGTAAATCGGGCCAATCCAGCGTGCGGTAAGTTGAGCGTTGCTAGTGGCGCCAACGGCAACAGTTTCGCTCCCGCTGCTAGCCGCACTGAGCCATGCCTGCGGATTGATTTGCGGGCGTAGCTCGATTACAAGGCCGTTGCTCAGGTTAAGGGGCGGATGGCTGCCGGACGAGCACCCGATCGTTTGAACAGTACCGTCGAGTTGCAGACCAATGACCCCTGCATCAGCATCGACCAGATTGGTCACATCGCGGTATTGGAAACGAATCTGCCCATTGGGTTGCAACAGCGCCTGCACGCTTAACCGGCGGCTGGTGTTGTAGAGCGGCACATCGTCCCACGTAATCAGCGCACCGGCGCTGATACGGGCGAAGCTGATCTCGCCGCCAGCGCTGCTGTCAAAATCAACGTGAAGCGGTGTGATGGCCGGTGCGCTCGTTTCGTTCAGCGGCAGGCACGAGCGGATAAAATAGTTCGTGGGTGACGCAAATGGCGCGAATGCGATGATCCCGTTGGCGCCAACATAGATGTGGCGATAATAATTATTGCCGAATGGGAAGTCAAAGCCAAGATCAAGCGCACCACTGCTCCCATCATCGTAGAGGTTCAGTACGTTGCGACTCGGCGGCGGGTTGATCCAGCCGCCGGTTGGCCCATCCGGCTCATCGCTGCGCCAGACGCCGTACGGTTCGCTATCAATGCGGAGGGTGTAGCTGAGCGGACTGTTGCCATCATTGCGCAATGGTAAGGCTACGTTCACGGTCTGGTTAAAGTCAACGGTGGCAGTAACGAGGTCTTGCAAGATGGTCAAGGTAGGCCGCAGTGGGTCAAGCGCGAAGTTGAGCGTGACGGTGGTGCCAGCGGCTGGTGTGATACTCTGGCTTTGGGAGGCGAAGTTGTTGGCAGTTGCCGAGAGAGTCTGGGCTACGCCGCCGGGTACGACAAGGCTATAAGTGCCGGTTGCGTTGGTGGTGACAGTGGCGCCGCCAGCAACTGTCACTGTGCTGCGCAATGGTTGGCTAGTTTCGCTATCGGTAACGGTGCCGGTAATCATGGCGTGGGTTGGCCGCGCCGGCACGGTCATCGTCACCGGGATCGCCAGCGGCGGATCGGTCAGATTGTTCGCGTAAATCAACACCCGCGCCGTATAGGTGCCCGGCCCAGCTACTTTGCGCGCATCGAGCGTGATTGAGATCGTTTGCGTGCCGCTGCTGGCGAGGCTGACCGGTGCTGCGGCGGGCAAGACCAGCCACGGCGCCTGCACCCGTGCTGCGGCCACTGCTGCAAAAGCATCAAGCCTGCCGTAACCGTAGATGTTGTTGGGAAAGTCTGTTGGCCGGCAGGCAGTATGTGCGGAACCCATATACCGTGAGTCGCTGGTGATAGGCAGCGTATTGCCGGTGAGGATGGCATAGGTTGCTGCGTAATCGCCGATCAACTGCGGGTTCGCCGACCAGAGCAGCGCCACTGCGCCGGCGACGTGCGGCGCGGCCATCGAGGTGCCGGATAACGATTGGTAGCCATTGCTACCTATCGTCGAGATGATCCCGGAACCTGGCGCCACCAGATCGGGCTTGATCCGGTTGTCGGTTGTGGGGCCAATCCGGCTGAAATTGGTAATCAAATCATTTTGATCGGTTGCGCCAACTCCCGTCACATCGGGGTAATCACCGGGTGAGGCAATTGAGCTGCAGCCGGTTAGGTTATTGGAAATATTCCCAGCCGCAAACACAGTGAAAATCCCCGCTGCCTGCCACGCTGCCATGTAGCCGGCGTAGATCGGGTTGCCGCCGCTGTCGAACGACCACGAGTTGTTGAGGATATGCGGACGCATGCTTGGGCGAGGATTGTTGCCGTTGAGATCGGTAGGGGCCAGCATCCACTGCGCTGCGGCAATAATATCGCTATCATTACAATTGCTCGTACACGCACGGGCTGCAATCCACTTCGCCCCCGGCGCCATTCCCATCGCCGGTTGGCCGGGTGGGTTGGCTACCATTGTGCCCATGACATGGGTGCCATGAATGCCGGAGTCAACCGGTTCAGGGTTGTTTCCGACCGGATCGAACCAGTTGTAGTTGTGGTCAAAGTTGCCGCCGCCGAGGTTGCCGCGGTATTGGTTGATTAAGGCAGTGTGGGTATAAACGACGCCGCTATCAATATTCGCCACTGTAATTCCGGCCCCGGTGACGCCGAATTCGCGCCATACCCGGTCAGCGTTGACTTTGGCAATGTTCCAGCAAACGTTGTTTGCGGTCGCATTGCACGAGACGGTGGCAGTTGTCACCGGTTCGCTCATCTGCAACTCGTGGTCGGCGGTGAGCATTGCCACGTCGGTGTGGCCGGCGAGGGCATTGGCCAGCGCAGCGTCACCTTCCACCAACAACGCATTCACAATCCAAAGCGGTTTGTATGGTACGCCAGCGGCGTCGAGCATCGCGCGCACGGCATGCTGGCTGCGTTCGGCATGCTCGACCAAGGTGCGGTAGACATACTCGCCGCGCGCTTCCCAGTCACGAATCAGCAATGCCTCACCCAGATCAGGCCGATCGGCGAAAAAGACGAGAAATCGGGTAGGGCCGCTCGCTAGTTCGGCTTGCAGATCGGGATCGATCCGCTCGGCTTGTTGCGGCAGCGGCACCGGCAGCGATGGCGCTGCCATCAGCGCTGCCGGTACGCCGGACGGTGGGAGGCCGGTGTAGAGGAGCGGCATGATTGGCGCGCTGCCGGTGTTAGTAATGGTGAAGTCAATGGTGACGGTGTCGCCGAGTTCGACCGTAGCGGCAAGGCTGGTAGGAGTGGCGCTGAGGGTTGCCGGGTCGGCGCGCACTAGTGCGGTAGGTACAAGCGCCAGCAAGCTGGCGAGGCTAGCGATGATCAGCAGGATCGACAGTAATCGGCGCTTCATAGGCTGCGATAATGGTTGTGATATGCATGATTGGCAACAGTTGCAAGGACATTATAGTATACTCGCTATCCTGCCAGCGTTTCAGTTTTGTCATTACACCGCTGCTGACGCTTGCACCGCAACCGTGATCGATTGCGGCGCGCGACAGCGCAGTTACCGCCTGCGATCCGCGTGGTGCGGGATGTTCGGGCGCACCAGTATTTTCTCGCTCCGCTGCCGTCTATGATCTACGTAACGTGGGGTATTCGCGAGCGCCTGCCCCGCGCGTAGCCGCTACTCGATGACCAAGACCGATACCGTAGGGTTCACCGGTACGTAGCGCACCGGTACAGTAGCGGCATGCTGCCATCGCGCAACCAATGACGGATCGATCAATTGCGCTTGCCGCAACCGCACCTCTTTACCATCAGGCTGGCGGACGATCAGCTCCCATGCGATCACCCCCGGCTCACCCTCAAAGGCGTTTTCGATCCAGCAATCGATCATTGGAGCGTCGGTGAGAGCGGTCGCGGCTCGTAGTTGGCGGTGAAAGCTGTGGCGGCGCCAGCCGGCGATGAGGCAAGCTGCGCCAATGCCAATTGCAATCAGGGTGATCGCGATGCTGGCCGGAATGGGCGTGATGAGCGGTTGCAGCCAGATCAACGCTCCAATTGCGCCAACGATAAGACTAGCGCCGAGCGCCAGCCAGCCGGCGCCGCGGTCGCGCCGGCGCAGCGCTTGTTGGGCGAGTTGGAATTGTTCGTGGCGTGAGATGGTGGTACGGCGCGGATGTGAAATGATCATAGTTCGGGTTGGTAGTGAAAGTTGGTTGCGACTCTTCTTATATTGTATCGTGCGCGCGTTACCAGTGTAATACCATGCCCTCACATTGGTGTTCAAGGGCGGACAGAACGTATTAGCGTAGAGGTGTTGATGGCTTTGAGATGTGCTATTTCACCCGCACCTCCAGCCTCTCGCCCACTGGCGCGGGAGAGGGGAGCGGAGAG